>Ga0209480_10000874_pt1 | contig 23106 bp, 20 predicted proteins | sample JI61114C2DNA_FD_187501 | JGI IMG/M metagenome (GOLD analysis project Ga0209480, IMG submission 187501) | Wastewater effluent complex algal communities from Wisconsin, to seasonally profile nutrient transformation and Carbon sequestration -... | ecosystem: Engineered > WWTP > Effluent > Algae... | reverse complement strand
ACCCGGGGCAACCGTGACCGCTTCGCCCTTTTTGTTTTCCATACGCAGCAGCGGCGTAATGAAATTGCCGGAGGGATGTACGCATTCCAGACGGTCGCCCACCGAGAACTTGTTTTTGACCTCGATTTCCATCAGCCCGCGTGCGCTATCGAAACCGACCGCGTCACCGACATAGAGGCTGCGATCCGATTCGGAATGACCTTGCAGGTAATTCTGGTAATCGGCATCGTGGTGGCGCTGATAAAAACCGTCGGTATAGCCACGATTGGCCAGGCCATCGAGTTCGCGCAGCAGTTGCGGGTCCAGCGGTTTGCCGGCGACGGCGTCGTCAATCGCCTGACGATAGGATTGAGTGGTGCGTGCGACGTAATACGGGCTCTTGGTGCGGCCTTCGATCTTCAGCGAATCAATGCCGATTTCGACCAGGCGCTGGACGTGCTCGATGGCGCGCAAATCCTTGGAATTCATGATGTAGGTGCCGTGCTCGTCTTCCTCGATCGGCATCAACTCACCGGGCCGCATTCTTTCCTCGAGCAAAATTTCCTGCTCCTGCGGCGGTTGACCGCAACCGGCTGGCGCAGCGCCGTCCGAGGTGCTGACCTTGTAATCCCAGCGGCAGGAATTGGTGCAACTGCCTTGATTAGGATCGCGGTGATTGAAATACCCCGAGAGCAGGCAGCGCCCGGAATAGGCAATGCACAGCGCGCCATGGACAAAGACTTCGAGCTCGATATCCGGGCATTGCTGACGAATTTCCGCCACTTCATCGAGCGACAACTCGCGCGACAGGATAATGCGAGTAAGCCCTAACTTCTTCCAGAAGCGAACTGCCGCCCAGTTGACGGTGTTCGACTGCACGGAAAGATGAACATTCTGCTCGGGCCAGGTTTCGCGCACCATGTCGATCAAACCGGGGTCGGACATGATCAGCGCATCCGGCTTGAGTGCTATCACCGGTGCCATGTCGGCCAGGTAAGTGGTCAGTTTTGCGTTGTGCGGGAAGATGTTGCTGACGACGAAAAATTGCTTGCCGCGGGCATGGGCTTCGTCGATGCCTTCCTTCAGCGCAGCGATGGTGCCGAAGGCATTGTTGCGTACGCGCAGGCTGTAGCGTGGCTGTCCGGCGTAGATCGCATCGGCGCCAAAATCGAAGGCGGTGCGCATCATTGTGAGCGAGCCGGCAGGTGCGAGGAGTTCGGGAGCTTTGAGCATAGTAGAATGCGGCAAAACCGCGCATTCTACTTCCCATGACCGAAGAAATACTGATCAACTTCACTCCGCAGGAAACGCGCGTTGCCGTTATGCAACAGGGCGTCGTCCAGGAATTGCACATCGAGCGTACGGCCAGCCGGGGTTTGGTTGGCAACGTCTACCTCGGTCGCATCTGTCGCATCCTGCCTGGCATGCAATCAGCCTTCGTTGAAGTTGGCCTGGACCGGACTGCCTTTCTGCACGTCGCAGATATCTGGCAGCCACGTGAAACGGCGACCGAGCGGCCGATAGAAAAAGTACTCTCGGATGGCCAGAGCATTATCGTCCAGGTGGTCAAAGACCCGATCGGCACCAAGGGCGCGCGATTGTCGACACAGATTTCCATTGCCGGCCGCATGCTGGTCTATCTGCCGCAGGAAAAACACATCGGTATCTCCCAGCGCATTGAAGTCGAGGCCGAGCGCGAAGCCTTGCGCGCGCGAATCACCGCTCTGGTGCCGCCGGAAGAGCCGGGTGGTTTCATCGTCCGCACCATGGCAGAAAATGCCAGTGATGAAGAGTTCGCGACCGACATCGCCTATCTGCGTAAAACCTGGAGCGATATCCGCGACAAAGCCCGGGTCTCCGGTCCGCCAACCGTGCTATATCAGGAATTGTCGCTAGCTCAGCGCGTGCTGCGTGATTTTGTGAATCCGGAAACCTCGAAAATCACCATCGACTCCCGTGAGAATTTCCAGAAACTGAGCGCCTTCGCAGATGAGTACACGCCGGCCGTTCTGCCTCTGCTTGATCACTACACCGGCCAGCGCCCACTGTTCGATCTGCATGGCGTCGAGGATGAGATCCAGAAAGCCCTGGCCCGCCGCGTAGACCTCAAGTCCGGCGGCTACCTGATCATCGATCAGACCGAGGCGATGACCACCATTGACGTCAATACCGGCGGTTTCGTCGGTGTGCGCAATTTTGACGACACTATCTTCAAGACCAATCTGGAAGCGGCAGTCACCATTGCCCGCCAACTGCGCCTGCGCAATCTTGGCGGCATCATCATTGTCGATTTCATCGACATGGAAAACGAAGAACACAAAAAGGCTGTGCTCGAAGAGTTCAACAAAGCGCTGGCCAGTGATCACACGCGGCTAACGGTCAACGGATTCACCGCGCTGGGCCTGGTCGAAATGACCCGCAAACGGACCCGTGAATCGCTCGCCCATGTACTGTGCCAGCCCTGCCCAACTTGCGGCGGGCGCGGCGAAGTGAAAACCGCCCGTACCGTCGCTTACGAAATTCTCCGCGATCTGCTGCGCGAAGCACGCCAGTTCAATGCCCGCGAATACCGCATTCTGGCTGGCCCGGCGGTGGTCGACCTATTCCTTGATGAAGAGTCCCAAGCGCTGGCCATGCTTTCCGATTTCATAGAAAAATCGGTTTCCTTGCAATCCGAGCCCAGTTATTCGCCAGAACAGTACGACATTGTTTTGATGTAAGGCCACACAAGAGACAAAATTCAAAACCAACAATCCAGCCAGTTAGAACAAGCTAAAAATTGAGATGGCGAGCGGTATATGCTTGCCTTACCCTGCAAAAATGGTGTTTTAGCCCTATTTGAATGAACCGCCAGAGTCACGCTTCGTGCTAGGCTTCGCGACTTACAGAAATTTCGTCCCAAAATGACTACTGCTGAACCAAAAAACAACTCCCAATCCGATTCGCGTGCCTTGCTCAAGGACCTTCACGCTCGCTTCGACGTTTTTCGTAACCATAGTCCCCTGGCCATTGGCATTGACCGCCAGATATTGGCATTGTCACCTGAGTTGGAAAAGAAGGCGTTACGCCTTGCCATGCGCAGTCACACCATCTCGACGCGCTATCTGAAGGAAATGGAAAAGGCCACCGTTCGTCTCAACCTCGATGCCTCGCCCGCTGGCGAAGTCACCGATGAGAACCGAACGCACGCCGCCGAACAACTGCGTGAGCGCTTCAAAAAGCAGGCCGAGCAACGCAAAGCCGTAGAAGTTGCGAACAAGGCCGCAGAAGAAGCCGCCAAAGCCGAACAACGTCGCCTGGAAAAGCTCAGCCAACTCGCCGACAAATTCAGTCGCAAGCCGCGTTAATCAAGCCGGCCAACTCTGGCCGTCAGCCGCTCATTGGTATTTATCGATCAGCCGGTAAACATGCCGCTCGCTGATCCCTAGCACAGCCGCAGTTTTCTGCCGGTTGCCGCCATATTTGGCGATCACCTGCCGCAGGTACTCGCGCTCGATCTGCTCCAGACTCGGCTCCTCACCAAAACGTAGCACCACTTCACCCGGCTGGTTACGCGGAATGAAAGAGAGGTGCTGAGCCTGCACTTCGCTGCCGGGGCGAGCAAGAATCACAGCACGTTCAATAGCATTGCGGACTTCACGCACATTGCCCGGCCAGTCATAGGCGAGCAATAGTTTGAGCGCATCCGGCGCGAGACTCATTGGCGAAGTTCGGCTCAGCATGGCGAGAAAGTGGCGAGCCAGCGGCTCGATATCCTCGCGCCGGGAGCGTAGCGGTGGCACCGTAATGACAAAGCGGGAAAGCCGGAAATAAAGGTCACTGCGAAAGGTGCCTATGCGCCCCATGGCTTCAATATCGCGATTGGTTGCCGCGACAAAGCGGGCATCGGCGCCAAGCGTTTTGTTACCGCCAAGACGACGAAAAGTATTGCTCTCCATGACGCGCAACAGCTTGGCCTGAATGGCAGCACCGATATCGCCGATTTCATCAAGGAAAAGCGTGCTGCCTCCCGCCTCCTCGATCAATCCCCGCTTCTGTCGATCAGCACCCGTAAAGGCGCCGCGCTCGTGACCGAAGAGTTCCGATTCGAACAGGTTTTCCTGCAAACCGCTACCGTCGATGGCGACCAGTTCACGGTTGGCGCGCTGGCTGCGTTCATGAATCGCCTGCGCAACCATTTCCTTGCCGGTACCCGATTCACCGAGAATCAGCACAGTGGTATCAGTCGGCGCGACGGCATTGATCATGGTCTGCACTTCGCGCATGGCTGCGCTTTCAAAGACCATTGGTCCAGGTCGGTGCGAGGCCAGTTTGGTCCGATAGAACTGGTTTGACTCGCGCAGTTCGGCCGTTTCCAGAACACGTCGCACCGTCAATTCCAGCTCGTCCACATTGACCGGTTTGGTCAGAAAGTCGGCGGCTCCCTCGCGGATGGCACTCACGGCATTGGGAATGGAGCCGTAGCCGGTGAGGACGATCACCGGATACTGATTGCGAATTTCGGGAAGTATTTTCCCGGCGTTGCTGTCGGGCAGTTTGAAGTCGAGAATGATGGCGCTAGGCTCAATCTCACCCAGCTTTTGCTGCGCCTCGGCCCAGGAGCCAGCGCCAACAGTGGCAAAGCCCATCGATTCGATTTGCCGTCGCAACAAGCCGTTGAAGACGGTATCGTCGTCCACAACCAGCAGGGTTTTCTTTTTCACGACGCATTCTCCAATACGGTTTCAGCCAGTGCGAGCCGGATACGGAAGCGAGTGCCTTGCCCCAACGTACTCTCCACCGCAATTTCACCACCCATCCGGTCAACAAAATTCTTGACGATGGTCAGGCCCAGTCCGGTTCCAGCAACACCGTCGGCACGACGGGTAAAAAATGGATCGAAAATACTGCTGATGTGTTCAGGCTCCATGCCGGTGCCGGTATCGATGATTTCGATCCAGGCTTGACCGTCAGCGCCGCTCAAACGGGCAATCAAGATTCCGCCATTAGGCATGGCGTGGTGGGCATTCTGAATCAGGTTAAGGAAGATCATGCGGATTTCGGCTTCGTCGGCGAACACCCGCAATTGCTCGTCGGGCAATTCCAATTGTTGCACGATAGCGTGGCTCTGCGCATCGAAAGCCAGGAGTTTCAAGGTATCGGACAGCGCTTCGCCGAGCACCACCAACTGAAGGTTATTGGTCGGTGGACGCGCCAGCAACAACAGGCGACGCGTGACCGCGATGCAATTGTCGATTTCCTGATCAATCAGCACCAGGTAATCGGCGATTTGCTCGGCCGAGATATTTGTTTCCCGAATTTCTCGCGCCAGACCCTGGACACCGAGACGGACAGAACCAAGTGGATTGTGAATTTCATGCGCAATGCCGGCAGCCAGCAAGCCGAGTTCGGAAAGCCTTTGCTCGTGGGAAACACGAACCACCTGGCCGAGATCGCGTACCGACTCGACGACATAGCGCTCCTTGCCGGAGCCATTGTTGATTTCGACGAGGACGGCATGCACTTCGGCCGGGAACAGGCTACCGTCAGCCCGCTGGTGATGATGATTGGCCTTCAGGCTTCCGCCAACCTGCGTCAACTCAACAACCGGGCAAACCAGCAAGGTCGGCACACAAGGAGTGGCACGACCATGACTACACTGGTAGCAGGGATTGTTGAGGACCGCCTCGGCCGGCATACCCAGCTGCTGGCAAAAGGCACGGTTGGCCAGAACGACCTGCATATCCGAGGCCCGAATAACACGCACGCCATCCGGCAACCCATCAAGCAAGTCTTGAAGATAACGCTTCTGGGTTTCAGTCAGGACAATCTGCTGGGCCAAACGCTCGGCCATCGTATTGAAACTGCTTGCTGCCCGGGCTATCTCATCATCACCGCCGAGCCTGGCTCGCACACTGAGGTCGCCGGTCGCCAGGGCACGCGTGGCAGCATCAAGCGTGGCCAGCGGCTTGATGACATGGCGACGCAGCAACAGCCATAGCGTCAACAGAGTCAGCGTCAGGACGGCGGCCCCGGCCAGCAGCAGCAAGACCGCACTGCGCCAGGCGCTGTCGCGGATCGGCGCCGCATCGTAGTCAATAACCAGAACACCATTCACCGGATGCTCGGCAACAGGCCCGTGGCACGGCGTACAGGGTGCCCGATTGGGCACCGGATTGATCGAACGCAGTACCTCGCCATCAGGCTCGAGACTCACAAACCGGCTGACTGGTTTGCCGGCGGTCGTCGCTTGCGCCACAGCCGGCATCTGGTGGCCCAATTTGGCAGGATCAGAGGCGAAACGAACCTCACCACCTGGCGCCAGAATCAGCACATCTCGTATGCCATCCAGTTCGCCCAGCTTGGCAACGATATCGCGCAAGCCCTCGACATCACGCTTGAGCATGGCGTTTTCCCAAGTCACCTGCAGCATACGGTTCAGGCGCAAAGAGACCTCGGCCCGTTCCTGAATCAGCTGATCCCGATAGAGACCGAGGAATAAAAGTCCCAGTAACAGCGAAGCGACACCGGCAACCAGAAGCACGCCACGCAACAGGCGGCTGCTCAAATAAGAAACACGGGTTGTCATGGCATCAGGGTACTTCAGCAACGATAAAAAATCTCCGGAAACATTGCTTCATGGCCCCAGCCACTTCATATTGTTTGCCAAGTTTACCAACTGGGGCCGTGCATACCAGGCACAAAATGGACAGGTTCCGGGGCTGGCATGGCCCCACGCTGAGCCCGAAGCTGCTCTTCAATCTCCTCCTGGCTGGGCCGAACTTCGTCCAGCATGTCAGCGATCAGGTCACGCAACTGCTGGCACCAACTATTCGTCAGTATGACAAGCGCGCCGTAAAAAGCGGTATCGCAGCGCGCCGCGGTGCGTGACGAAAAATCAGGTAACCAGCGCAATAGGTGAAGATCGAGAAAACTGGCCAGCGACCGCCAGTCGTCATCGCTGACCGCAAGCTCAAGACGTCGTGCGACAAATTGCAGCTGAAATACCAGATGATCATCGGGCCGCATGCGCCAGTCCGGGGCCGCCAGGCCACTGGCAGCATAAAGCGCACGCAAGTCGAACATGGCTTCCTGACAAACCAGATGATCATCCGAGAGCCAGAACGACTCACTGGGCGAAGCGCCATAGGCACCGGTCAGATAGATGGCAGCAAAATCGGCCGCCAGCTCGTCCAGAAGACGGCTAGAAGGATCTGCCGGTAGCCCGGTGACCGAAGCACGCATCAGTTCGTAAGTTTGCTGGCTCGCTTGGCCAATCGGCAACATTGCCAGATTATCCGGGAAGCCAAGCAGGCTCAGTCCATTCAGAAGTGATGGCGAAATCTCCTTATCCTGCAGCACAGCCAGGGTGATGGCGTCATCGGCAAGCGCGATGGCTACTTCTTTTGTCAGCATTATTCGACCTTGCCTTTGCTGTGGGGAACGAAGGCAATGGACGGCTTGGTCAATTCCGGATTGGCCATGTTTTTCACCTGTCTGACTATCTTGTCATTTGGCCCGACGGCCTTGGTCTGATGCTGCCCTGCCCATAGCTTGTCAATGGGGCCGATATCCAGCACCCGCATCATGCAGGCCATCACGCAATAAGGTTTGCGACCGGCATCGATTTCATCAACGCAAAGATTGCACTTCTGGATAATCTGTTCCTGCACATTCCACTGTGGTGCGCCATAAGGACATGCCGCCTCGCACTTGCGGCAACCGATGCACAGCGTCGAGTCAATATCGACAATGCCATCCTTTTCGCGCTTCCAGATCGCCCCGGTCGGGCAGGTCGGCAGGCAGGCCGGTTCCGCACAATGGTTACAGGACATGTTGACCTTGTAGGCGAACACGTCGGGGAAAGTCCCGCCTTCGACGTACATTACCCGCCGGAAGCGTGGCCCCGGCGCCAAGCCATTCTTGTCCTTGCAGGCTATTTCGCAGGCGCGGCAGCCAATACAATCAACATTGTTATGAACAAAGCCAAACTGCATGGCCGGTTTTACCGGTTCATAGGTCTGTGCCACCTTGCGCTCAAGGGCAACCTTGACTTCTTTCATGTCGAGTTTTTTGGTCATGGACGGCTCCTCATGCGTCGCGGCGGAAAATATAGGAACGCGCAGTAGCTTGGCTATCCCAGCCGGGACGATGTTCCAGAGCACTCTTCTTCACATTGACCAGAATCGTATTGTAGGCAAAGGCCCCCGCCGGACTGGGTTCATCCTTGGTCAGAAAATCGGGATTGCCGGAGCGGTCAACACCCTGCTTGTCGAGATCCATCCATGAGCCTTCGAAAACCACCACCACACCTGGCAGGCAGCGTTCGGTGACATAGGCGGGAACAACCACTTTTCCGCGCGCGTTCCACGCTTCGACAATATCGCCGGTGACAATGCCGAGCTTTCTTGCATCACTGGCATTCATGGTGATTTCCTGCTGATAGGTTTCGCGCAGCCAGGGAATGTTGTTGAAAATTGAATGCGTACGCCAGCGCGGATGTGGGGTGATCATGTGAAATGGATAATCCTTTGCCAAGGCGTGGCCCATCCATTCAAAGGGTTCTATCCATTTGGGGATGGACGGAATCGGGTAACCCCACTGGGTCCTGGTCCAGTCCTTGACCTTGGCCAAGGTGGTCGACAGGATCTCGATTTTGCCGGACGGAGTTTCGAATGGCACGCCATCCTCGATTTGCTCGCGGAAAGCAACATGCGGCTTGTCGAAGGTGAATTTGTAAACGCCATGCCGTTTGAAATCTTCCCAGGACATGCTTACGCCCTGGTTCGCCTGCACCTTTTTCCACCAAGCCACCAGATAGGCTTCATCGACCGCCTCGGGATCATGGAAATAGCTGCGCTCAGCACGCGGGTTGTAGCGCTTGCCAAAGTCCTTGAGCGCCGGATCGAGTTGTTCCAGACGATAGGCCAGCTCGGTATAGATCTGCAGATCAGTCTTCGATTCGCCCATCGGCTCAATGACTTTGGGACGATGGATGTAGTAATGCCCCTTGTACCAGGGCAAGCCCACATCATGACGTTCGAAGTGGGTGGCAATCGGCAACAGGACATCGGCCCACAGCCCGGAAGGTGTGATGGTTGAATCGGAGCAGACCACCAGTTCCAGTTTCTTGATCGCCTCGATTTCCTTGTTGATATTGGTCAGCTGGTTGAACCAGTCGGAACCGTGCCAGAAAATCGCCTTGATATTAGGGATCTTGCCATCCAGCTCATCCTCGCGCGGCCAACAACCGATTTCCTCGCGTTTTACATTTGGATAATTGATGACGCAGTGCGCCCAGCGATCCGACTTGATTGATGCCCACCAGAGGTTGGCGTTTTCGTCGTAAGGATAAGCTACCGACTCGGCATGCCAACCCTTGCCGACGCCCTCGGCACAGCCGCCGAGTATGCCGATGTTGCCGGTCATCGCCTGCACTGCCGCCGCCATGCGGTTGTACTGCTCGCCATAAGCATTGCGCCCCGGTCCCCAGGAGGCTTTGAGGGCGGCTGGTTTGGTGCGGGCATACATATCGGCCAGCTTCTTGATATCTGCTGCTGATACGCCACAAATCGTCTCGGCCCATTCCGGGGTCTTTGGTGTCTGATCGTTGGTGCCGAGGATGTAATCCTTGAAACTCTCCTGATCTTTCGCCCACTCCGGCATCGTGCCGGCATCCATGCCCTGACAGAATTTGTTGATGAATTTCTGATCCTGCAGGTTGTTGGCAAATATGTAGTGCGCCATGCCGGCGAGCATCGCCGCATCGGTATTCGGGCGGATGGGAATCCACCACGCATCGTAGGCGGCGGCGGAATCGGTGTATTGCGGATCGACGACGACAAATTTGCAGCCGCGCTGCTTGGCCAGCCGCATGTAATAGAAGGTGTTACCGCCATGAAATGTGTAGGCCGGGTTCCAACCCCACATGATGATCAGCTTGCCGGAAGCAAAAGCATCGTCCTCATTGCCATCGTGAATGGTGCCGAAGGTCATGTTCGACGAAAAGGTCGTCCCCTGATAACTGGGTACCGACCAGGAGTTGGTCCGGCAACCGAACATGCCAAGAAAGCGCGCCAGCAATCCTTCGATCTGGTCCGACTTGTGCAGCACGCCATACGAACTGCCGGCATAGGCCTGATCGAGAATGGCTGTCGGCCCGTACTTCTGCTTCAACTCCACCATTTTGCTGGCGATGTGGTTCAGTGCCTCGTCCCACGAAACGCGCTTGAACTTGCCCTCGCCACGTTCGCCGACGCGCATCATCGGGTAGAGCAGACGTTCCGGCGAATAGAGCCGTGACCGATAGGAACGCCCGCGTAGACAGGCCCGCAATTGTGGTTCGGCAAACGTATCCTTGCCGAATGCGCCGCCAGCCTGATAGCGCCCGTCGTCGGTGGACAAGCGGACGATGACGTCGCCCTTTTTATGCGCCACCAGCATGTGGCGCGAACCGCAATTATGGTCGCAGGAAGTGACGACCGTCGTCAGCTGGTCATCGCGCAGGTAAGGCTCATGGGCGAATGCCTTGGCATCCTTCTGCTCAAGCGCCAGTTCGAGAAAGCCACTGGTAGCAGCGAGTGCCGTCCCGGCGGCTGAGGTTTTCAGAAAACTGCGACGCGCCGGATTAAGAATTGAGAACGGGAGCTTGTTCATGGTTTCGGTTCCGCCTTCAGGAAACGTGATTCGGAATGCTGGGGTCGCTGTAACGCCCATTCAGGCGTGATGTCACCCATGCCGGGCCAGGCATTGCGGGCATAGGGATAGGCAATGCGATACCAGGAACGGCCACCGTGACAGCCGTAGCAGACATCGTCAGCCGTTTTACTTTCCTTGCCAGCGACGGCCATTGCTTCAATCGCCTCGGCATTGAGATAGGTCACTTGATGGCGCTTGGTACGAATCGCTGCGTGGCAGGTCAGACAATCGTTCTGGAACATCTCCTTGACCTCATGCCAAGGTCCGGGCAAGCCCATGATCTCCTTGGCCGGCATCTGGCCATGGCATTTGAGACAGGTCGTTTCAGGATTTACCTGCTTGCGCAATGTGAAGGCGTTATCGCTTTGTGGTGCTGCGGTAGCCGATGAGCCAGGCGCCTCTTCACGCGGGTCGTGCCCCTGGTGACAGGTATTGCATTTGAGATTCATCAGTTTCTTGGCGAGCGGCGTCGTCAGATGCCGCCGATGGAAAGTGTCCTGATCACCGCTATAAGTACTTGTCCGCTGATACCAAGCCAAGCTGTCGGCTGCCTTGATGCCGGCCGGCGAAGCAACGCGCGGTTTGTCATCCAGCACTTCCTTGTGACAGGCCAAGCACTGCGTGTCAGTAGCCGACTCGATAGCCGGCTTGAAATGCAAAGGACTGTACGTTGCGCGCAATAATTTTCCGCCATTTTCGGCGTCGACCGCAGCAGCTTTGGTGTCGGCCACCTTGACCTCAATACCGGGCTTGTCGCCACAGGCCGAGAGCATGGCAATCAGGCTGAAAAAAATCCAGATTCGTTTGTTTTTCATGAACTTAACGGCTCACTTTCTTGGATCCACCCGCCTGCTCATGCCAGCGCCGCAGATCGTAATAGCCCGGTATTCCAGGGTGAATAAAGGGCGTATACCAAGCACCCTGGTCATTGAGAAAATTCAGGCTGGTCGGTCGCGGCTCGCTGACGCCTTTAAGCGCCCGGCTTTGCCAATCGCTGCCAGAAGCGAAAGCCAGAATGACTGGCGCGCCAGCAGGGCGTTCATAGGGCGCCAGACCGGCGACGAATCGTGAAGTTTCGGCATTTACCGTTTCGGCACCAAACGCAGCCAAGGGCAATGCAAAAATAAAAGATGACACCGATAGTGCCAAACATTTCTGGATACAGAGTTTCATGGCGAGCTCTCTTGGAAAGACGCGGGGAAGCGCGACACCCCTCCCCCGGCGCCGAATTACCTCCTTATTTCTTCTTGCCTTCCATGCCAGACATACCGGACATGCCAGACATCCCCTTCTGACCTTCCATGCCGGACATACCGGACATCCCCTTTTGACCTTCCATCCCGGACATACCGGACATGCCAGACATGCCGCTCATGCCCTGCTGTTTGGATTTTTTCTTACCTTCCATACCGGACATTCCAGACATGCCCTTCTGGCCTTCCATGCCACTCATGCCGGACATACCTTTTTGGCCTTCCATACCGGACATCCCGGACATACCTTTTTGGCCTTCCATACCGGACATCCCGGACATGCCCTTCTGACCTTCCATACCACTCATCCCGGACATGCCCTTCTGGTCAGCTGCAACGGCAGCACCAGAAATACACATGGAAAGCAAGGAAGCAACAACGATGGATTTGATTTTCATAAAAGCCTCTTCGAAGAGTTGGTTTGTAGGAACCCGACTCGAGTGAGCCGGGTAGAGCAATCCATCCCGGGGACAGGCTTGCTCAACCAACCAAACGCACGTTGCGTGCCCGATCGAAACAGCTCTTATAACCAATTGATTAATATGCGTTTTTAACCGAGCATCAACCTGAACCCGCACACAAAATATGACATTCTGGCATGCCAGAAAAGAATGATCTGTGTAAGCAACTGATTTATAAAGGCAATACGCATTGACAAAATGTCATTACGCATTGACCTCATTTCGGCCTGCTATGGTTTCGAGAGATGCCGGATGAGTATGGGGAACACGAGCCCCTTTGGTCGCGCTATTGTTGCGCCCAAAACAAAAAGGCCTGCGCCTAAGCGCAAGCCTTTGAATTCTGGTGGGGCGCGACAGATTCGAACTGTCGACCTACGGATTAAGAGTCCGCTGCTCTACCAACTGAGCTAGCGCCCCAATATTCATAAACCTTGGTGGGTCGGCCGAGATTCGAACTCGGGACCAACGGATTAAAAGTCCGCTGCTCTACCGACTGAGCTACCGACCCACACTTGAAGAGCGCGGATTATATCGATGCACCCATGCAGCGTCAACGGAACAAGCAGAAATTGGAGATTTGTTTAACTTGGTAAAGCCAATACTGCTCGCGATAGAAATGAATTTAGAATGACCAATGTCGCATATTTTTTGGAGAGACCAATGACCGAACAGGATATTTCACGTTATCAGGACATCCTTGTCACCACAGCAACCGATGTCGGGATCAAAATATTGGCAGCGATTGCCTTTTGGATGATTGGCCGTTGGCTGATCGGGATGGTGCTGGGCATGATCCGGGCTTCCCTGGAGAAACAGAAGGTTGATCCGACGGTACTACGTTATGTCGGTTCAGTCGTCACGGTTACCCTGAACGTGCTATTGGTGGTTGGCATTCTCGGTTACTTCGGCATTCAGACGACAACCTTCGCAGCCCTGATTGCCGCTGCCGGCGTCGCAATCGGCATGGCCTGGTCAGGTTTGCTGGCCAACTTTGCGGCTGGTGCTTTCATTGTTGTCCTGCGCCCGCTCAAAGTTGGAGATTTCGTAACGGTTGCCGGCATTACCGGCACGGTAACTGAACTGGGTTTGTTTACTACGACGCTGAACACCCCGGATAACGTCCAGACCATCGTTGGCAACAACAAGGTATTTGGTGACACGATCCAGAATTTCTCGGTCAATCCGTTCCGCCGCGTTGATCTTAAATGCCAGCTTTCCGGTGCGGCTGATCACAAGGCAGCAATGGCCCTCTTGCGCGAGAAAATTTCCTCAATTCCGAATGTTTTGGCTGAGCCCAAAGTTGATGTCGAGATTCTCGACTTCACCCTGGTCGGGCCGGTCCTGGCAGTTCGTCCTTATTGCCACACCGACAATTACTGGCAGGTGTATTTCGATACCAACAAGATGATTCGCGAGTCACTGGCCGAGGCGGGCTTCCCGGCGCCGATGCCGGCACAGAACGTGATCGTGACGCAATCGAATTAAGGTGTTTGAATTCAAGCCTTGAGGCCCGCCGAGTGCGGGCCTTTTTATTCAGAAGCGCAGCGCAACAGTCAGGGATTCAACTTCGGCAGCAGATTCGGCAAGGATGCCGCTGAGTGTTTGCTCGTCGATAACTGAATCAATGATAGGCGCTGATCCACCATTGCGAATCGTGCCAATCTCATAGAGCGGCGAAGTCACCGGAGACAGTTCGTTGGCCAGCAAAAGCGTATCGCCCAGCGTAACCGGGGGCAGGGCCAGATAGCCTTCCCATTGGGCTTCGATTGCCTGCATGACGGCATCGGGCACGGCTAACCGGGTCAGAATGGCACGACCAATTTCGGCTTCAGCACTTTCTGCCCAGTCTCCGGGTTCGCCAATAAGCAAACCAGGAAAATCCTTGGCGCGCGAAATCAGGTAAAAACCACCGACTTCATGCACGATGCCGGCAAAAAGAGCTGTTTCCGGATCTTGATGGGTTACTCGACGGGCAATTACATGGGCTAAAGCCGCAACGTGCGCGGTATGCTCCCAAAGACGTGCTGCAATGCTGCGAATTTCGGGATCGCTTGACGCGCCAGCCATCTGTCTGGTTGCCAAGGCTGTCGCCAAAGTACGCAAGGTACGCAGGCCAATACGGGAAACCGCATTGCGCACATCGGTAATTTTTTGCCCGGATCGGTTGTAAGCCACGCTATTGGCAATGGCGACAACCCTTGCTGCAAGAAGCGGCTCACCTACGACAAGGCGAGCGGCGGTATCGATGTGGCAATCCTGATCATCAAGGGCGCGCTGAATTTTTAGCGCGACATCAATACCAGTTGGGAAAACCAGATCGCCGCTTGCCGCTTGAGCGGTGATTGTCTTGAGGGCTTCGATTCGGTTCATATCTGAATCTTACCCCCGACCAAGCCTTTTCAGTCGAGGCGCTTGCAGATTTCGGTGGTCAACGCCGATTGATTCATGCAGTAAAAGTGCAAGCCGGGTGCGCCGCCCTTGAGCAAGCGTTCGCAGAGCTCGGTAACCACATCCAGACCGAAGGCGCGAATGGAGTCGGTATCGTCGCCATAACTTTCGAATTTTTTGCGCATCCAGCGCGGGATGTCTGTGCCACAGGCATCAGAAAAACGGGCAAGTTTGGTGAAACCAGCGATTGGCATGATGCCGGGAACGATGGGTACGGCGACACCCTGGGCGCGTGCTTCATCGACAAAATGGAAGTAGGCGTCGGCATTGAAGAAGTATTGGGTGATTGCCGAGTTGGCACCGGCGTTGACCTTGCGTACGAAGGCTTGCATGTCATCCTTTGGGCTTTTCGCTTGCGGATGCCATTCCGGGTAGGCGGCGACTTCGATGCTGAACCAGTCACCGGTTTCGGCACGGATGAATTCAACGAGTTCGTTGGCGTAGCGAAATTCGCCAGTTTCAGCCATGCCGGACGGCAGATCGCCACGCAAGGCAACGGTGCGTTTGATGCCGGCAGCTTTGTATTCGTTGAGGATTTCGCGAATGCTGTCACGCGTCGAGCCAATGCAGGAAAGGTGCGGCGCGGCATCAAAGCCTTCGGCAGCAATTTCCTTGACTACGTTAAAGGTACGCTCGCGGGTTGAACCGCCGGCACCATAGGTTACGGAAAAAAAACTCGGATCAAGTTTTGCCAGCTCTTTGCGGGTTGACCGTAACTTTTCGATTCCTTCCGGCGTTTGCGGCGGGAAAAACTCGATGGAGATTTCTGTTTTCATCATTCAACTCAATGGTTTGCCCCGACCGACGCGGTCGGGGCGGTGTTGCTTAGTAGCGGTAACTATCAGCCTTGTACGGACCGGCCTTGGATACGTTGATGTAAGCAGCTTGCTCGTCAGTCAGTTCGGAAAGAACGGCATTCAGCTTCTTCAACTGCAGACGGGCAACCTTCTCGTCCAGGTGCTTGGGCAGCACATAAACGCCGACTGGGTACTTGTTGGAACCCTTCACCGCTTCGCTCCACAATTCGATCTGGGCGATGGTCTGGTTGGCGAAGCTGGAACTCATCACGTAGGACGGATGGCCGGTGCCGCAACCGAGGTTCACCAAACGGCCCTTGGCCAACAGGATAATGCGCTTGCCGTCCGGGAAAATGACATGGTCGACTTGCGGCTTGATCTCTTCCCACTGGTACTTTTCAATCGAAGCGACGTCGATTTCGTTGTCGAAGTGACCGATATTGCAGACGATGGCCTGATCCTTCATCGCCGCCATGTGGTCATGGGTGATGACATGGAAGTTGCCGGTCGTCGTGACGAAAATGTCGGCCTTGTCGGCGGCGTATTCCATGGTGACAACGCGGTAGCCTTCCATGGCGGCCTGCAGAGCGCAGATCGGGTCGATTTCGGTCACCCAGACTTGAGCGGAAAGAGCGCGCATGGCCTGAGCGGAACCCTTGCCCACATCGCCATAACCGGCGATGACGGCGACCTTGCCGGCGATCATCACGTCGGTGGCGCGCTTGATGCCGTCGACCAGCGATTCGCGGCAGCCATACAGATTGTCGAACTTGGACTTGGTCACTGAATCATTGACGTTGATGCCCGGGAACTTGAGTTCGCCGCGCTGATGCATCTGGTACAGGCGATGAACGCCGGTGGTGGTTTCTTCGGTGACGCCCTTGATCTGGGCCAGGCGCACGGAGTACCAGGTCGGATCGATAGCCAGCTTGGCCTTGATGGCGGCGAAGAGGATGGTTTCTTCTTCGGAACCCGGCTTGGCCAGCAGGGAAATGTCCGTTTCGGCACGGGCGCCGAGGTGCAGCAGCAGCGTGGCATCGCCGCCGTCGTCGAGGATCATGTTGGAGTAGCCACCGTCGGCCCACTCGAAGATGCGGTGGGTGTAATCCCAGTAATCGACCAGGGTTTCGCCCTTGACGGCAAAGACCGGAATGTTCTGCGCGGCGATCGCGGCGGCAGCGTGGTCCTGGGTCGAGAAGATGTTGCACGAGGCCCAGCGGACTTCGGCGCCGAGCGCGGTCAGCGTCTCGATCAGCACGGCGGTCTGGATCGTCATGTGCAGCGAACCGGTAATGCGAGCGCCCTTGAGCGGCTGGGTCTTCGCGAATTCTTCGCGAATGGCCATCAGGCCCGGCATTTCGGTTTCGGCAATGCGGATTTCCTTGCGACCCCAGTCTGCAAGGCTCAAGTCAGCAATAACGTAATCTTTGAATTCAGCCACAGTAAGCTCCTAATAAACTGTGACGGGGAGGAGGCGGTGTCTCACCGAACCCCCTGCGCCCGGCAGGGTTGAACAGTGAGCGCGGTTTCAAACCGAGCCTGGGGGTGATCTCCTGCAGCGCTCCTCGGTAGGGGGCAGATTATAAAACCGTTTTCAGGTTTTGTCGCCAGCCCAATAGTGATCGATATCCTTGATGCCCCACTTATGCGGGTCGTCACGACCCGCAATTTTCTCGAGGCTGCTCGCGAGATCGACAGTTTCCGGCTTGATGTAGGCCTGCGATTTTGATGAGAAAAACACGCGCACCTTGGGCTTGAGCAGCGACTTCTCTCCTTGCTCGATGACGACGCCAAGGCGGCCGGATTCCAGGCGCACGAAAGAACCCGTGGGGTAAATACCCAAACTTTTGACGAAGGCCTGAAAGACAGTCGGGTCAAAATGACCCTGCCATTCCGCCATGCGCTTGATAGATTCTGCAGGATCCCAGCCTGCCTTGTACGGACGGTTGGAGGTGACTGCATCATAGACATCGCAGACTGCGCCCATTTTGGCGTAAAGGCTCATCGTCTCGCTATTGAGACCCATCGGATAGCCGCTGCCATCAATTTTCTCGTGATGGTGCAGGCAGACGTCCTTGGTAACCTCACAGACACCTGTTGCGGTCAACAGCAATTCATGGCCCTTTTTTGGGTGCGTTTTGACGATGGCAAACTCTTCATCAGTCAGCTTTCCGGGTTTGTTCAGAATTGCCATCGGGATCAGCGCCTTGCCGAGATCATGCAGCAGGCCAGCCATCCCGGCATCACGAGTTTCTTCATCACTGAGGCCTAGCTGACGAGCCAAGGCGATCATCAATGCACAAACAGCCACCGAGTGCATGTAAGTGTAATCGTCGGCTGTCTTCAGGCGTGCCAAGCTGATCAACGCACCCGGATTGCGCAGGATGGAATTGGAAATTTCTTCGACCAGCGGCATCGCAGCATCTGCTTCAATGGCCTTGCCCATGCGTGCTTCCTGAAACATGGAAACAACCGCTTCCTTGCCCTTCGCACAGATTTTTGCAGCACGCTTTACTTCATCGTTGAACGAAGTTTTCTCTGGCTCAAGTGCCTTGGCTGGTGGCGGCACGACCTCCGCTTCGACAGCAGCCTCGCCGGCAGGAACGTCAAGGCCTTTGGCGGCATCAATCCAGACCTCCTTGATCGGGCTCTCAAAAATCAGCGCGATATCTTTCTCGTCGGTAATAACAAACTTGTTGCGCCAGAAAGGATGATCCATCCACGACCCGCAAAATGCGTGCAGATGCATGCCGGTGCGCAGTTGTTCGACGCTGATTTTTTTGAGCATAGGCGTGGATTCTAGCGACAAAAAAGGGAGCCGTGGCTCCCTTTGGTTTGTGGCGTGGTGACTTACAGGCCAGCGTCTGATTTAAGCAGGCTGGCGCGATCAGTCGCTTCCCAAGTAAATTCCGGCTCGTCACGGCCGAAATGACCGTAGGCGGCAGTCTTCTGGTAAATCGGGCGCAGCAGATCAAGCATATTGACAATGCCCTTCGGGCGCAGGTCAAAGTGTTTCTTGATCAGCACAGTCAGTGTTTCATTACTGACTTTGCCGGTACCAAAGGTATCGACCATGATCGACGTTGGGTGAGCCACACCAATGGCATAGGAAACCTGAACCAGACAACGCGTGGCGAGACCGGCGGCAACGATATTCTTGGCTACATAACGGCCAGCATAAGCAGCAGAACGGTCAACTTTGGACGGATCCTTGCCGGAGAAAGCACCGCCACCGTGCGGTGCAGCACCGCCATAGGTATCGACGATAATCTTGCGGCCGGTCAGGCCGCAGTCACCCTGCGGACCGCCAACGACAAAACGTCCGGTCGGATTCACCAGAAAATTAATGTTGCCCTTGACCAGCTCCTTCGGAAGCACCGGCTTGATGATTTCCTCAATGGTCTGCTCGCGCAAATTCTCCAAACTGATGTCCGGCGAATGCTGGGTAGACAACACAACGGTGTCGATTGAGTCCGGTTTGCCATCAATATAGCGAATGGTGACCTGCGACTTTGCATCCGGACGCGCCCACGGCAGGCGGCCATCCTTGCGCAGCATGGACTGGCGCTCAACGAGACGATGCGACAGGTAAATCGGCAAAGGCATCAGTGACGGGGTTTCGTCACAGGCGTAACCGAACATCAAACCCTGGTCACCGGCACCTTGATCGAGGCCGTCATCGTAGGCTTTGTTGACACCCTGGGCGATGTCCGGGCTCTGCTTGTCGTAAGCGACGAGCACGGCACAACCTTTGTAATCGATGCCGTAATCGCTGTTATCGTAACCAATACGCTTCAGTGTATCGCGAGCAACCTGGATGTAATCGACGTTGGCGTTGGTAGTGATTTCACCGGCCAGAACGACCAGACCCGTATTGCACAAGGTTTCTGCCGCAACGCGGGAATGCTTGTCCTGAGCCAAAATGGCATCAAGGATGGCATCGGAAATCTGGTCAGCAACTTTATCGGGATGACCTTCGGAAACTGATTCCGAGGTAAAGAAATACTCGCTCATTTACTTCTCCAACGGTCCTGGGTCCGGCGTTACCGGCTTCGGACCACGAGCGGGTGACGCTTTAGCGGCATTTATAAATCGCCCCGCAAGTTGTCTGTTTAACTCGGCGATCGGATAATAATAAACTTTTCACGGCGGGTTTCAACCCCCGGGAGCTTATGGTCTTTCTGTTTCGTCTTGTCGGACGTCTGCCATTGCGCATGGCACATGGCCTCGGCGCATTTCTTGGCTGGCTGGTCTATCTGCTCTCGCCGACTTATCGTCGCCATCTTTGTGCCAACATGCAGCAGGCAGGCATTGATGCCACCCTGCGCTCAGGTGTTATTGCCGAGGCTGGCAAGCAGGCTCTGGAGTTGCCATCGATCTGGCTGCATCCGCTGGCCGAGGTGGTGCCGCGCGTGGTTGCGGTGAGCGGCTGGGAAACCATAGAACGCGCCTGGCAGGCCGGTAAAGGCATCGTTTTTCTAACGCCGCATCTCGGCTGCTTTGAAATCACGGCCCAGTATTACGCCGCCCATGCGCCGATTACCGTGCTTTACCGGCCACCGAAGCGGGCTTTTCTGCAGACGCTGATCGAGGCCGGACGCCAGCGCGAAAACGTTCATCTGGCACCGGCTGATGTTTCCGGCGTGCGGGCGCTGATCAAGGCCTTGCGCCGGGGTGAGGCGGTTGGTCTGCTGCCCGATCAGGCGCCCAAAGTGGGTGAGGGGGTCTGGCTCGATTTTTTTGGCAAGCCCGCATACACGATGACCTTGGCGGCGCGCCTGACCGAAACCGGCGCGGCAACCATTTTTGCCTGGGCTGAGCGCCTGCCGAATGGACGCGGTTATCACCTGCACCTGCGTTCCCCCCTGACTGATTTGCAAGGTGTTACGGTCGACCGCGCAAAGCAGATAAATTTTGAAATTGAAGAGTTGATCCGTGAGTGTCCAAGCCAATATCTTTGGGGCTACAACCGCTACAAGCAGCCAGGCGGGGCGCCACCGCCTCCGGTTTTGAGCGGGGAGTCGCGATGAAAACCGTCTTGAGCTACCTGCTGCTTGGTATTCTCTGGTGTCTCCATTGCTTGCCATTACCCATGCTGCGTGGCTTGGGCTGGGCTTTGGGGCATCTGCTCTATGCCTTGGGGCGCGAGCGGCGCGAGGTGGCATTGGTCAATCTGCGCCTGTGTTTTCCTCAAAGAACGGAAGCCGAGCGTAAAGAAATCGCGCGCAAGCATTTCGTTGCCTTCAGTCGTGCTGTCCTCGACCGAACCTTGGGTTGGTGGGCTTCCAAAGAGCGTATCGAGCGTCTGGTGAGAGTTACCGGGCGTGAGCATCTGCACGACGCCAGCGGCCGGCCCATCCTCATTCTCGCACCACACTTTGTTGGTCTTGATGCTGGTGCCGTGCGGATTTCCATATTCGGTCGTGCCTGTAGTGTCTTCTCCAACCAGAAAAACCCGGTCTTCAACAAACTGCTCTATGAGGGCCGTCGCCGGTTTTCGGATGTGCTGCTTCTGTCGCGTCAGGATGGCATGCGAAAAATCGTTCGGGCGATGAAGGATGGATACCCGCTGTATTATTTGCCGGATATGGATTTTGGCCCTGAAGACTCGATTTTTGTGCCATTTTTTGGTGTTCAGGCAGCCACCATCCCCGGCGTTTCGCGCCTTGTGCGGCTAACCGGTGCCAAGGTGGTGGCCTGTATTACTCGTCAAGTTGCCGACGGATATGAGGTTGAAATAATGCCGGCATGGGATAATTTCCCCGGCGCGAGCGTCGAGGCCGACACGGAATTCGTCAATCGCTTTATTGAAAGCCAGGTGCTGCGCATGCCGGAGCAGTATTTCTGGTTGCACAAACGCTTCAAAACCCGGCCACCCGGAGAGCAGAGGTTTTACAAATGAACAGCCTGACTATTGAAATTCGTTCCGTTACCCCGCCCGATGTGCCGGCGATCTCGTCGCTGGCCCGTGAAATCTGGCAGGCCACTTATCCGGGGATCATCACTCAGGAGCAGATCGACTTCATGCTTGAGCAGCGTTACGGCCATGAGCGTCTGTACGATGATCTGGAGGATGTTCATAAATGGCTGGATCAGGCGTTTTACAACGGGCGGCGTGTCGGTTTTGCCTTCAGTGAGATCTACAAGGGTGAATTCAAACTGGACAAGCTCTACATTCACCCGGATGTGCAGCGTCAGGGTGTCGGTGGCCAGTTGATCGAGCACGTCGCGGCTCGGGCGAAGAAAAATGGCTATCCTTGTCTGATCCTGGCAGTCAACAAGCGCAATGAAAAGGCCATCGGCTCCTACAAAAAATATGGCTTTATGGTGCGTGAAGCCATTGTTGACGACATCGGCCGTGGTTTTGTCATGGATGATTTCGTAATGGAGAAGAAACTTTAAGATTTTGAGGTAAGGGTCTGTCTCTGCTATCCTTTTTTAAATTCATCAGTGGGGCGGGCAATGAAGCTCAAATTCTCAAAAATGCACGGTCTGGGCAACGATTTCGTGGTCCTCGACGGCATTCGCCAGCAGGTTGATCTCTCGCCAGCGCAATTACGCTTTCTCGCCGACCGTAATTTTGGCGTGGGTTGCGACCAGATTTTGCTGGTTCAGGCGCCGACGCAGGCTGCGGTGGACTTCCGCTACCGGATTTTCAATGCGGATGGCAGCGAGGTTGAGCAGTGCGGCAATGGTGCGCGCTGCTTCGTGCGCTTCGTCCATGACGTGGGTTTGACCGACAAGGCCGAGATTCGCGTCGAAACGATGCGCGGCATCATCGCGCCGCGTCTTGAAGAAAATGGAAATGTTACGGTCGACATGGGAATTCCCCGATTTTTGCCGACTGAAATTCCCTTTTTGCACGACGATGATGTGGTGATCTATTCGCTGGATGTCGCTGATGAAACGCTGGAAATCAGCGTGGTTTCGATGGGCAACCCGCATGCCGTGCAGGTGGTGGATTGTGTGGACAGCGCCCCGGTCGGTGATCATGGCCCCTTGATTGAAAATCATCAGCAGTTCCCGCAGCGGGTCAACGCCGGCTTTATGCAGGTGGTCGACCGTCAGGCCATCAAATTGCGTGTTTATGAACGTGGTTCCGGCGAAACCCTGGCTTGCGGCACCGGCGCTTGTGCCGCAGTGGTTACCGGTATTCGCCGGGGTCTGCTCGATAGTCCGGTGTGCGTCACGACGCGTGGCGGTGACTTGACGATTGCCTGGGCCGGGCAGGATCAGCCGGTCATGATGAGCGGCCCGGCGGTCACTGTGTTTTCTGGAGAAATTGAACTATGAGCGCGCCTTTTGCTGAAGATGTCGCCGACTATCTGAAGTCCAACCCGAGCTTTTTCGAGCAATACGCCGATCTGCTGGCGCAGATTTATGTGCCGCATCCGCATGGCGGGCGCACGGTATCGCTGGCCGAGCGCCAGATGCTGACCCTGCGTGACAAGAACCGGCAGACCGAGGCCAAGCTGGCCGAGTTGATCGCTT
>Ga0209480_10000873_pt1 | contig 23116 bp, 26 predicted proteins | sample JI61114C2DNA_FD_187501 | JGI IMG/M metagenome (GOLD analysis project Ga0209480, IMG submission 187501) | Wastewater effluent complex algal communities from Wisconsin, to seasonally profile nutrient transformation and Carbon sequestration -... | ecosystem: Engineered > WWTP > Effluent > Algae... | reverse complement strand
GGCTCTATCGAGGCTCGTATCAAAAACGCCGTTGATTGGAATAAAGCTAATCCTGACAAAAAACTGACTGTTCATCTACGTTTTAATGTTGGTAAAGCTGCACCTAACGCCTGGAAAACTGCTTGCGGTACTGTTGATATGACTGATCCAAACTTTAACGTCAAAGCAACTGTGCCGCGCTGGTGGCTGAAAAAATCCGATGGGTCGTATACCTACCGGTACTTTTATGAAAGTGCCATGAAGGCACTTGGTAAGGCTGTCGAAAAGATTAATGCAGAAAGCGACACTAAAAATATTATTGGCTCGGTCAATATTCCAGCGGCGGCTCCCAACTATCCAGAGCCAATGTTGATATATAGTTCATCACCAGAGGTGCGCGCCAATTTAGTCAAGGCTGGTTTCACGGCACGTGAACACAACAGTTTTATGATGTGGGCGCCAGAAATGGCCAAGTATTTTCCAAATGTATATGTAGAACTGGCGCTGAATCCGTATCAAAATATCAATGCAAATGGCGATGCTACCAACCGTGACAAAGATTTGTACAAAGATGTAGCGAATAAGCTAATAAGCGTGGCTGGAAGTCGAACCGTGCTTGCAAATTATTCGATTCGTACGTCTATGTCTCTCGATAACGCAAAAGGCAATTATACTGAAATGCAAAACTGGATGATTGAAAAAGGACGTGGTAAGCCTGGAGTTGTAGTAGGATTCCAGATGGCAAGGCCACAAGTGGTTTCTCAGGGATTGAGCTCGTCTAGCCGTGATTATGAACAATGGGATAACGTCGCTTACTGGGCGGCGATGCGCGGCGCTAATTTTGTTGAAACAACAGGTCCTGGGTCGGGTGATGCAATCAAAAAAGCTCCAGGCATGAATAATGTTTGGCCAAATTCGTATAGTGATGACAGCGACGACTTACCAGCGATGCGGCGAATTACCAGTAAGATGCTTAGTAATCCGATTCCCTAAGGATGGGTGGGTTTTTGGTCAAGATATTGCTTCACTTTGCCCAAAAAGGGATGTTAAAGCGGGGGGTATATTGGCCAATGTCTACTCCGCTTGCATTAAAAAATGACCCTATGGTCATTTTTTAATTCTGGCGGAGAGGGCGAGATTCGAACTCGCGGTAGGTTGCCCCACGACGGTTTTCAAGACCGTTACCTTAAACCACTCGGTCACCTCTCCGTAAACTTGCTTTAGTATAGCATATTGCTAAGAATTTTCACTAGTAGGCGGCTGACGAGTCGTCGACCATGCCCAAATATTATCAGCGCCAGCTTGTTTGAGTAACTTTGCAATTGCTAAAACGGTTGCGCCAGTTGTGACAACATCATCGATGATTATATAAGTTAGATCTGGATCAATTGGTTTTGCCAGCCGAAACGATTGTGTAGCTTGTCTTAGCCTTTGCTGACGTGATGCGCCATGCTGAACTAGCTGCAATGAGGTGCGGGCCACTAAACCATGATCACAGGCGGCCTGACGCTGCTTTGCAAGATAACGCGCAATCTGCTTGGTGTGATCGAAGCCGCGCAGCCGAATATGTCGAGCGATGGTCGGTACTGGCAGCAAGACTGATTTTTCAGGTAACATGGGTAAAACAGTAGCGAGTAGCTCAGCTTGAGCTATAGCGCCCTGACGCTTCGATAAAAACTTTGTATCGTTGGTCAGTTGTTCGAGAACTCCAGTGCGTAGATCGACAAAACCACTGGCAGATAACAGATCGTTGCAACTACAACGGCTTTGGTTGGGCTTGAGGCATAGCAAACAGCGCGGCGTCGACTCGCTTGAAATGTCATATTTACAACTACCGCACAATAATTGCCCAACTTTGCTGCATCCATAACAGTAGTCGGGGGCTATTAAATTAGCAAACCAAGAAATCATTGTTGTTTTTACGTTTAGCCATCTATAAGCTTGATTATAACGCAAATCATCGGTATAATTTAGCCATAAACAAAACATTGAGCCTAGAGAAAGTGGAGGATATCATGGCCCGAAAGCAAAACGATGATCTATTGATCGAGGACGAGCTCGCTGCGGCATTTCTGTCTGATGATTCGAGTGTGAGTGACGATGCAGGTATGCAGCAAGTACAAGACGATACTCAAGATTGGAACGAGGACGAGCAAGACATTCCAGGTCAGCTAGCAGTTGATGTCTACGAGACAGATGAGCAACTAGTTGTCAAAGCTCGTACAGCAGGTGTCAACAAAGAAGATCTAGATGTTAGTATCTCAGATGGTATTTTGACTATCAGCGGTACACTATCTAGCGGTGATGACACTGATGCAACCAACTGGCACATTCAGGAATGTTACTGGGGCGAGTTTAGCCGTACATTGGCTTTACCAGTAGCTGTCAAGGAAGAGGAAGTCGGCGCTATCTTAAAAGACGGTGTCTTGACGATCACTTTCACCAAGGTCAAGCAAGAGCAGGCCAAGAAGATTACGATTCAGTAGTTTAGGTCTAAGAAATCAAAATAGCGCCCATAATACGGCGCTATTTTTGTTACCACCTGTGAAGCAAAAGGGTCATAATAAAAGTCCGCATTTTTGGTGCGGACTTTTGAGACTCATGGTTCACTAATTTATGATGTGGGTTTGACAAGCGCATCGATAACGAAGTTGACAACTGCGTAGGCCAAGATAACTACGATGATACCAATGATGGCGTACATAATAGTGTTTTTGGCTGATTCGACTTGCTTTGAGTCGCCACCAGAGATAGTGTAGCGAACACCACCGATGATAAGCATGATGACTGCGATCGCACCTACGATGAAGAGCAAGGTGTTGGTGATAGTCTTAAAAATTCCGGTGTCTCCGAATAGTGCGTCTGTTTGGTCGTCGCCCTTGGCACAGTTAGCGCCGCCGCTTATAGAGTTCATTGTACAAGAAGCGCCGTCGACTGCTGATACTGGCGCCGCTAAAGGCATAGCCACAAATCCCATCATAAGAGCAACTGCAAGCACGCTTTTGCTTGAGATGTTTTTTAGTAGTTGTTTCATATTGAACGTTTCCTTTCTTAAGTATTCTTAGCTGTATTATACCAATTGATGCTAATTATGCTAGTCTTTAGAAGCGTTTTTAAGCTTTAGGTAAATTGGGTAACGATAAAATCAACAATCGCCCAGCTAGCGATAGCCGCCACTAGTCCAATCACAGCGTACATTATAGTGTCTTTGGCGCTTTTGACAGAAGCTTGCTCACCGTTTGAGGTAACATACTTGAAGCCACCAAAAACTATAAAGATAACGCTGATAGCTCCAATCGCAAACAACAAAGTATTGGTGACTGTTTTTAGTATTTCTGGGACACTATCGGATTTTTCACCGCCAGTTTTGGCGCTGTTGCTACCATCAGTTATACAATCTACGCCACTACAAGCAGCCTGCGCTGGCAATACAGGTGTAAAGCTAAGCATTCCGACACCGATTAGCAGGCTAGCAAAAACTTTCTTGATCATAGTTGTCTTCTCCTCGTTATTTAAATGCATTAACAACAAATACCACTAGGGCTTGAGCGGCGATTGCGGCAATCAGACCTAGCAGTGAGTACATAATCGTGTTTTTAGCACTTTTGATGTTTTCGGCATTGCCATTTGCTGTGACATATTTGATACCGCCGATGACGATCATGATGACAGCGACCGCGCCGATAAAGAACAGCAGCGTGCCGGTGATGTTGGTGACTAGGGTATTGGCATCATCATTGGTACTGGCTTGGCAAATCGAGGTATCTTTATCTTCGCTGCCGTCACAGGTACTAAATAGATCAATTGCTTGACTTGGAGCGGCAGCTATCAGGCTCAAAAAGCCAACCGATAAGATGAATGCTTGTGCGTAAAATGCTAATTTTTTCATAATCCTGATGATACACCCCTTATTATAAATTGCGTGACGACAAACGCCGACATGATAATGACAATACCGACTAGCGCACCCATGATGGCGTTTCTGGCTTGCTTGGTTTTTTCGGCGTTACCACGCGATGTTATGTACAAAAAACCAGCGATAACGATAACAATAACAGCCACCATGCCGGCTACCGTGTAAACCAAATTGAGCAGATTGGCAACTGCCACATTGGCGTCAGTTGCCCCTTTATAGCCAATATCATCAGGGTTTACCGTCACGGCAAATTGTGCAAAAAAATTGATTATTTTCATAGGGCACTTCCCACTAGTCGAACAATAGCCACGGCCGACAGAGCAATTACCATACCAACAATAGCATTACGAATAGAGTTCTTTGAAGAAGTCATCTTGGCTTGCTCGCCATTAGCGGTCATGTAGTCGAAACCTCCTTTTATGATCATAACTAGAGTGCCATAGGCGACTAACTGCAAGATAATCTCGGCGATATTGAATGCGATACTCATAGCAAATTTTCGGATACCATCTGGATCATTACTGGCAGGCGGCACTATTTCACAATTTTCGTCGACAACACGGTTGTACCAAGCCGGGAAGGTTAAGAGGTGAGCTTCACCCCCAGGACAAGAAGCCGCAAAACTTGGGCTAGGTAAGGCAATGGCGCTCGAGGCCATCATGGCGAGGACGATCAGGCTGTTTCTTAGATAAATTACAATCTTTTTCATGTTTTCTCCTATGAAAATACTCCGCCAGGCACCAAAAACTCAATCAACAGGTACATCAAGCCGTACAAAACGATACCAACGATGGTATTACGAATTTTTTCTTTGGCTTCTTTGGTCTGATTGGAGTTGTCACCAGCTGTCGCATACAGAAAAGCAAAGTAACCGAGCGCACAGGTTGCGACCACGCCAATGCCAGCTGTCAAAATCTGCAGGACCATCATGATAGTCTTCCAGATTGAGCTGTCTTGGAGACTAGTTGCTTCGGAAGAATCGCAAATCGATTGCGGCAAAATAGTACACTCTAAGGCATGCGTAGGTGTACTAACTACAAAAAAGCCTCCAACGATGGCTATTATGGCTAAAATTGCTGTTTGTTTTTTTAACATACTGCGTTTATAGTAATACGCTTTTTGCAAAAAGGCAAATAAAAACCTCTCTGTTAGCCTCAGATAAGACCCTAGTCTTTACTTTTTGCAACGTTTGTGCTATAATATAAGTATACTACGAATTGGGAGATGTAGTTTATGCGTGTTCGAGGGCTAGATAGGCCTTTTTTGTTTGGAAATCGTTATTTTGCCTGGTTGCTGCCACTTGTGGTTGCGACCCTGATGGTGGTTGGTATTGGTGTTAGCGTCGCTAAAATTGCGAAGGCTTCGGAGCAGCCAAACTTTGCTGTCTCATCGTTGATTGATCAAACCGCATCAAATAAGCTAGCTGAGCCAGCGTCAACTGATGTCAAAACAGCCGAAGTGGCGGTGAGTAATCCGGTGCAACCTCGACAGCCAGCGGCAAGTACATTGCCAGTCGGTTGCGCTGTAGCGCCTGCCACTAACTTGGTAGCGCCTCAGTCAAACTCGACCTCAGCCGCTACTATAGTGATCGATAGCCCGAGTCACTATAGTTTTAATGCCGGTAACACTTACACTGAGACTCTCGCTCGGGCACGTCAGTGTGCTCGTCAGCAGACGGCTCTCGGTGGTTTTGATGCCTCGACAAGCTATGCTCTCAATTGGTCGTATGCTGTGGTTTCAACTGGTAGCAGTACTTGCAAATTGACATCAGTGAAGGTTAGTATGCGGATCAAGCAAACCTTGCCGAGCGCCAATACTAGTAGCTTATCTGGTTCAGAATTAGCCACTTGGCAGTCTAATCTGGCACGTCTAGTCGCACATGAAAACCAGCATACTGGCCTCGATGTGGCAGCCGCCAATCGGTTATATAGACAACTTTCAGAACTCAGCGCCGACTGTGTGACGATCAAGCAACAAGCTGCTCGCTTGACAGCAGCCGCTGATGCTAGTTTAAGAGCCGAAAATGATTCGCTCGATGCCACCAGCCATCATGGTGCGTTGTAACCTCAACATCGGTGACAATAGCACAACAAAAAAGTCTAGCCTTGGTCTGAGTAAAATTGGTATACTGAAATTCCATGGAGGAGACAAAAACCATGGGAAAACAGACAAAGTTTATCTTCGTTACTGGAGGGGTACTCTCGGGGGTAGGTAAGGGCATCACCGCGGCATCACTAGGCGCAGTGATTCAAGCTAGCGGTAAGACCGTTTCGATTCAAAAATGCGACCCGTATCTCAATGTAGATGCGGGTCTTTTAAATCCGCGTGAGCATGGTGAATGTTTTGTAACGCGCGATGGCGCGGAGACAGATCTGGATCTGGGGCATTATGAGCGTTTTTTGGATCTTGAGCTAACGAAAAAAAGCGCTACGCTTGCTGGCCGTTTGCTGCGTGACTTGATTGCGAATGAGCGAGCAGGTAAGTTTGGCGGCCAGACGGTTCAGCTAGTACCGCATTTGACCAATGCGATTCAACAATCGATTGCGGTTGCGGCGGGTGATAGCGATGTTCATATTGTCGAAATTGGCGGGACGGTTGGTGACTACGAAGGTCTGAGTTTTGTTGAGGCGATACGTGAATTTTCACAGAAAGTTGGTCGTAATAACTGTTGCTATATTCACGTCGTTTATGTACCTTTTTTGGGTACTAGTAAAGAATTTAAGTCAAAACCAGCCCAGAATGCTCTAAACGATCTACGTGGCTTTGGGATTGTGCCCGATGCCGTTGTGGTGCGAACAGATGAGAAAGCACCAGTAGCAATTGCTCGCAAGATTGCACTTTTTGGCGGCATACCCGAGCATGCTGTTCAGATGATGCCAAATGTCGATAGCGTGTTTTCGATACCGGAAATCATCGCGGGCAACGGCCTGATGACGATTCTCGACAATTTAATGGATGAAAAGCTGACGCCAGATTTGACCAATTGGCAGCATCTTCGCGTGTTGCAGAAGAAAAAACATCCTAAAACCATCAAAATTGGCTTAGTTGCCAAGTACATGGACAACGAAGATACCTATATATCGGTCACAGAGGCTCTAAAAACAGCTGCTTGGCATCAGGCGGTCAATCTAGAGATTTGCTGGATTGATGCGGAAGACGTGACAGACGACGATTTGTCGACAGTCGATGGCATTGTTGTACCAGGCGGCTTTGGCGGTCGGGGCGTTGAAGGCAAAATAGCGGCAGCGGACTATGCTTATCGGCACAAAATTCCTTATTTGGGGCTTTGTCTTGGTTTGCAGGTGGCAGTAATTGCATCGGCGCGACGTGCTGGGCTTGAGAAAGCCAATTCGACCGAATTTGCGCCTGAAAGTAAGCAGCCAGTTGTTTATATTATGAAAGGTCAGAAGGGGCAAGAGTCGACCGGTGGTACATTACGGCTTGGTGATTATCCGGCTATCTTGGCTAAAAATTCCAAAACAAGCCGAGTTTACGATGCGGATAAGATTGTTGAACGCCATCGCCATCGTTATGAGGTCAATCAGGCATATAGGGACGAAATTATGGCTGGTGGCTTGTCGATCAGCGGCACTAGTCCAGATGGCAAACTGGTCGAATTTATCGAGGCGGCTGATCATCCGTACTATCTAGCCACGCAGGCTCATCCTGAGTTTCGATCGCGTCCAATGCGCCCGCATCCGTTGTTTTCTGGATTGATTGAAGCTTGCAAAAACTAGTTGCGTAAAATGGTGTAGTCGTTGCCTGTAGCAGATGTATCGGCTGTCCAGCCTGTCTTGAGCAGCTTTTTTGTAAACGAATCGTTGTTTGGCCAGACGACGCACTTTATCTGGTGTTTTTCGAACTGTTGCGCGCGGAAATTGTCGTCTTTTTGGATACGTAAATAATCATCAATGTATTTGCCATCTGGATGTTGCCAACTCGGCATGCGTCCGTCGATATAGACTTTTTGCTCAGGCAGACGCCATATCAGTTGGCCACCAATGTCATAGTAATTAAAAAGTCGCCCTTGGCATGGCTGTGATTTGAGCTGATCTATGAGCTTGTCGGCGTTGTCGCTCTGGCGGTAACTGTTGAGCAGATAGCCAGAATAAGCAAATGTCAGGGTCAGTAATGAGACCAAAGTGATCTGGAGCAGTTTGTATGGCTTGCTACGTTTCGAGAAGCTAATTTTGAGTTTTTGCAATTTTTCAGCTTGGGTCATCGTAAAGTGTAGTGAGTAAATCACAAATAGTGGTGTATGTCGCATACTGAAGCACGCTATTAGAAAGAGCAGTATGTCGAAGCGCAGGATCTTGTGCTGTTTACTAATCAGGGTAAGCAGACTAGCCAGTAGCCAGCAGAGAAGATAGGCGTAGGACGCACTTGAAAAATAGCCAGCTCGCCATTCATTGATGTTATTTCTTAGACTAGGGTCGAGAAGAGTGCGAAAAATTTCAGTGTAGATCTCAAAGCCATAAGGCGTAATGCCAGTTGTGAGCAGGCTAGAAACGACGAGAGTAACATAGAGTCGCCAGCGCCTAGTTTTGATGAGCAGATAGATTAGGTAGACCAATCCGATCATAAAACTACCGTGAATATTTGCCCAAGCCATAAACAATAGCGGCACTGCCCAGATGTATCTGACTTTTCGATTTGTCAGTATGAAAAGGAGGGCAAAAAGCACAAGATTCCAGGTGATTGAGCGAACCTGGACGAAGGGCAAGACGGCGATTGCTGCCAATAAAACGATGGCTTGCGGCTGCTTTTTGCCACCAAAAACGTAGACTGCCCAGGTCCAGCCGACTGTATGTAACAAAACTAAACCTGGCCAGCCAGCTAAATTGTATAAAAATGCTTGGACGAGATCGGTTAGCCATTCGTGGTTTATCCAAGCAAAATCGCTGGCTGTGTAGGTGTAGGGGTCGTGTGCGGGCAGCGACCAAGAGGTCAATAAATCTTGACCAGCTCTGATATGCCAGCCGAAGTCTGGATTTGTTCTTAGCCAGGCCGCGATCAAAAACATCGTAAAGATTAACCAGTAGTTGATTTTCCACGACCAGCGGAAATATTTTGGCCACGACCAGCTCGATTGATGAGGCATATCTTTACTATAGCAAGATGTTCTTATTGGGCTTGAACAAAACGGTCTAAAGGTCTAAATTATAAGCATAAGGGGGCGATATGAAGGTGTCTAACTTTGCTAAATTATTGATACTTTCAGTCGTTTTTGCTTGTTTGCCAAGTCTTGGCGCATTTGCTAGTGGTAGCTGGACATCGGGAGTTTTCACGGAGGAGGCGAGAGTAGAAGTAGACTCAAAGCAGACTTGTGATTATAGGAATGTTCAAATTGGCAATACGAACTATTCGGGTACATTTCAAGTTTGTGTCTATGAGCGGGACGGCTGGAGGTATGGCAGCTACCAAACTCGAGAATGGATCAGCCAGACAGTTACGGTTGTAGGCTTTGGCTTAGATAAAAAGATGTACGAAGTCGAAAACCTCAGCATCGATGGCCTACTAAATACACCCCATACAGACGATTTTATTTATCGAAAACTAACAGTGCCGCATGTTAGGCACGGTTATACATTACAAAAAATTACGAATCTACCATCCCACCTCCAAAAAATTAGCAAAAATGGTCTTATCAAGTATCGGCTTTTCGGTGAATTTAATGAGCTACTACAACCAGTAGTGGTAGATAAAAATGGTCAAATGCCAACAACTGGAGCCACCAATGTTTCAAGCGATGGCAGGCGCATAGTCGTTGAGCTGATCAACAAAGGACTAATGACCTACAATACGATTACTGGCGAGTTTCGGTACGTAACAAACTACGCCTATGATTATCAACTGTATAATGAAACATCATTTAGCCTAGATGTTAGCCCTAGCGGTAGAGTAATAACTACATTTAATCATAGAAAAGGTTGGAAAATTTTTACGATTCAAGATCAATGCGGCATTAAAGCTGAATCTTATGTTGATATTGAGTCTCAACTCGGTGTGGCTAAAAGTTGTCCTGACGATAATGGTCGAATGAACGATCTTATGAGGCAACTACACGGTAATGATACAGCTGCATGGTGGATGGGTAGTCGAGTTGGCTACAACGATGACGCAATATATTTGCGTACACAAGAGCCGATAGATGATAATTGGATGACTTTTATAGATTTTGAGACGCCGATAAGATCGGGAGACTATGAGCCGACACAAACTTTGGATTATTTGGCGCTCGGTGATTCTTATAGTAGTGGTGAAGGGGATATTGAGAAGGATAGATACGGAGCATCGTATTATACGCCAGAAACTATTGGTGACGGTGGCTGTCACTTAAGTACAAGATCGTATCCGTATTTGCTGAGATCGTATTATGAGATCGCTGACAACAAAATGAAATCAGTTGCATGCTCTGGTGCTACCCTGTTTTATGACTACAATCTGATAAAGGGTACATATTTAGGACAAGGAGGTAGGCTCAAAGAGCTTTCAGAAGCTGACCGTAATCAAGCCCAGGCCGATGCGCTAGACAAATTTACGCCAGGAGTTGTGCCGCAGATAGAATTTGTCAAGAAATACCAACCGAAAGCAATTACACTGACGGGCGGCGGTAATGATGTTGATTTTGCTGAGATACTTACGTACTGTGCAACTCCAGAAATTGGTGCGGTGATTGTTGCCGACACCTGTGGTTATGCTAAGGAAGATTCAGACCTAAATAAGTTACTCTATGCGTCAATAGATACGCAGTACACCTATAACAAAAGATTTATCAATGCTATTCGGGAGGCGTCACCGAAAACCAACATCATTATCATTGGTTATCCAAGCTTTATCAGTAGTGAAGGTACATGTGTACTAAATTCTGCCGATCTCGAAAAAGTTGAGATAATCATGATTAACAAAGCAGTGACTTATATGAATGAGATGCTCAAGAAAGTTGCCTCAGATACTGGTACTTCGTATGTGGATGTTGAGGACAGCTTAAAGAGCGGTAGGCTTTGTGAGGGGTCGGAGTATGTGACAGGTCTTGTTGATTTGGGTTATGAAAAATTAAGAAAAAAACAGTTCAGTGAGGCTTTTCACCCAAATCATAAGGGTCATCAAAAGATGTTCGAAAGCATCTCATCGTCTATCCCGAAACTTACCACATTCTATAATTCCACTAGCAGCGACTGGTCACCGCGGAGCTTACACATTGTCGCATTTCAGGCATCACTCATAAAGCAAGTGATGGCACTAGGTGATAAGATAAATATTGCGATCGAAGCAGGGAGGTTTGCAGGACGGTCAAGCATTACGATCAATGCGTACTCTGAACAGAGTCTTCTGGGTAGCTTCGTCACCAGCCAAGACGGATCACTAAATGCTGAAATCGATACTAGCTCAATTCTACCGGGTAGACACCTCATCGTTGTTCGTGGTAGCGATATGTTTGGTCAAGAAATGCTGATGTACCAATACTTTACGGTGGCTGCATCGCTCGATGATATCGACGGCGATAAGATACCTAATGATCAAGATCGGTGCGAATTCATACAATCGTGGATCGATGAGCAGACAAATACTGACGTATGCTTAACTCCGGCAGAAAAAACCAATACGGTAGATACCAATAAACCAGGCGAAAAGCTTGCTGATGTCGATGTATCTTCAATCAGTCAACCAAAATTTGCTAATCAACTGATGGGTAGAACAGAACATAATGCTAACAACCAGGTCGCTGCGCCACCTATCAGAGTGAGCCATTTAGCCAGTTTGGCCACTGCTAAACTACTGCACAAGATAGTTTCGGCCGAAATATCTTGGCATTTGATTGTAGTCCTTATTCTAATGACAGCTGCTTTTACCAAAATAGTCATAAAAGTACTGAAGTAGATATGGTTTTTTGCGGTCTCACCCAGGAAGTGGTATGATGCACTATATGGCGGGTAGCAAAAAACAAAAAGAAGAATTAGCACATAAAAAGAAAGTCTATAAGCGTACGGCTATTTTATCGATTGTCGTGATTGTCGTATTTGATATTTTGATTGGTGGCAATATCGTTTTTTACTCAAAATGGATATCGTGTGGACAGAAACCTATAGTCACTAATCAAAAATGGCGTATGGAGGGCGATCCACCGTACTATGAGGCATCTGTTCCAATAAAGATGTTGCGCGGACTACCTGATTACTTCTGCACGCCCCTAGAAGCTGAAAAAGCTGGCTATTCTGCAGACGAAAATCAATATGACTTTCCACATTTGAGAGAATCAAGACAAGTCGATTGAAGTAGCGACGCCATCCTCAAGAGCAGTGAAACTGACGCCAAATTGAGGTAATACTTCTACAAGTCTTGCGTAAATGGCTTTTCTGGCATCTGTGTTCCAGTGCCAATCGTGGAGTGGCACAACCTGCTTTGGGCGATTTTTCATTGATTCGATCATGCGTACAAAATCGAGCACACTACCCCAGGGACCGCCGTTGACGGCGGCTGCAAAAATCGGCGCGTCTAGACCATCGCTAATACTATGACAATCACCACTAATTAGGATGGTGTCATCAATCAAATAACTGGTGTGATCAGGGTCATTAGGAAACCACGGGGCGAGATGCGTGTGTTTCGAATCGACCGGCTTAATGCCCAGAGCTTCAGTTGCGAAATTGTTTATCCCCCAGGTTGATAAAGTCAATTGAACGTCTGTTGGTCCAAACCAAACGGCATTGGGCGAATTAGCTAAGATAGCTTTGACGAAATTTTCATCGCAATGATCAGGATGAACATGGGTAATCGCCACATTGTTGATATTTTGAAGATGCTCCGGCAATACGACGCCACTTTGCCAGCTGTAGTTGCCAGGGTCAACTAGGGTACGACCGTGATTTGATTCGATTAGTAGACACGAGTGAACAAGTTTTGTAAGCTTCATATTTATAGTATACAGGAGGTGGTTTAGGTGTATTATAAAGACTAGGAGGAGGATTATGCTAGAATCGGCTCAGATGATGATTCGCGAAGCGGCTCGGGCGCTTGGTTGGAGTGAGGGTGAGGTTGCTACTTTTTTAGAGCCGGAGCATATCCATCGTTTTCAGATCGAGCTTGGCGATGAAAAGTTCGAAGCTTATCGCGTGCAGCACAATAATCACCTCGGCCCTTACAAGGGTGGTATACGTTTTCATCCACACGTAGATATGGGTGAAGTGCAGGCATTGGCGACCTTGATGACGATTAAATGTGCAGCGATGAACATACCGATGGGCGGCGGCAAAGGCGGAGTAGCTTTCGACCCTAGAAATCGTACAAATGCGGAGATTGAGTCGATTTCGCGTCAATTTGCGCGCGGTCTAGTTGATGTGATCGGTCCAAAGACAGATATTCCCGCGCCAGACGTCAATACCAATGGAAAAATCATCGATATTATGGTCGATGAGTATGAAAAAATAACTGGCGATAACACGCACGCTTCTTTTACTGGTAAAACGCTCGAAATGGGCGGATCAAGAGGACGGATTGAAGCAACGGGGCGAGGCGGTATGATCGCTTTAAGGGAATATTGTCGTCATCATAATTTACAAACCGATCAACTGCGTATTGCTGTCCAAGGTGTTGGCAATGTTGGTTTTTGGTTTGCGAAGTTGGCTCAAGCCGAACTAGGAGTCAAAATTGTTGCACTTGCCAATTCTCGGCAGACGATGGTAAATCCCGACGGTCTTGATCTGAGTCAGGCTGCTGAAAATGATCCGTTTCATCAAGCAAATGGTGATATTTTGCCAAATGATGCAGTCTTAAAGACCGATTGCGATGTTTTGGTGCTGGCGGCACTTGAAGATGTTATCGACCTCGACAATCAGGCAGATGTTAAGGCAAAGATTGTACTCGAACTTGCTAATGGCCCAATTAGCTATCAGGCTAATAAGGCGCTAGAAGAACGCGGCGTCAGCATTATCCCCGATGTACTTGCAAATGGCGGCGGCGTAGTAGTCAGCTATCTTGAGTGGCTACAAAATATGGAGTCGGAACACTGGAGCGAGCAAGCAGTCAATAGCAAGCTAGATGCAATTATGTGCGCGGCTATGAATCAAGCGATGGAACAGCAGCTACCGCTAAAACAAGCAGCATTTCGCATGGCACTGAGCAGGCTGCTATAATCATCATATGACACATAAAGCAAAATTACTGTGGATGGATCTTGAGATGACTGGACTTGATCCAAAAAACGACCGAATACTGGAAGTTGCGGTCATTGCTACCGATTGGGATTTTCAAGAAATTGCTAGTTATTCAGCTGTCAAAAAAGTTGGACCGAAACTTATGCGAGAACGGATGGTGGGTAGTTTTTGGGAGGCATTTCCAGACGTGCGTGATCAGCTACAGGCGCAAAATGCAGATGGCAAGAGTGGTCGAATTATCGAGAATCAGTTACTCGAATTTATCGATCAGCATTTTGATACCGATAAACCAGTCTTACTAGCTGGCAATTCGATTCATCAAGATCGAAAATTTATTGATAATGAATGGGGTCGCTTGAGCCAGCGTCTACATTATCGTATGCTCGACGTTAGTGCCTGGAAAGTTGTTTTTGAAGCTAAATATAAGAAAAAGTTTGCGAAGCCTGAGGCGCACCGGGCACTTGAAGACATCCGCGGCAGTATCGAAGAGCTGCAGTATTATCTCAAGAAAGTTAAGTCGTGAGCCACGATGAACTCGAGACCTATTTGCTGACTTTTCCCAACACTTGGCTCGATTTTCCGTTTGGCGAAGGAACCTATGTCTATAAAGTTGGTCATAAAGAAACAGGTGAAGGCAAGCTTTTTGCAATTATCGATGGCGGCAGCAAGCCGCTAAGAGTCAGCTTAAAGTGCGATCCACAGCTTGCAGAGTTGTTGCGTCAAAAATACGAATCGGTGATTCCAGGTTATCATCTCAATAAAAAACATTGGAATACGATTATCTGTAGCGGACAACTTGACGACGAGGAAATCAAGGACTTAGCACGGCTAAGCTATCAATTGGTAACTGGTCAGTAATTACGATTCTTCGAGAGTCTTGATGATCGGCTGAAGATCTTTGATCGTGGCATCGGCATACTGATTGAGTGCGTTTGATTTGCTGATCTTTTTTAGGGTCGAAAGTTGATTGAGCAGCAAATTGAGCTGATAGGCCATTTCGCGCGGATATGCTTGGTCAAGAGTCGCATTCAAGCGGTAATCATCGATTTCGCTAGTGAGCTTAGCAATGTAGGCATCCTCGACAGCCTTGACTTTAGTCTTAGCAATCTTCTCTGGCCTAACCTCGATTGATTGAGAGGCGAACAACTCACTGGCCTTTGAATCGGCTGCGGTCAGCAGTAATGTCAAAGTGCTATTACGATTGCGAGTCGTCGGATTGCGTAAATACTTTTGTTGGTTGGTAGCCAAAGTTTTGAGATTTGATAGCCTGAGATAATAACTCTGCGACTTATTAACTGATGAAGGCTGTGAGTTGATAATGAGTAGCCCACCAATTAGTAAAGTAACCAAAAACGCCGCAATACCAGCGATCACGGCCCATTTGGGCCACGGCGCTTTTTGCGGTGCTGAAGCCGAGATCTCATTTAGATAGTCAATTGAGTAAGTCGGCTGCTGAGCAGGTTGTTGGTATGGGTTATTTGGATCCATCAGATCTATTTAATCATAACCGCAATACTGTGTAAATCATTCACCTCTGATATCGTGCTATACTAACGCTATGGAAGCCAAGGAGGAAGTTCGTGCCAGACTCGATATCGTTGATGTCATCGGCGACTATGTTCAATTGAAGCGTGCTGGACGCAATTTTAAAGGCCTCAGTCCATTTACAAGCGAACGAACGCCAAGTTTTTTTGTATCGCCTGATAAACAGATTTGGCATGATTTTAGCTCAAATCGTGGCGGCGACGTTTTTAGCTTTGTGATGGAAGCAGAAGGCTTAGATTTCAAAGCCTCTCTAGAGATGCTAGCCCGCAAAGCTGGTGTTGATCTAGCTATGTACGCTTCATCGGGTGATCAAAAATTGGCGGCGCGGCGTAAACGGGCCGCCGCAGCACTTGATTTGTCAGCAAAGTACTATCAGGCATCACTAGCTCGCAATCAGCACGCTGCAAAATATGTTTTGCAGACAAGAAAAATCCTACCTAAAACAATCGATTCATTCCTAATTGGCTACGCGCCAAATGCCGACAAGGCTTTGATTCAATTTTTGACTAAAAAAGGTTTTCAGCCGAAAGAATTAAGCGATGCGGGCTTAGTAAATCGTTTTGGCGGCGATTTGTTTAGAGGCCGAATGATGGTTGCCCTACAAGACGGTAATGGTCAGACGATCGGTTTTACAGGGCGTATCTTGGAAGATATTCCTAATGCGCCCAAATATCTCAACACGCCGCAGACAATTCTCTATGACAAAAGCCGTCATGTTTTTGGTTTGTCGCAGGCCAAACAGGCCATAAGAAAAAGCGGCTACGTTGTTTTGGTAGAGGGAAATCTCGACGTAGTTAGCAGCCATCAGGCAGGCTTTGCAATGACAGTGGCAACGGCAGGTACGGCTATGACAGAGCATCATTTGAGAGCATTGAGTCGATTATCAACAGATATACGTCTCGCCTACGACAATGACAAAGCTGGTCTAGCGGCAACCGAACGAGCCATCGAAATTGCAGCTGTAGTTGGCGTTGAGCTAAAGGTAATTTCACTGCCAGCTGAAGCAAAAGATCCCGATGAGTTAGTACGGCAAGATCCAAAAAGTTGGCAGCAAGCCATTGAGGCAGCTCAGCCAGCTATCGAATGGCTGATTGACCATTATGCCGAGGCTCTCGATATTACTAGTGCGAGCGGCAAGCGTCAATTTACATCAAGTATGCTGAGTTTAACAGCAAAAATTCAAGATCCAGTTGAGCGCGAGCACTACGAGACAAAGGTGGCTGCTAGAATTGGTGTTAGCCTCGAGACGATCCATAGCAAAATTGACCAAATGGCAGATCAGGAAAAGGCGCGTCCAAAGCGCAAAGTCAAAACTAGCCACCAAATTGCCAGCGAAAGTGCCTATTACGATGATTTACTAGCGGTGGCAATCATTGATCCTGCATGCCGATCGATGCTAACGCAGTCGCTCGCGGGCAGCTTGCCACGTCCAGAACAGCAACGGCTTTATGATTATCTTTTGCATAACAAAGATGCCAGCCTGACGAATATACCAAAAAACTTGCAAGATATCGACACCTATGTAAAAATAGTAATACTCAGGGCCGAGACGCGATATGCCCCGTGGAGTGATCAAGATCGCTATCAGGAAACGGCCCGTCTCATTCGCCATATTGAATATGAAAATAAGAAAAACAAACGAGATACGCTAATTGATCAGTTGCGCGAAGCTGAACAATCAGGTGAAGATCAAGCAGCACACCAACTTCGAGAACAATTAAATGTAGTTATAAAGGAGATTGCGCGTGGCAAACGATGACAACGACGATGCAATATTGAACGATCAGCAGCAAATTGTTAGTGATGATGATTTTGCTGAACCTGATTTTGATGAACTTGAAGAAGAAGATACTAGCGAAGATGTTTTAAATAGCGGTCAGTATCTCGACGACATTAGCGATGACTCAGTTCGTTTACACCTACGTGAAATTGGCAAGATTCCGCTGCTAAATGCAGAAGAAGAACTAGCCTTAGCACAAAAAGTCGTTGCTGGCGACAAGCGCGCCAAAGACAAAATGGCTGAAGCAAACATGCGTCTTGTTGTTTCGATTGCCAAGCGCTATTCGGGGCGAGGTCTAGATTTTCTTGACTTGATTCAAGAAGGGCACACAGGGCTTTTGCGTGCTGTCGAAAAGTTTGATCCCGACAAAGGCTTCAAGTTTAGCACTTACGCCACCTGGTGGATTCGCCAGGCGATTACACGAGCAATAGCCGATCAAGCCCGCACGATTCGTATTCCGGTGCATATGGTCGAGACGATCAATAAGTTGCTGCGCACTCAACGCCGCATGACTCAAGAGCTCAACCGTGAGCCAAGCATTGAAGAACTTGCCAAAGAGCTTGAGATGGAGCCTGAAAAAGTCGAGCACGTTATGAAGATCAAGCAAGATATTTCTAGTCTTGATGCTGGTGTCGGCCGTGATGGTGATGAAGATGAAAATGTGCTTGGTGATTTTATTGAAGACGAAGAAAGCGCCACACCAGAAGAGTCGGCAGCAAGCCAGTTGCTGAAAGAGCAAGTCCAGTCAGTGCTATCAAATCTCAGCGATCGTGAACAAAAAATTATTCGTATGCGCTTTGGGCTTGATAATGGCAAAAGTCATACACTTGAAGAAGTTGGCCAAGAATTTGCCGTAACGCGCGAACGTATTCGTCAAATTGAGGCAAAAGCTTTAGCAAAATTGCGTAAACACAAAGACGCACGCAAATTATACGAGTATTTGCAGTAATGAAGCTACCAAAAATAGTTGGTGTCGCCGGTACAAACGGTTCGGGCAAGGATACGCTTGGCCGATTGTTACATGAATTGCTAGATTACAAAAATATTAGTCTAAGCGATATTTTGCGCGCCGAACTCGACCGGCAAGGCTTGGAGCATACACGAGCCAATCTTAGTCGACAAAGTCGGTTGTTTCGTGAAGCGGAGGGTGATGGAGCAATGTCACGACGTGCTCTCGCAGCCAGTGATCCTGCTGACAAGCTAGCGATTACCAGTATCCGTACGCCGGGTGAAGCCCAGGCTATCAAAGATGCTGGAGGTATAGTTGTTTGGGTTGATGCTGATCAAAAACTACGTTACGAGCGAGTTTTTGGTGGTGAACGTCAGCGCGTTACCGACAAAGTTAGCTTCGAAGATTTCAAAAGTTCGGATTATAACGAGATGCATCCATCGGATGCTGGTAATGGCCTCAATATGGCTGGCGTCAAAGAAATTTGCGACGTCTTTATCGATAACAATTTTTCGTCAATCGCTGATTATGAAGAATATTTGAAGAAGTTTTTTGAGCTAGAAACTATCAACTAATTCGTGAATCTTCAGCAAGAATTCTTCTCGAGTACCATTATTGGTGACGAAATGATCGGCTAGTGCGATGATCGCACCGAGGCTATAATTTTCGACGTGATCCCAGTCGCGCTGGTCAATTTCGTCACTTGGCATATTTGGTTCGCGCCTTTTTCGAAGCTTACGCTCTGTCATAACGGCGATAGTGTGAACATCTTTCGGATATGTGCGCTGCAGGTAACGTAGCGTCAATAGATCATTTAGCCCATCAATCACGACAGTTCGTTGACCAGCTCCAAGCAGTCTTTCAAGTTCTTTTATAGCCTCAGTTGGATCGGTCGTACTGATTTTTGGTAGGCCAGCATCGGCCAATGCTTGTGTTGCCAGCGACTTGCCGCTGCCAGAAAGTCCCACAAAGACAATAATTTGTTTTTGATCAAGATGCGTCATGTAATTAGTGTAGCAGAATTTATGCCATTGGATATGGTGCATAAGCTTGTTTATATCAGGCTATGCTGGGATAATATACCTATGCCTAAAAAAGAACCACTAATTCATGACAACACCAGATATGGACCCTTTCCTGACGGTGCATTATGCCCAGAAGTTGTCCATCCTAATATAGCTGGCAAAATATTTTTTCCTGATAAGAACGATGATAATGCTAAGGATGGTGGAAATCCTAATGCCGATAAGAAGTTTGCAAAGCAGATCTGCGCTTTGTGCGGTGTTCGAGATGACTGTTTAGGCGCATCCTTTGGAGAGAAAGGCATATGGGCAGGTCTTGGAGATAGAGCAAGACGCAACTTAAATAATAGGAAACCTCAAGATCCATGAAGCGTTTGGCGATCATTGACGGCAACAGTGTTTTTTATCGTGGTTACTATGCCATGCCGAGCCTCAGTTTGCCTGACGGTACACCGACTGGCGGTGTCTATGGTTTTGCTAGCATGAGTCTCGAGCTCATTAAAAAACTGCAGCCTGATTATGTTTGTGTAGCTTGGGACAAGCCCAAGACTAACATTCGTAAGCGTCAAGCTATCTATGCCGACTACAAGGCGGGACGTAAGCCTGCGCCCCCTGATTTTTACGCGCAAATCCCACTTTTGCATGAATTACTTGAGGCTCTAAGTTGGCCACTTTATCAGCTTGACGATTATGAGGCTGATGATATTATGGCTAGTTTGTCACGACAAGCCGACGAAGCAGGGTTAGAGGTTTGTTTGATTAGCTCAGATCTTGATATGCTGCAGTGCCTTACACCGAATGTTCATATGTATGCGCTCAAGAAAGGCTTTTCACAGATTGAACTATATAAGCCAGAATATTTTGAAGAAAAATACGGTATAAAAGTTGATCAATTTCTTGATCTAAAAAGTCTCAAAGGCGATTCCAGCGATAATATTCCAGGCGTTCCGGGTGTTGGTGAAAAAGGTGCCATCAAGTTGTTGCAAGAGTTTGGTTCGCTTGATGGAATTTATAAAAATATTGATTCAATTTCGGGCGCCTTGCAGAAAAAGCTGATTAGTGGCAAAGACTCAAGCTATATGAGCCGCCAAGTTGCATCGATCATGTTTGATGCGCCGCTCAAGCTCGACCTTCCAGCAATGGATATTAATGATCTAGACACCGCCAAGTTGAAGCAAGCGCTAACCAAACTGCAGTTTAATAGCTTACTACGGACGCTTCCAGACAAGATGCGTTATGTCGCTGATGATCAAGAAGAAAGCACCACCGCACAAGAGCCAGCAAGCGCAAAATTAGTCGATTGGGACAGCGCAATGTGTGTCGATGTACTGATGAATCAGACGCTGGTGCAGCAAATTGACGGTAACTTGTTTGTTTCAACACAGCAAGAAAATTATGCCAAAATTGAGCCGAGCGATCTATCGAAAATATTTGCAAAAATGCAAATCGTCACTCACGATGGCGATACTTTGTGCCGCATGATGCTAGAGCATGGAATCGAAATACCTGATACTTTGTTTGATATTCGGCAGGCTGGCTTTTTGATCGATCCATTAAAAAAATCACGCACGGTTCAAGATGTCGCCAATTACGAAGGCGAAGATCCGGCTGTAATTATGTCAATGCTATGGCAGATTTATGACAGTCAAAAACAAGAGCTTGAGGCATTGCCAAAAGTCAAACAAATAGCATATGAAATCGATTTCCGATTGATACCGATTTTGGCGCGCATGGAGCATCGCGGCATAATCTTAGACACTGATTTTTTGGCTAGCATGAACCAAGTTTTGCTAAACGACATCAATGATGTTCAAAAAAAGATGTTCGAAATGGTAGGAAATGAGTTTAATATTTCTAGTCCTGCACAGCTTGCTGAAGTGCTTTATACTAAACTTCAATTACCAACTTTTGGAATCAAAAAAGGCAAAACCGGCTATTCAACTGGTCAAAAAGAGCTTGATAAATTGCGCGGACAACATCCGATTATTGAGCAAATTGAAAAGTATCGCGAGCTTACTAAATTACAAAATACTTACGTCGATGCGCTACCAAAGCTAGTTGACAAGCAATCGCGGCTACACACAACCTTTCATCAAGACGTGGCTGCTACTGGTAGACTTAGCAGCGCTGATCCCAACTTACAAAATATCCCGATCCGCACAGAGCTTGGTCGTAAGATTCGCGAAGCATTCCGACCAGCAAAAGGTAATCTATTTGTCAGTGCCGATTACAGCCAATTTGAGTTGCGTCTTGCGGCCGTTTTAGCAAATGATGAGAACATGATCAACGACTTCAATAACGATATCGATATCCACGCCAAAACAGCCGCTGATGTTCACGGCATTGCGCTTTCGGATGTTACCAAAGCTCAGCGTCGTGATGCTAAAGTCGTTAATTTTGGTGTTCTTTATGGCATGGGTCCGCATGCTTTGGCGCAAAATACTGGTATGACTTTTGGTGCTGCCAAGCAATTCATCGATGATTATTTTAAAGTTCGAAGTAAGATTAGGCAGTACATTGACGAGACGATCAAACAAGCTCATGAACTGGGATATGTCGAGACATACTATGGTCGACGTCGTCCATCACCAGATGTAAAATCGAGTAACTTTATTGTTCGCTCAGGTGCGGAGCGAGCAGCTGCCAATATGCCAATTCAAGGTACCGAAGCCGATTTGATGAAAATGGCGATGATAAAAGTTGAGCAGAAACTCAATCCATCGTCTGCTTCAGAGCCGCTAGGCTACCAAGTTTTGCAGATTCACGACTCGATATTAGTGGAATGCCCAAAAGAAAATAGTGACAAAGTTAGTAAAATATTAGTCGAAACGATGGAGTCGATTGCACCAGAATTACCCGTCAAATTGAAAGTCGATGTTAGCATCGGTCAAAATTGGGGAGAAGTATAGTGAAAGTCAATCCAAAGTTGATTGTGTCGCCGAAAGATTTACTCCCGAGGTTTGATTTATGCCTAACTGGCAGCTATCATGTAAAGCTTGCAGGTGTCGAAAATTTATCACGATTTACCGGAAGGAAACCGCGATGAGTGAGAAAATTATAGCTCGAGGAAAAATTTTTGAATTGGTACAAACTGAACAGCCCGACGGACGGCTTTTCGAGATGGCGCGGCGCGCACCTGGCGTACGAGTGATTATTGCTGATTTTTTGAACAAAAAAGTGTTACTAACCCGCGAGTATCGCAATGAGCTGAGTGCCTATGATTATCGACTACCTGGCGGAAAAGTTTTCGATACGCTTGATGAATTTGCGGAATTTCGTAGGGCTAAAGGTGATATAAAGCAAGCGGCTCACCAAAAAGCGATTGCAGAATCAAGAGAAGAAGCGGCTATCGCAGTTGATGAAATTGCCTATATTACCACTTCTAAACTTGGCGCAACTGTTGAGTGGGACTTGTATATTTTTGAAGCCAAGTCCTGGAAAGTTTTAGATAGTCAAAGTCTTGAAATTGGTGAAGATATTACACATGAGTGGTACAGTTTTGTAGACGTAGAGCAAAAAATTATGCAAGGATCTATGCAAGAAGAGCGGGTTGCAATGATCTTGCTCAGGTGGCTAAAATCACCAGGAGGTTTATGAGAATATCAATAAAAAAAATGCGTCCATCTTGTATTATGCCGCACTATGCAAGTGAACATGCAGCAGGGATGGATTTGTCGGCATGTATTGATGAGCCAGTTACAATTCATGCAGGTGAAACTGTATTGATACCATGCGGATTTGGACTTGCGCTACCAGTTGGCTACGAAGCTC
>Ga0209480_10000871_pt1 | contig 23120 bp, 16 predicted proteins | sample JI61114C2DNA_FD_187501 | JGI IMG/M metagenome (GOLD analysis project Ga0209480, IMG submission 187501) | Wastewater effluent complex algal communities from Wisconsin, to seasonally profile nutrient transformation and Carbon sequestration -... | ecosystem: Engineered > WWTP > Effluent > Algae... | reverse complement strand
ATATTTTGCTCATCGATGCGTTCGACGATTTCAGCAACCAATAAAACCAAATTTTAATGAAACCAAGTTTTATGTTTTCGGTGGCTGCCTCTCTACTCTCTATTCATTTATTTTCTCAATCAATTGATGTTACTGTGCACTTTCCGAAAGGAAGTGAAGTGATGGAAGACGAATGTCTCTCTCAACTAAAAGTGTGGGCGATGGAAAACCATCACAAAAGGCATGAACCATTATTACTGCGCGGTCATACAGATCAAGATGCAGCTGACAAGTACAATTTGGATTTATCCAAACGAAGAAATGCATTCGTTCGAGTCATTTTGGAGCAAGCTGGATTTGATCGGATCAATGAAAAATCGCACGGTGAATCCTGGCCTATTTGTAATTCTAAAGATGATTATTGTGAGCATCAGAACCGACGTGTCGAAGTAGTTCTTTTCGATTTGCCGGAGGAAAAATTTATGTTAAGTGATGTGATCGAAAATCCGCAAGTGCGTTTTATAGATCCAGATGTTCGAACAACAATTCATGGATTGAAGGGAACGCAAATAGGCATTCCTGAGAATGCGTTTGTTACAAAAACTGGAATACCTGTTTCGGAAAATGTACGTTTGGAATTGAAGGAATTCTATAATCTAAAGGAGTGCATTCTTAACAATCTCACGACAACAAGCAATCAGCAACTTCTTGAAAGTGGAGGGATGATTCATCTTCAAGCTTTTGTTGGTATCGAAGAAGTTATGGTTGCTCCGGATGTAACCCTCGAAATACTTTTCGCTTCTCAAGCAAAAAATCCGGAAGATGGTATGGAACTTTTTTCAGGCAATCTTGAAAATGGAAAAATTAATTGGATTCAGAAATCGGATATGAAAGGCAAAAGATCCATCACAATTGCCAAATCAAATTCGGAAAAGGAATACACCACACGGAAGAAAAAAAGTGAAACGGAAGTAAGGGATTTGATTATTGGCGGCAGAACGGTGAGAGTTAGCTTCGGTAAAGACCAGCCGACTATAGCGAACTACTGCAGTGCAGTGAATGAACGAGCTCCTTTGACAGAGTCAGAACTTCAATCTATTTTGAACTATGTGAATGGACCTGAAGATAGAAATGAAACGACGACCACTTCATTTCCATTTTCCTGCAATGGGATGGGCTGGATAAACTGTGATCGTTTTTTAATAGAACCGTTTATTATAAATCAAATTGTTCAGACAGACATCATTCCTAATGCTCATTATTTGTTGGTTTTTGAAGATATCAATTCTATTATGACCGGCACTGTTGGCACTGACGGTAAAGTTATTTTTCCAAACGTTCCTCCCGGAAAACGAGCGACACTTTTGTGTTTTCAAGAGGGTATAGGCGATCAACATAAATTTGGCATAAAACAGATTTTTATTTCCACAGAAGTTGAATTGTTTGAAACAAAAATTACTCCTATAAAAGAAGTGGAAAGTCAACTAGAAGTATTTGATCGTATGATTTGATATGGAGCTGTAAAAAAAATCCGGAAAAAATTTTCCGGATTTTTTTTGATTGGATTGAAAAGTGAATTATTTCTTGGTGATTTTATGCTGAATCATTTGGCCATCGGCATTCACTTGAAGCACATAAACACCTGGGGCTAAGCCTGAGATATCAATCTGACCATTTCTTACATGAACTTCCATGATTCTTTTTCCTGAGAGATCGAAGACTGTCGCCGTTTTTATCGCAGCAACTTTTGATTGGATGTTCAAAATATCATTGGCCGGATTCGGAAACACTGCAATTTGAGTTGAACTGGTTTCGTCCACCAAAGCTCCCAAGCCCTCATAAACAGTAATTGTAGAATTAACTTGTGGGTTTTCTATGTAATCGACAATTCCAGATGGCCAACAAATTTCTATGCTCTCAATAATGTCACCTTCGCCCATGCCGAAATGGGTATTCAAAGTGCCACAATACCGAAATCCTTCCCCGCTTCGCACATCTCGAATTTGAATTCCCTCTGGTGAAGTCAGTTTAACGCGGGCGCCAATTCCGCTTTTGTTACTTTGCATGCCTACAGTATTTACTTTGATGTAGTTGTTATCATTGCCATTATTGATTTGTGGCCCTTCAGTTCCTAGAATATCCAGAAATCCATCGTTGTTTATGTCGCAAGTCGGACCGAATGCTATATTCGTTGAACTCATAGTAAAAGTCATATCGCCGTTGTTCATCAAAAACACATTGCCTGCACCTAATACATCCACAAAGCCATCATTGTTGAAGTCTCCAGGTTCATTTTCAATACTGTTGCCAGTTGCAATTTCTATTCCTGAACCAGCTGTAGCATCCGTAAAAGTTCCGTCGCCATTGTTTCTCATGAGCTTATGTGATCCGTTTTCATCGGAGCTTGCGCCTACAAATACATCCATATCTCCATCATTGTCAAAGTCAGCCCATGCCGATGACCATGTCTGAATATTATCCGCGAGACCAGATTCTTCGCTGACATCAGTGAATACACCATTTCCATCATTACGGTGCAGCTGATTTATGTTTGCTTCAGATAGGCCTCCACGGCATTTTGCAATAAACAAATCCATGTCACAGTCATTGTCGTAATCGATCCAAACTGATCCATAGTTTCCTCCATCGATCACATCTCCCAATCCGCCCTGATTGTAGTCGAGATTGCTGTTGCCGTCATTCATATAATAAACGTTTGGTGCAACGTCATGACAAACAAATACGTCAAGATTGCCATCAGCATTCAGATCGACACAATTTGATCTTTGGCAAAAAATGTATTGTCCATAATTCGTTTCACTATAGCCTGTTCCTTCATCATTTGCCCAGATAAAGCTTGCTCCGCCACCGGCATACACCAGATCATTGTATCCATTGTTATCAAGATCTCCCGCACAGATGCTCCATCCAGGATCGTAACCAACTTGTCCTGTATAATGAACAACATTTTCGAAACTGCCATTCGATTGTTGGTAGTTGATGTTGAGATAGTCACCATTCACCGAAATAGCATCATCCAAATGGTCGCCATTCATATCTAAGGCGGCCATAAAATATCCTTGATGAGCAAGATTTACTGGCGTGAAGCTTACCAGATTCATAATCGGGTCATTTTCTACAAGAGAAAATGTAAAGCCATTGGCATTCCAGAAATTATCGAATACTATATAATAAACAACACCTGCATCTATATTGAATGAAGTGGTTGACAAAAATCCACTGCCTGAGTCATCGTCAAATGCGACACATGTCAATGAACCGCAACTTCCAGTGTAAACACCTAAGCGAGTGTCACCATTGACATTAATAGGTAAATCTGTTGTTACGAGCAAGGAGGCGTCTTGCGTTGGTGTGTATGTGTACCATTCCGCTGTTTCTACTCCGACATTGGAGCCATAACATGAATTAACGGGTAATTCAGTGCCATCAACCATTGCAACAATGTAATTACCGGCAGTGACTGACAGCGCGCTGCTGCATGTATTCTGTCCGATGAGTTTTGTGAATAAAAATGAAAAGAGTGTAAGAAGGTAAATTGGTTTCATATCTGGTTATTTATGTGGTTTTTATTGACAAGGCGGGGAGAGTGAATTGATGTAGTCAGTCATCAACGCAACTCCTTCTTCATGTATGACGGTGCGACCTAGCAGCGGCATTCTGTATTGCTCGGCGTTGGTATTCATTCGAAAGTGAATGACTGATCTGTCTGTATTTCCTCTTGAGATGATATGCGTGAGTGAAGTATTAATGAATTCTTCAGGTGGAGTGCAAACTCCAAGATTTTCTTCAGAGAGAAATTCAGAATAAGCAAAACGCATTGGACGGTAATCACAATGACTCCCATCTTGATGGCAGTGCGCGCAATTGGCATCGACATAACCTCGCACTCGATCAAGTAATGGAAGTGAAGTGTCCTCCCAACTGGGCACCGTATTGATGTTTTCCGGATATGAAGACTCGAGCATTCCTTCTTGAACCCAACGAGAAAGCTGGTTCATGCTTCCATTTGAGTATTCAAAGTTTTTGTTCAGATTTTGTGGCTTCGGACCTATTGGTACGGAAGTAGAATTTATTTTATGACATGTAAAACACTCTTCTTGCGATGGAATTCGAAAGTTGACAGACTTAGAGACACCGAGTTCATCCTCCCAGGTCAATGGAACTATATTCACCTCCGTGTCAAATTGTGCTTCCGTCTGCTCCTCGTTCCAGACATAGTCGGCAAAATGCCAAGCGTCGTCCTTACGATAAATAAGGCGCGTTTCGACTATTCGCCGCGTATGATTCGGCAGCACATTGTCATAGTAAAAGTTCTTGATGAATACCGTTCCATTGGGATACTGTAAGATTTTGCCATCAGATTCGTAAACTGCTTTTACACCTTCGGGCATCCATATGAAACGCTGCTTGTGCGCGTAATCGCTGAATAACTGATTGATAATGTCGTATGGAATAACGCGCGAATTTGGCGTCATTTCCTTTAAATTTCCGAGATAGAATCGATAGTCTGACAAGTGTTCGTAAGGCACTTCGGCAAGATCAAATTGCACAGGATCTGGCGCATCGACTACAGGCGGATCACTTTTTACTTCTTCTGGATCGTCCTTTTTACAAGAAAAAATAAAAATGATGCTCACAGTAAGAATAACAAAGAAGTATATTTTCTTCATAATTTCAAAATGACAGGCAGGTTAAATTGGAGTTGGTTGAACTCCTTTATATTGTATGGACACAATGTTAGCCCAATTGGTTGGCCGGTCTTTTACTTTTTAAGCTAATAATTGGCAGGCTATGATAAGCAACGTAAGCAACAAGTTGATGCTTCTAATTATGATGTTAGGCGTTTGCCGTTTGATTAGGTTGACGGTAGAACGATACAAGTACGGCAACTAAAACAATAAGCAGATTTGCAACTCCGAGTAATCCTCCTTCGTCAAACAAAAAGCGCATATCACGTCCTACAATATCAGGGGAGTTTAAACAATACGGAATGAATGCAAGAACCAGCAATCCTATAAAAATGCGCTGGTTTTTGGTTTGGTTATTTACCAATGAAATAATTACAAATGCAATCAACGGCCATGTCCACATGAAATGTTCGGTGTCGGTGTGAGCAAGGTTTGGTATGAGTGCAATCAAAAGAAAGTACTCAATGAACTGAATAGAGGACGTTTTCATGAGCCTTTGATTGCGAATCATTAACGCCATGAACGTTAAGGCGGTCAATGCCAGGAAGAAATAAACCAGCCAAGAATGAGCGCTATAGTTGAATAAAAAATGATTGACGATGCCGTAAATTGTATTCGGGCTGTCGTACAAATGGACATTGTGATCTTGCATGGCCAGCAGCCACTGATGAAGCAATTGTAAATTGCCATCGAAGCCTTTTAGTAATGCCGGCAAAATCAATCCAATCACGATTGAAGCGCAGCTGAAAAACAGAATCCGCCATTCTTTTTTCCACACGAAATAAGGAATGAGTATGAGAAAATGTGGTTTGAATAGCAAAAGGGCTCCCATGAGAAATCCGGCTTGCGTTGATTTTTTTTCTTTTGCTTTTAGGAAAATGATAAAGGCGCCAATCAACAGAAACAAATTTATGTTGCCAAGATGTAATTCGCGTTCAAGATGATCTGCCATGAAGATCAAGGTGAGTGACATAATGATTATGAAGGAACTTTTTGAGGCACCGGCCTGTGGGGTTTCACTCGTGAAATAATAATACAATCGCAGTGAAAACCAAATGATGGATACAGTGATGATCAAATAATAAACGATAGAAGCAAATGTGTAAGGCAAGACAGCCAAAGGAATGAATGGCAATGTTGCAACGGGAGAGTATTTGTAAAATCCACTGCTCACTCCGAACGCTTTTCCATAGAGCTGAGTGTTATGCAGAAAGGCATTTGCGGCATCATAATACACTCGAAAATCGGCCATTTGTGCGCGATTGTTCACTGTTTCGAGAACATAATAGGCGACACAAAGGATGAAAGCAATGATCGAAAAATTTTTAGCAGCAGTATTGTTCCACAACCAGTTGCGGAAATTTGACGCCGGCAAATTATTGGTCTTGTCAGTCAATTTTACTTTAATGTTGGACGCAAAAAAAGAACAGTGCAAGTATAGATAACGAATGAACCTTAACGATTCATCGAATAGGAGCGCAATCCGAATGGATCTACATTTCTTTGTTCAACTGGAATTGTCCCATCTTCAATGAGCATAACGATGTTTTCAATCCAGACATCTTCGCCTTCGGCTTCGTACTCATCTTTTAGATTATGTCCAAAAACACGAGCTACGCTCTGCCACATAAATGCTGAAAATTTTCCCTTGAGTTCTTGAACGAGTCGATAACTGTTTTCTCCTGTTTCGCGATCAATCAACTTAATGAGGATGACTCCTTCCGAAACTGTCATATTTCGCAAGTCATTTTCAAATTGTTTTTTCATTTCGTCTTCCGCTTGATTCAGAAGCCTTTCTTGATCTTTCGGATCTGTAACCTGAAGGCATAAAGCTTCATACATGCGCATCACTTCTGCGGCGGCATGGGCATAAGGGTAAACTTTGATGACTTTTTTCTGGAGTTTGTCGTACTGATTTTTTTTGTGCCTATTCTTTGTTTTTTCAGAAACCTCAATTGGCGAATGAGTAGCTTTTACGAGAGTATCACCGTTAGATACATACCAAACTGAATTGTAAAATTCCGTAGTAAGTGTGTCGAGAATAATGTAGTTTACGGAGGGTTCAGTCTGCGCAGAAGCGTTGCAGAAATAAAGGACTGAAAGTAATAGAGCCAAATTTTTTTTCACCGTAAAACCCCTTTGCCAAATATCGTGCACATCGGAGAAGTGTAACGAAAAAAAATAGAATTTGTTACCGTCGTAGTTGTTAATTGTACAGTCACAGCAAGTAATTAAATACATGTAACAGCCTTGCGTAAGCGTGGATTGATGTAATCTTCACATTCCGTTTTTTTACTTTGCTCTTTCTCTCCATTTGGATCCCGCTCGGGCTGTGGTGCTAAGTTCTGCTGATTGCGCAGAGCCAAGGGATTGTGTGAAAAAGGAAACAGCGGCGAGCGCAGCAACTTCTGCTTCCATTTCGTCTTCTCGAATAAGCAATTCGGGTTTAAAGTATTTTCCCACAAAATGAGTATCGAAATCACCACTCCGAAAAGCTTCATGTTGAATAGCCCAGCGACAGAATCCGAGTGTAGTTTGGCAACCAGTGATTTGAAAGTCGTCGATTGCACGCACCATGCGCTCGATCGCTTCAGTGCGGTCCTTGCCGTGAGTAATTAACTTCGAAATCATCGGGTCGTAATAAATTGGAATGTCCATGCCTTCTTCAAATCCATCATCCACACGCACACCCGGACCAGAAGGCTTGCGGTAGGTTACCAATTTCCCAATGTCGGGCAAAAAATTGTTTGCCGGATCTTCCGCATAGACTCTCACTTCAAGCGCGTGTCCGTTGATTTTTAGATCCGACTGTGAAAAACTTAGTTTTTCATTTCGTGCAACTTTGATTTGTTCTTTCACCAAATCAATGCCTGATATCATTTCCGAAACGGGATGCTCTACTTGAAGTCGAGTGTTCATTTCGAGGAAATAATAATTACGATTTTCATCTACGAGAAACTCAACAGTTCCTGCTCCAGAATAATTGCAAGCGCGCGCCACATCGCATGCACTTTTGCCCATAGCCGCGCGAAGTTCTTCTGTCAAAATCGCTGAAGGTGCTTCTTCAATCACTTTTTGATGACGACGCTGAATGCTGCATTCGCGTTCAAATAAGTAAACGACATTGCCATGATTGTCGGCAAGCACCTGTATTTCGATGTGCCGCGGACCGGCAACATATCGCTCAATAAAAACCGCTCCATCTCCAAAAGCGCTAACGGCCTCACTAATGGCTCGCTTCATCTGCTCTTCGAGTTCTTCCATTTTTTCAACGATTCGCATGCCTTTGCCGCCTCCACCCGCGCTGGCCTTGATCAGCACTGGTAAACCCACTTCCAACGCAGTGCGTTTTGCTTCTTCTAAATCACTCACAGCTCCTTCTGTGCCCGGAACCATAGGTATTGCATATTTTTTTGCGGCTCGTTTAGCTGAAAGTTTGTCGCCCATCATCTCCATTGCTTCGGGACTTGGACCTATCAGCGTTATTCCGGCTTCACTTACCAAACGCGCGAAGTTGGCATTTTCTGAAAGAAAACCGTAGCCAGGATGAATTCCGTCCACACCAAGCTGTTTGCAGACCTCGATGATTTTCTCACCCTTTAAATAACTCTGATTTGATGGCGCAGGACCAATACAAACTGCTTCATCCGCATAACGCACAAAAGGTGCTTTGCGATCAGCTTCACTAAACACAGCAACTGTTGCTATGCCCATTTCTTTTGCGGATCGCATTACTCTCAATGCTATTTCTCCTCTGTTGGCAACAAGTATTTTCTTCATATTCAAGAAATCGTTGGGGCGTTTTTACCCGGTCGGCAAATAACGAAACTTTCAGTTGACGAATCAATGTAAAAGACGCTTCTTTGCAGCCGATTTATGAAGGAACAAAAAAAGAAAGAATTTGTAACCTGGTTGAAACGATTTGGAATCGCTGGATTTGTCTTTTTTCTTTTAAAAGGTTTGATATGGCTGGCAGTTTTCTTTTTTGCTGGTTCCAAAATCTTTGAATCATGTAATTAAAAATAAAAACTATGAAAAAAATTGTATTTGTGTTTTCGGTCGTTTTGGCTTCGTGTGGTAATCAGCAGTCAAAACAAAACGAACCGTCTGCAGAAGCTTCCCAAACTCAGCAAACGCAAGCAGAAGCAGCAGTTGAGTCACCTGCTGTTCAACCTTATTTTAGAGGGCTTGGCAATGAACCGGGTTGGAACATTACGATGGATGCCGCTACAAATGGTACTTTTCCAGTGGTGATCATTTTCAACTATGGAAAGGACACACTGAGCGGTATTTTGGCCAAAGAAGGGTTGGTCGCAAATGGCAAAAACAATCTGACAAGTGGTGAAGCAAAATTTAGCGGCACACTGGAAGGTTTAAAATCCGGCGAAAACGTATCAGTGAGTTTGATTTCTGAGGAATGCGTAGACGATGCTGATAAAAAGCACTCACATCGATGCAGTGTGATCATTGATGGCAAAACCCTGCGCGGTTGTGGGGACTATTCAGAATGAAACTTCGCCGAAAATGATTTGCTGTTGGAGCATTGTGAAAGATTTAGATCTTAAATTTAGACATGGCCTTTTCAGTAATAACCGCAGCGTAAATTTGCAATCCAAAAAAATCAAAACATGCCAAAAGGTATTTTTAATGTTCCTGTTCCGGTAAATGAGCCAGTTCGCAGTTATGCTCCGGGCTCCAAAGACGCTCATGATCTGCTTAACACGTACAAAGAAATGTACAATCAAGCTCCAATAGATGTGCCCATGTATATTGGTTCTCATCTTGTTCGTACGGCTAATAAAAAGACAATGTCGCCGCCGCAGGAGCACAAAAAAGTTCTCGGTCATTTCAATTTTGGCACAAAAGACCATGTAAAAGATGCTATCAATGCCGCGATGGCCGCTCGTCAAAAGTGGGCTGCTTTGCCATGGGAGCAACGTGCAGCTGTGTTTTTGAGGGCTGCTGATTTATTGGCAGGACCATATCGCATGCGGATGAATGCAGCAACAATGTTGGCCCAAAGTAAAAATGCTTTTCAAGCTGAAATAGATGCGGCATGCGAATTCATCGACTTTTTGAGATTTAATGTTGCATACATGCAACAGATTTATGGCGATCAACCTGGAAGTCAACCCGGTATCTGGAATCGTTTGGAATATCGCCCACTCGAGGGTTTTGTTTTCGCCATTACTCCATTCAACTTTACGGCAATTGCAGGAAATCTGCCAGCGAGTGCGGCACTCATGGGGAATGTGGTTGTGTGGAAACCGGCAGAAAGTCAAGTGTACAGTGCTTATGTGATAATGGAATTGCTTCGCGAAGCTGGCTTACCTGAAGGAGTTATCAATATGATTACAGTAGATGGCAAAGATGCAGGCGATGTTGTGTTCAGCCATCCCGATTTTGCTGGACTACATTTCACGGGTTCAACCGCCGTATTCAAACATTTATGGAAAGAAATAGGAACAAACATTGATAAATACAAAACGTATCCTCGTATTGTTGGTGAAACAGGAGGGAAGGATTTCGTAGTTGCTCATTCTAGTGCCAATTATGAAGAGGTAGCAACTGCAATCAGCCGTGGTGCTTTTGAGTTTCAAGGACAGAAATGCAGCGCTGCAAGTAGGGGATACGTTCCCAAATCACTTTGGCCTCAGGTAAAAGATCGTTTAATCACTGATGTAAAATCTTTTAAAATGGGTAGCCCTGAGGATTTTTCGAATTTCATCAACGCAGTTATTGATCGTAAGGCTTTTGACAAGATTAAATCATATATTGATTATATAAAAACTCAAACGGATGCGGAAATAATTGTTGGCGGAAATTGTAATGATAGCGTGGGATATTTTATTGAGCCAACTGTGGTGGTTACATCCAATCCGAAGTTCCGCACGATGTGCGAAGAAATTTTTGGACCTGTGATGACCATCTTTGTTTATGAAGATGAGAATTGGGCGGATATGCTTCACATGGTGAATGAAACCAGTGAGTATGCGCTTACTGGGGCCATTCTTTCTCACGATCGTTATGCTATTGAGCAGGCTACCAGAATTCTTGAAAATGCGTCTGGAAATTTATATATCAATGATAAGCCTACTGGTGCTGTAGTTGGTCAACAACCATTCGGCGGTGCGCGGGCCAGCGGAACGAATGACAAAGCAGGGAGCTATTTGAATTTGTTACGTTGGGTTTCGCCACGAACCATTAAAGAAACATTTGTTCCGGCGAAAGATTATCGATATCCATTCTTGGGATAATTTTTTTCGGTTACACTTGGCAAGGATAGTAGGCAACAGGTATTGTCTTGATTATGTTTGTTTTCTATGAAAAAGTCATTTAGTGGGCTCACAAAAGAGTTACGCCTGTTCTGCAATAAGTTTGATAAGGAGGCGGAAGTAGTCAAAAATAAGCTGCTTACGGAACTATCAAAAAAGGAATTGCCATTGGGTGCTTCTTTGATTGAATATGTGGATGTATTGATGTTTGTGACGGCGCATCCTGCCAATGATTCACAATTAAGTTTTGCTGAAAAAGAATTGCGTCGTGTTGCTGTTCATTTGAAAAGAACCCCGATAATTCGAAAATCATCTCTTTGCAATTCAGGGTTGCCTTTTTGTGAAACTTCTACTCAGTTTTCACATGATTTTTCTTGCTGGCTTTCGCAGCAAAAGGACATTCGTTTGAACATTCAATCGTTCGATGACGGATCCACTCCATTGATTGAAATCTTAAAACTCACCTTGCCTTCGGTTGAACGCGAGTACACAACTACTGGCAGTTCGAATGAAGAATTGATGGACGCTCTAATGGTAAGCAAAACTGGTAGATTTGAGTTTATACTAAAAGAGCTGAGTGCCTTTAATAGTGCACCTTTGGTAAAGGATCACTTGTTTGATTCGTTGTCCTTGGTAGAAAGCATTCAACCCATATCTGAGCGTTTTTCAAGACCTTTCAATCGATTGAAAAATCCTAGAGTGTTTTATCATAGCGAAATTCTTAAAAATTTCGATCATAACGAATTATTGAATATACAACTTCCTCATGCATGTGATTTGAGTGAATTTGAAAAGAGAGATTGTGTCGATGTTATTAAACGATCTATGGCATTGATGGCTCGGGAAACTGATCCGGCAACGTTTATGGATTCTAATTCGTTGAAATTGTTCGAGCTGGAACGTGGGATTTCTGTCGCCATTTTTGGCATGACACCAGAACGTCAATTGCAAGGTGAATCATACGTTGGTTTTACATTATTTAAAAACGGATTTCCGGCTTCGTATGGCGGAGCATGGGTGTTTGGACGAAGAGCTTTGTTTGGCATTAACATATTTGAAGCATTTCGCGGCGGGGAATCTGGCTATTTCATGTGTCAGATTCTTCGCGTTTATCGTCAAGCTTTTGGAGTAGATTATTTCGAAGTGGAGCCTTATCAATATGGCGCTGACAATCCAGACGGTATAACAAGTGGTGCCTTTTGGTTTTACTACAGATTTGGTTTTCGACCATTGGATAAAAACTTGGCTAAGCTCGCCGAAATAGAAATGCAAAGGATCACCGAAAAAAGGGGATATCGTTCTTCCGAAAAGACTCTATTACGTTTTACAGAAAGCAATATTGCCATGAATTTGGGTAATAACATTCCGCCAACGATTTCAGAATTGGTTGTTAAGATGACACAACTTATTTCGAAAAAGTATGGTGGTGATCGCGCATTGGCTGAAGGTGCGGTGGTGCAAGCATTTTTGAAGAATACACGATTTGAACAACCCTTAACTACTCATGAAAATCGTGTATTAATTGAAGTGGCGTTTCTTGCGGCAGTATTGCCAATCGAGAAAATTCAATATGATATATTGAAACAAATGATCTATGCAAAACCAAAGGATATCTTAAAGTACCAGCGACTTCTCATTACATTTTTTCAAAAAGGGAACTAATTTTAATTAATTGATTTTTCTAAGGGAATCTCAAAAAAAAAGACCACCGGATTTCCGATGGTCTTTCGATCAATTAAGGTTATTCAAGGTTATTCCACGACAATCTTCCGTGAAATTGATTTTCCGTTCATTATCAAATTGAATTGGTAAACGCCTGATGCAACATCAGACAAGTCCAGGTTCATGTTGTTCTGACCATTGCTAAGGTTCCATTGTGTAGTTTGTATCACGCGTCCTGTTTGATCAATCAGGTTCATATTCATCTTACCGGCTACCATGCTGCTGATGGCAACATTCGTAAATGATGAAGCAGGATTAGGATAAATGCTCACTGAGTTTACACCTAGTAGTTCTTCAACTCCAGTAATGATAGCTTGAACTTGAGTGCGGCCGCTAATACAATTCCAAGAAGGAGTAGAAACTTGCCAATCATAGAAGAAGTAATAGTAATTATCAGCATCATCGCCTCCGACATTTGTTTCTGTAATTGTTACCAATCCATTGATGTCATAAGGGAAATCGAATGGAGCTGGATCATCTACGTTTTTATCTCTCCAAAGCAATGGGTTATTGCTAGTGCAACGAATTCCGTAGCCAGTGCCTGCTGGGATGAAGAAATTAAGATCTACAACGGATTCGCCATTGGCGATGTTGAACACCCCTGAAGTTATCTCATTTCCATTGTTGTCAATGACTTGAATTGTGCGGTTTCCAGCACCTTGTGCATACACTTTTACTGAGTTGAGAGTAACGTCTTCTGCTACGTCAAAGAGCAAATAGTAATTGATACTTTGTTGATAGACACCAGCAGTTTCTTCTTTGGCTAGTTTACCACCTTCACCTTCGGTACCGCCATATGTAATAGCATCTTCAACCCAATACGAAGTTGATTCTGTAAGGGCAGGAGTAGTAAAGCTCGATCCAGTGAAAATAGGAGTAGTTGCGCTTTCCGAATCATACCAAGATACGTTAGAGCCATCTGTTACAGTAAAGGTAGCAGTTGAACCAGAGTTGATGGTGATGTCAGTTGCTACAGGATTCACAGGAGTATTATAGACAAAAACGGTAATCGGAGTAGTTGTCAATTCTTCACATGCACCTGTAACTTCAACGGTATAATCACCTGCTTCCGTTACCGTTATTGCTTGCGTTTCTTCACCATTGCTCCACATGAACGAAGTACCTTCACTGGCAATCAATTGCACGTTTGAGCCTTGACAAAACTCGAGGTCACCACTTACCGTGATTGACGGGGTTGGATCAGTTACAAATGTCACAGGGATTTGATTTGAAAATGCGCCACATCCGTTTTCGTCCCAAACAATCAAGCGATAATTGCCTTGCGTTGTTACTTGAAGACTCGGAGTTTCCATACCATTAGACCAAACGTAATTTGTAGCTGATTCAACGATTGTAAGTGTCACTTCGCCTCCAATACACATTTCGGTATCACCATTAGCACTAATAACTGCTGTCGGAATCGAAGTGCATTCTCCTTCAATAATTTCATGGAAGGTATTGACTTCAGGATTTTGAATTACTTGAACTCCACCTGCTGGCCAGAAAATAATGGCATAGTCAACTTCTGTTGAGTTGCCTAGACCGAAGTGGCATTTTGTGGAATTTGATATGCCATAACTCTCACCATTTCTTACTTCACGAATCTGTACTCCCCATGGACCATGAATTTCAACGATAGCGCCTGAAGCGTCTTTATTGCTTACTGTTCCTTCAAGATCGAATACGATGTAATTGTTCGTTCCGCCATCATTTAAAAAAAGTTGGTCATTGTTTCCGAAATCAGGATCAACATATCCATCTCCATAGCTTGCATATAAATCTAACCAGCCATCATTGTTTAAGTCTCCAATTCCAAAGCTGTGCAATCCATCTGAATTTTCAAAAGGAAAATTGGAAGATTTGGTAAAAGTAAAGTCACCGTTGTTGTGAAAGTAACCTTCAGCACCACCGGCATGTACGATATCCTGCCAACCATCATTGTCAAAATCAACCATTTTCGCCTGAAGATAAAAACCAGGGTATTCAACACCTGAACCTGCTGTTACGTTGGTGAAATATCCAGCACCATCGTTTTCATAAAGTTCAATGGTTCCGCTGTGCGTTGTGATCAACACGTCAAAGTCACTGTCGTTATCCATGTCCACAAAATCGCTTGTCCATGACTGTTGAAGATTCACCAAGCCGCGTTCTGGAGCCTCATCGGAGAAGTTATTATTTCCGTCATTCACCATAAGAATATTTGTTCTTCTTGGATCATAGGGATCATTGATGAACTGACGGCATTTCGCTATGAACAAATCGATGTCACCATCGCGATCAAAGTCGCACCATGTTGTTCCATAATTTCCGGAGTTGTCGTTTCCATTGATTTCAGGATAAAACATCAAATCCATCATATCAGAACCATCTTCCATCATTCCGTTTCCGGTGTTTCTTAGTCTTGCACTGTGTCCATCGTCATGGCATACAAAACCATCTAACCAACCATCGTTATTGATGTCGGCAAAATTCATGGCTTGCGCGAAAACACTAGCCCAAGAATATTCTATTTGTTCGTAATCACCAACGCCATTGATGTTTACAATATGAACGTTGTCATAGTGCCCACCCGACATCACATCCTTGTGACCGTCGTTATCGACATCACCAACACACATTCCCCATTGAGCTTCTCCACTTACAGTGCCAAACGAACTTACGCTGAACGTTCCGTTCGCATTTTGATACGCAATTTTTAAGTCCGTGCTGTTATCCAGAATAATGATGTCATCCAGTCCATCATTGTTCATGTCCATAACACCCGTGCATCCTCCGCTATTGTAAGAGCCGGGAAGAAGATTTGTGCTGTTGGTGAACGTCTGCGCGTTGAGCGTCCAAGTTGTCACCAATGCCATACATGCTAGGTAAATTTTTCTCATCATGTTGATTTTGAATTGGTTTTGAAATTTTCCTTTAATGGTTTGATTGAAATTCGACGAAAGATACATATGTGTGCATTTACACCCTGCTTATGAAGACAACTAATCATTTAAAATACTTGGGTTGCTAAAGAAAAAAAAATGAGAAAACCCTCTGTTTATATGCTGTTAAAGAAGTGATTTCACCTTTTTTGTTCAAGAAAATTTGATCAATCAGGGCGTCTCTAATCTTTCTCGGAAGCCCAAAACTGTCTTTTAGAAGTGATATTTTTGGTTAAGTCGCATGCATATCCATTTCACATTGAAATCAGCAAATGTTTAAAGGATTTTTTGCACGAAAACCAGATCAAGCCATTGGTCGAATTTGAAAGCCACTTCAGGTAATTTGCCTACTTGAACAAATCCTAGCTTTTCATGAAATGCTATGCTCTCCTCGTTAGTTGAATCGATGCCTCCAATAAGGGCATGAACTTTCCGCTTTTTGGCTTCTTCTATAATTGCTAATACCAGTCTTTTCCCGATACCCTGGCCCTGCGATGTCTTTTTTACATAAACCGAGTGCTCAGCTGTTGTTTTGTAGGCTGCTCGTGTACGAAATGGGCCAAATGTGCTAAATCCAACGACATTGCTGTTTTCTTCTGCTACCAAAATGGGGTGATCATTTTTCAACTTTTCGTTGAACCAATGTTGGATGTAATCTTGGCTAAACGGCTCATACTCATAGACGGCTGTCGAGTGCGCGATTGCGTCATTGTACATCTCGAGAATGGTGTCAAGATCCCTGTGTGTTGCCGACCGAATGTTCATAGTGCCTGAATGCAATTTTCAATTGTAGTTAAGTGAAGTTGATCATGTTCCTCCATCATTTCTACATGTTCTGCCAAAGAAATCTGTTTTTGCTTGTCTTCATGAAAGGACTTTAATTCTTCTGATTTAGAATAGAGGTTTTTGAGCATTTGAATATGCGCATTGCGAACATCCATAAAGTCCTCAATGATTTTCATAGTGCGTTGTTTGTTGAATTCGCCTGCTTCCGTATCGGCGTTCGTGCCATTCCACGGACGAAGGGTCGGTTTTTTCATTACGAAATCATCCAAACGTGCAATCCAAAGTGATTCAATGGTGAGCAAGTGACCAATGTTTTCATTTATGCTCCACTTGTTATTGCGACGCGTCGTAAGAAGTTCAGAGTTCAGTTGTGCCGTCATCTGCACCAGTTTGGCTGGCGTTTTTTCCAGCTGATTCAGATAATGCATGTATTGATCTTGACTTACTACCACGTTAATATGAGATGTTTAAAAATTCAATTTTGAATGTGCAAATTTCATGAATTGTGATTTAAGTCGAACACTTCTAATTTTTAAATTTCTGATCGTGTGCTCTTCTTGGCATAGTTTTTACCAAGTTTGCAGCACAAATTAAAATTGTCAAACTATGATTCGCTCAAACTTTTATGCTGTCTTTTTATTCGCAACTGTTCTATCCTTTATTTCCTGCACAAAATCTTCACCAATGGGTGAAAAGGTGAAAGAGCCGTTTTCAGGAAATAAATATGAGAGCACTGGACGATATTTTAGAGCTAAAGGAAAAGGGGATAGCTCTGATGAAAACATTGCAAAACAAAAGGCTGATCTCAACGCTAAAAAGGAATTGGCTCAGCAAGTTGAAACCAGAATGAAGGTAGTTACCGACCAATATTTACATGAAAATGAAACGTCAAGTGGCAGTGAGATTAACGATAAATTTCAGACATTGATTCGTGAGGTTACCAATACTACGATTGCAGATCTTCGAAAAATTGGCGAAGAAAAATACTTGAATTCTGAAGGAAAATACACAGTCTTTCTCGCTTATGAGATTCACAAACGCGATATGTATCGTTTTATGAAACGTCAAGCAAAGCTCGATATTAAATTGAATGATGCTGAGCGCAAGGCCATAGAAGAAATCATTGATGAAGAATTGGCGGAAATTGAAAAATTAGGCGAGGGTGAGTAATACCAATTTCGAATAAAAAACGAAGGGCTGTCTTATCGGACAGCCCTTTTTGTTTTTTCAAAAACAATCAGTAGAAAATTTCGAATAGGAATTCAGTGTTCGTTGATCCTGTTTTTTGTTTCAATACGCCATTCGATATCTCATAGTGATTTCCAATTAATGATCTATAGGCAACAGACTTGAATTCAGCGGGAATCTCAAGTGTCCAGTTCTCATTTTGTTGGAGGTGCTTGTCCATCACTACCATCACGTTCTGACCAAAATAGGATCTTACAAAAACGAATGCTTCTTCATCATTTTTCAGAATGAATAAATCACCATACGTCAATGCTAGATTTTCTCTACGAAGTTTTATCAATGAGGCAGTCGTTTCCTGAAGGCTGCGCTGTTCCTCGTTCCAATCATCAAAATGCATCATACGACGATTATCTGGATCGTTGCCTCCAGGCATTCCAATTTCGTCGCCATAATACACACAAGGAACTCCCGGAGCTGTCATCAAAAAGGCATTCATCATCGCCAACTTCTGATAGCCTGTTTTATTTTTATTTTGAATGTCACGTGTCCAACCGGCAAGCTTTGCATCTTCAGAGAATTCCAAGGAGCCATCGGCATAGGAAATAAAACGCGCTCTGTCCTGATTACCTGTTATGTTACCCATCTTGTGATGACTTCCGTAATAACTCATACTTTCATTTAACACCCGTTCCAGATTTTGGAAATCGGTTTTGTCTTTGGCAAATGCATCAACTTCCGCATCGTAGAGGTTAAAATCAAATTGTGCATCCAATTCTCCGCTATTGATGTATGAAGAAATAAGTTCTGGATTACCGTACGTTTCTCCAATTTGATAAATTTTCCGATCAGGATTCGCTGTCGTGAATTTCTTTACTTTGGAAGTGAGTGTGCGCCAAAAATCTTCATTGATATGTTTTGTTGCATCATGTCGGAATCCATCCAACTCGTAGTTTTCTATCCAATACATGGCGGTATCTGTTAGCGCTTCTACCACTTCGTGGTTCTCAAATTTCCATGTGGGAAGAAAGGTGTCGAACCATGTTGTTAAACGATGTTCATCCCATTTTTCGGTGTTCATCGTTCCATCAGGAAGATAGAGTGGTGTAGTCCACTCTGGTTTTTGTTTATAGAGTGGGTGATCTTGATGCACATGATGCGCCACGTAATCAAGTATAACATTCATGTCATTTTCGTGCGATACCTGAATTAATTTTTTTAACGAAGCATCGTCACCTAGCCGGTCGTCTATGCTGCGAAGTGAAGTCGGCCAATAGCCATGATAAGCAGAGAACTTACTTCGAACTCCCTTGTCCCAAAGTCCCCATGCTCCTTCGGCATTTTTTGTAATTGGCGATATCCAAATGGTATTAATACCTAGGTTTTTGAAGTAACCATCTTTAATCTTTTGTGTAATTCCATCCAGATCTCCTCCCAGATTGTTTGCCTGCGGTAATATTTCAGAATCAATTGTTGGCCTGTTGTTCGAAGAATCTCCGTCTGCAAAACGATCAACCATTGCGAAATACATGATCGTAGCTTGAATATCTCGCCTGTTCAACTGGGTTGCCTTTTGAACAACATCGCCTTTCTCGAGCGGAATAAGAATGTCATTGGAACGCTGAACTCCGTTGTCTGCAAAAACCCGAATGTGCGAACGCGCCAGAAGCTTGGCTTCATTGGGTATGCGTATGTGAATTGACGAGTTATCGCGTGTAAATTCAATTGCTTTGTTTTCAAAATAAACACGGATATTCGTCAAGGGGTCCAATGCACTCAGTTCTATCGCTCCTTGCTGTGTGCCTGTAGAAATAATGCGAGGCATCTTGTCCGTTGCTGCTCCAGCCATAAACGTATTATTAAACGCCCCCATGCCGTTGTCTATTTTTTCGGGGTTGTTTGCATCCATCATTTCTTTCCCATCTTCCCAAATGCGATATTGATACATTCCTGAATTGAGTATCAAATCTGTTGAGAATTCTTCGCCATTCTGCGAAAGTGGCGTGGCTTTCCGGTTCCAGCCATTCATACTTCCAGATAGTTCAATGATTTTCACTTTAGCACTGCTCGGCTTATAGGTAAAGTGATGTTTCACCTTATTCGAATTAAAAACCGGAATATCATGATCTACTCCTTTGTAAACAACATGCAAGTTGCTCAATGGTGTGGTTGGTTTTTGCGTAATAATTAATTCTCCCGAAATGCTGTCTGATATTAATTCCTGATTCTCAAAAATGACTTTTTCAATTGCCTTTGCTTCAGGAAAATAATCGGTGAGAAATACCTGCGTTGAATCGAAATTGAGTTTGATTGGACTAGCCAGACCTGAAATATAATTTTCAAATTCGGATTTTTTTTCCTTGATAGGTTTTTCTCCGCATGATAGAATCAATGTCAAGCCTAGCATGCCAATTCCGAATTTTAATATTCTATACATGATGTTTTGTCTATTTTCGTTTGTTTGATGAACTGTCTTTTCTTTTTATCTGCTTCATTTCGCCTTATTCAAACACGATGTGAAGCATGCGATCTTTTCCTTGCATGTCTTGCATAAACTGAGCTTTATGTATGTTCTGTTCTTGCAAAAGTGTCATAAGTTCTTGTTTCATCTTTTCATGGATTTCAAACCACAAACTTCCACCGGGATTGAGCATTTTTTTGCTGATTGTGATGATGCGCCGATAAAAAAGTATCGGGTCTGCGTCTTCTACAAACAATGCTACCCATGGTTCGTGCTTCAATACCTGTGAGCGCATTTCATGGCGATCTCCATTTGGAATGTATGGCGGATTAGAAACTATAATGTCAAATTTTTCTTCTGGAATTTCCTGCAGAATGTTCATTTGTAAAAGCTGAATTTCAGCATTGAGTACACGTGCATTTTCGCCAGCCGTTTCCAGGGCTTTTTCGGATATATCCAATGCTACAACTCGCGCCTGTGGTTTCCCAAGTTTTAATGAAATGGCTATGCATCCACTACCTGTACCGATGTCGAGGATGGCTGGAGCAATTCGATTTTCTTTCACTAGTATGGCGCGAACCAGCTCTTCAGTTTCAGGTCGTGGTATGAGCACTGCTGGATTGACTTTAAAATCATGCCCGTGAAAATGCGTTTGGCCCAAAACGTATTGCAAGGGTTCTTCCGCTTTCAATTTTTTAAGCGCAAAATGAAATTGCAACATCATCGATTCCGTAACCCGTTCGTGTTGATTCAAAACCAGATCGGATCGATTCCAGTTTAAAAAATGTCGGAACAATTCTGTTACAATAGTGTAGCGTTCCCTTTCATCATAAATTAACGCCAATGAGTCACTGATGTACTTCTTTAGCGCGGTGACAGTGTTATCTGTAATGATGTTGTTCATTGATTTATTGGCACGCGCATGTGTTTTTATTTCTTCACAAAAACTTGATATCCATAAGCAGGTAGTTCCTGATTACCCTTGGTGTAAAGCGTAAGCAATTGATTGTTGAATATGCTGAGATATTCGCCATCTGGCATGTCTCCCAGAAAATCAACACTTTGTGGTTTATCTGAAAAATTGAGCAGAACAACTACGTGGTTATTGTCTTTAATTCTCGAAAAGCAATACAATACATCGTCGCTACTTGTTTTGATCTTTTTGAATTCACCTCCAAACTCGCCATTCCACATTGCGGGGTTGTTTTTGTGAAGATGCAATAGTTTGCTGTAAAAATCCTGATATCGGTATTCGTTCCAGTTTACGGTGTCTTTTTCGAAGAAGCGCAAGCGATGCACTTTGCCATCCGGGTATTGTTCACCGCCTTCTTGGCCTGAATAGAGCAGTGGCATACCTGCAATTGTGAACGCCAGTACATCCATTACCTGACGAGCATTTCCCAAACGTTCCACACCTGTACCATTCCATGAATTTTCATCGTGATTCGTTGTGAAGTACATTCGGTAAGCGCTGCGCGGAAATGCTGTATCCTGTTTGGCGATGTATTCATCTATATCGGATAATTTCTTTTTGCCTTTGGCAATTTCATTAGAAATGTGCATGAACTCCCAGGCGTAACTCATGTCGAATGCTTTGAGGTGATGCTCTTTGCGCTCCGCTTCTGCAAGCATAAATACCGGCTTTAGGCTGTCCAGCGAGTTGCGCGCAGCATTCCAGAATTCAGTAGGTACTTTTTCTGCAACATCACAACGGTAGCCGTCTATGTCACATTCTTTGACCCAAAATTTCAATGCATCGATCATACCGGTCCAGAGCGCTTTGTTTTCATAATTTAACTGTGCTACGTCTGTCCAATCTGTGCCAAGCGGTGGCTGGATTTTTCCGGCCGTATCCAAAAGGTAATATTCAAGATGATCTTTTGTCCAATGATTGTCGAACGCACTGTGATTCGCTACCCAATCAATAATGACATGCATTTCATTTTCATGTGCCGTTTTAATAAGGCGTTTGAAATCATCCATGCTACCATAGTTATTATTCACTGCTGTGTAGTCCATCACACTGTAATGACTACCTAAGCCACCTTTCCGATTCACTTCACCAATTGGATGTATTGGCATCAGCCATAGGATATCCACTCCCATGGCTTTCAAGCGAGGAATGTCTTTTTCAAATGCAGCAAATGTTCCTTCAGGTGTATGCTGACGAATGTTCACTTCGTAAATGGTCGCATTCTTCGACCATTCAGGATGCTGTAAAACACGGGTATCGGAATGACCCTTGACTTCAGCATTGGCAGTGTGTTCATGATGACCTTCGCCACATGCAGTCAACATGAATGTAGCTAGAACAGAGTAGAGGAGTGTTTTCATATGTTGAATATCAGATAGGCAAATCTAAGTGTCATTAGTACACGAACTGAAATTTGGGATTAATTCCATTTCCGTTTATCATTTGGAACATTATTCACTTCACACTGAGTTGTATTTTTCGCTCCCAAATTTTATCGCAAGGATATCATGAAAAAACTTCATCTCGGATTGTTTCTTCTTTCATTTTTTTCCATTCAAGCCAAAGAGGGCATGTGGATTCCATCTGTTTTGTCTGCTGTGTATGATGATATGCAAGCTGCCGGCATTCAACTGACTGAGGAAGATCTTTATTCAGTAAATCAATCAAGTCTCAAAGATGCTATTGTGCTTTTCGATGGCGGCTGCACTGGTGAAATCATCAGCAATGAAGGACTCATGTTAACGAACCATCATTGTGGTTTCGATTACATTCAATTCCATTCGTCACTGCAACATGATTATCTCAAAAATGGTTTTTGGGCAATGAATCGAAGTGAAGAATTGATATGTGAGGGGCTTTCTGTTGTCTTTGTAGTGCGGATGGACGACGTGACAATGCGAATGCGAGATGGAATCAAAGAGGGAATGTCCATGAAGGAAATGGATGCTTTGCTATTAAAAAACAAAAAAAATGTTGAAGAGGAATACAAAACAAAACACCCGAAGTTGGGGCTTCAAATTAAAGCATTTAATTATGGAAATCAGTATTTTGCCATTGTCACAAAGTCTTATAATGACGTTCGCTTTGTAGGTGCTCCTCCAAGTGAAA
>Ga0209480_10000870_pt1 | contig 23126 bp, 17 predicted proteins | sample JI61114C2DNA_FD_187501 | JGI IMG/M metagenome (GOLD analysis project Ga0209480, IMG submission 187501) | Wastewater effluent complex algal communities from Wisconsin, to seasonally profile nutrient transformation and Carbon sequestration -... | ecosystem: Engineered > WWTP > Effluent > Algae... | reverse complement strand
TTGCGGACCGGATCCCGAATCGGTTCGGGACGACCTCCGCCGTGACAGAGCACAAAAAAAGCTCCACATTATCAATGTGAAGCTTTCTTGCGGACCGGATCCCGAATCGGTTCGGGACGACCTCCGACGTGACAGGGCACAAAAAAAGCTCCACATTATCAATGTGAAGCTTTCTTGCGGACCGGACGGGACTCGAACCCGCGACCTCCGCCGTGACAGGGCGGCATTCTAACCAACTGAACTACCGATCCTTCGGTGTTTTTTGGGACGGCAAAGATAGGCGCGCCAGCTTTTTTATCCAAAAGTTTTTTCTCAAATTTTGGGCTTTTTTTAGCCCTGGTTAAGTTAACACCCGATTTTCGTTGAAATCTACCCTATGCCCTCCGCAAAATCCTCTTTCTCCCCAACTTCAACAACCGGATTTTAAACAGCCCTTTTTATTAAGTTGTAAACCCGATGCCCCCTGGACGGGGCTGCTGCCTCCCGACTCCCGTCTCCCGACTCCCGACTCCCGTCTCCCGTCTCCCGACTCCCGTCTCCCGACTCCCAACTCCCGACTCCCGACTCCCGTCTCCCAACTCCCGTCTCCCGACTCAAATCCCCTCCGTAGACAACACCACAAAACTACCCGGACGATCTGTGTCCCTGTCTTCCTCGGCAGTAATAAACACCTTGTCCGGCTTCACGGATGATACGCTGTGAAACTCCGCGGTCAGTTTCTTGGAGAAATTCCGGGTGGAACTGCTGATGAGCCCGATATTCTTCGGATACTCATTGTTTGCCACTACCCATACGATATAGACTTTTTTATCAGCCTGCAAACGCTCCGCCTCGGCCAGGTTGGAAACACGGATGTCTATCGCATAGTTACTATTCCTGTCTTTTTTTATTTTAATGGTGCCCCTGGCGGCCGGTACCCGAGAAGAGGTATTCAGGGTCATTTTTTTAGTGCAGGCGCCGAGAACAAGCACGATCATGGAAAGGCAAACACCTGCGGCAAATGATTTCTTTAATGTAATTGATTGCATAGTACTATTATTTAAAAATGAAAAAACCGGATACAGCACAAAAAACCGGCTGCATGCAGCCGGCGGTCTGTCCTGCCATGCTATTGTCTTGTAGGTATAATCAGCAAAGGGATCCGGGAGTGTTGTACCACATACCCGGCGATGCTGCCCATAATTATCTTTTCCAGCCAGCGCCGGCTATGTGTACCCATTACTATCAGGTCGGCCTTTATATCGGATGCTGTGGATAAAATCACCTCGCCGGGAACCCCTTCCTCTATCCGGGTTTGCATTTCCGGCATCTGCAGGTGCTCTTTGGATTTCTGAAGATAATCCTCCATGCCCCACTTTATCTGGTCCAGCCCCAATGCACCCGGGAGTTCTGGACGCATGTATCCCACAAATCCCATAATCGGATCATATTCAGATGATGCATAAAACGCAGGGTTTTCTATCACATGTAGTAAAGTGACTTCGTCTCCGGCCACGAAGGAAAGGGCAACTCCGGATTCGGCCACGCGTTGCGCGGTAGGATCATAGTCCAGTGCGATCAGTATTCTTTTCATAAAATTGTTTTTTGGTAGTTACCGCTTCCGGTTAACGAATGCAAGTACAGACCCAGGTTATTTGCGGTCTCTTTTCCGGATAATAACCTGTTGTCCGGCATACTTATCCAATAATGCCTTTAATGAATCATTGTATCGGCTCAGGCTCTCAGGCGATATGCCCGGTTGACTTCCGTCCGGCGTCTCCGGCATTTCAGGAATATACTTTGTCAACTCCGGAAACTGATCCTGTATCTGCAGGGAGGTTTTAATTATTTCCTTCATAATTGTTTTTTCATTTTTCATATACAGGAAATCCTTCAGATTAATCCAGATGCGACCTTAAAAACCAGGCCATCTTTTCATGCGACTGCATCACACCGGTGATAAAATCACTGCTGCCCGCATCCTTGTACTCTTCGGCAAACCGGTGAATATTCTCACGACATCGGATGATCACACTTTCATGATCCATCAGTAATTCTTTTATATAGCCCTGACTGTCATTTTTATCTCCTGCTTCAGTAAGCCGGGTCAGTTCCAGGTATAACTTCAGTGTGCCTGCTGCATAATGTCCGATCGTGCGGATACGCTCGGCCACTTTATCAATGAGTTCATCCAGCTGGGCAAACTGGGTTTCAAAAAAAATATGCTTATCATAAAAATCCGGCCCCTCCACATTCCAGTGCGCATTCTTTGTTTTTATATAAAGTACATTCTCATCTGCCAGAAGGATATTCAATTCATTGGCTACGGATTTAAGATTAAGTCCGGTAACCCCGATTTCTGCTTTCATATTATTATGTTTTATCTATTGCTGTGAATACCATAAAGTTCGTTCCAATACCCCTTTCCGATGTTCTACATTCATAGTGAATTGTATCAACATTCCCTTTGAGTGGTTTGGCAAAAAACCGGTTGCCCGCTAATGATGCAACTTCCCGGCATATATATGTAAGCCTATAACTTACCTGAAGACGCAATTTTGCAAGCAGTGCTGTTTACATACAGTCATAAAAACTTTTAAAATGAAACAACTGATTTTTCTGTCCATTACCTCTTACCTCCTTTTTATATCCTGCACATCCACAAGTATCGTCAGCAGCTGGAGAGAACCGGACAAACAGGTTACGGTGGACAAACTGAATAAAGTACTGGTGCTGGCGCTGTTCAAAGATGAAACCAGCCGGTTCAAAGCCGAAGACCAGATGGTAAAATACCTGAAAGGCAAAGGGGTTGCGTCTTACAGCTATCTGAAAACGGGATTCAATGAAAACAATGAAGAGGCCCTGCGCAGAAAAATTAAAAAGGATGGTTTCGATGGTGCCGTAACCATGCGGCTGGTGGATGTGGACAAGGAAAAAACCTATACACCCGGTTTAGGCTCAACCTACCCCAATTATTACCGCAACTTCAGCGGATATTATTACCGCAGCTGGTCCTATTTTTCCTATCCCGGTTATTATTCCACCACAAAAACATATACCGTGGAAACCAATGTGTATTCCATAAAAGAGGACCGCATTATCTGGTCCGGCCTTACTGAAACAACCGATCCGGAAGGTGTTGACAAAATGACCGCCGAAATCACCAAAGTGGTGTTCCGGAAAATGAAAAAAGAAGGTTTTATCAGCGATTAATCTCAAGTCTGTTTTTCTTGATGCAGAACATGTCCCCAGGGACAAGAATGGACCCATTTTTGCGTTATAGGGGTCTCAGGTTATGTTCAATTAGCAGCTATGGAAAACAGGTTTCGCGGACTCTATTTATTTCTTTCGTCTATTGTCATCAGTCTCATCCATTTATCATTTGGATTTGCCAAAAACACCGGTCAGCTGGCCAGGCATTTATTGACTCCAGGTGATTCAATAGCGACACACCCAGCCGATTCAACCTACTTTACACCGGAAATAAAATCTGCATATGACAGTTTGCACCTGAACCTGCAGGGACTTAGCCGGGAAGCTTATGCTTTTGCCCGGCAAGGACTGGAAAAACTGGCGGCACAGGGGAAAATCCTGAATCAATCGGTTATTTCCATTGTTGACTTCAGCCTCCCCAGCACCGAAAAAAGACTCTTCATCATTGATCTCGATCAGTATAAAATCCTTTTCCAGACACTCGTGGCTCATGGCCGTAATACCGGCCGTGAACGCGCTGTCTCTTTTTCCAATGCCCCCTCTTCCTTTAAAAGCAGTCCCGGCTTTTATATAACCCGGGAAACTTACCAGGGCAGTAATGGCTATTCACTGAAACTGGAAGGAATGGAAAGAGGGATCAATGACAATGCCTATGAACGGGGAATTGTGATCCATGGCGCAGAATACGTCAACGAACAACTGGCCCAGGCACAGGGCTATATCGGACGCAGTCAGGGTTGTCCTGCCGTACCGGAAACATTGGCCCGCCCCATTATCAACCGGATTAAAAACGGCTCCCTTGTCTTTATTTACCACCCGGCCTATGTACAGCGTTCCGCCCTGCTGAACTGACAGCTGTTCATAACTTGCCGGCTGTGGCTCAATGCATTGTGTATCTTTGCCCCATAATAATTCGTTATGCTCAAGATTGGCGTTATTGGAGTAGGACACCTTGGAAAATTTCACCTGAACAACTGGAAAGAAATACCGGGTGTGGAAATCGTCGGTTTTTATGATCCCCATGAAGAAAATGCAAAAGAAGTAGCTGAAAAATACCAGCTCCCCCGCTTTCTGGATGCGGAAGCCCTGATAGATGCCGTGGATGCCGTGGATATTGTAGCCCCCACTACCTTCCACTTTGAATGGTGTGAAAAAGCCATTAAAAAAGGCAAACATGTTTTTGTTGAGAAGCCGCTCGCCAATACCATGGAAGAAGCCCGTCAACTGGTAAAGCTGGCCGCTGAATCAGGTATCAAATTCCAGGTGGGCCATGTGGAACGTTTTAACCCCGCCTTCCTGGCAACCAAAGGACTGGATTTAAAACCCATGTTTATTGAAGTGCACCGCCTGGCCCAGTTTAACCCCCGTGGTACGGAAGTCAGTGTAATCCTCGATCTGATGATCCACGATATTGATATTATCCTGAGTATTGTAAAATCGGATGTGAAATCCATTTCCGCCAGCGGCGTGGCCGTAATGACGGAAACACCCGATATCGCCAACGTGCGGATCGAATTCCACAATGGCTGTGTGGCCAACCTCACCAGCAGCAGGATCTCCATGAAGAAAATGAGAAAAGTTCGTCTCTTCCAGAAAGACGCCTATATCGGCATAGATTTTCTCAATAAGAAAACGGAGATCATCAAACTGAAAGAACCCACCGACACCAACGTATTTGCCTTCGATATTGAAACCGCAGCAGGAAAGAAAACCCTCGCCATGGCCAATCCGGCTGTACCGGAAGTGAATGCCATTAAAATGGAACTGGAGGAATTTAAAAACGCCATTGAGCACAATACACGTACCCTGGTAAATGAAATGGATGGACTGATGGCGATGGATGTGGCCCATCAGATCCTGGAAAAAATAGGGCATAACGTGATTACCCACTAATGCAATCCGGTAAGCAAATATCATTGGCCTGGTATGTCCTTGCCGACTACTGCACCGCCGCGCTTGCCTGGTTTACCTACTATCACTGGCGCAGCTGGATGCTGAACGATACCGGAGCTTTCCCGATCGGTTCCTTTTCCTGGATGCTGATCTTACTGGCGGTACCTGCTGGCTGGCTGATATTGTATACCCTTGCGGGAACCTATAATCATCTCTATAAAAAATCAAGGCTGGCTGAATTCACCCTCACTTTTGTTTCCAGCCTGATCGGTTGTATTGCCCTCTTCATTACGTTTGTATCCAATGATTATGATCCGAAAAACGGGTATACTTATTTCTATTACGCGTTTATTGTACTACTGGGCATTCACTTTACGTATACATTCATCGGCCGCTGGCTGATCCTCCGCCTGGTCAAGAAACAATTGCTCAGCGGTTCGGTTTCATTCAATACCCTGATGGTCGGCAATCAGGACAATGCCATCCGCATTTTCCGGGAGACGGAATTGAATCTCCGGGATGGCGGCTACCATTATACCGGCTTTGTAACACCTGACAGTAATGGTAAAAACGGATTTCATAAAATCATCCCCAAACTGGGCAGTATTGATGAACTGGAACATATCATCGACAGTCATGATATAAAACTGGTGGTACTTGCGTTGGAGAAGACGGAACAGCCACTGCTGGAATCCCTGATCAACCGGCTCAGCGAAAAAGACGTAGAAGTAAAACTGCAACCCAATACTCTTGATATCTTATCCGGTTCTGTAAAAACGAAAAGTGTGATGGGCGCGGCGTTGATTGAATTGCAAACCGGGCTGATGCAGCAATGGGAGCAAAATATAAAACGGTTGATTGATGTGCTGGCTTCCCTGATCAGCCTGTTGCTGCTTTCTCCTTTCCTGCTCTATATTGCCATCCGGGTAAAACTTTCCTCAGAAGGCCCGGTGTTTTATTCGCAGGAACGGATCGGTTTTAAAGGAAAACCCTTCCGGATGTATAAATTCCGTTCCATGTTCCGGGATGCGGAAAAGAACGGCCCGGCCCTTTCCTCCGAGAACGATCCACGTATCACCAGCTGGGGACGGGTAATGCGCAAATGGCGTTTTGATGAACTCCCCCAGCTCTGGAATATCCTCATCGGCGAAATGAGCCTGGTAGGCCCACGTCCGGAGAGACGTTACTATATCGATCAGATTATTGAGCGTTTCCCCTTCTACAAATACCAGTTAAAAGTAAAACCCGGACTCACCAGCTGGGGCATGGTGCAATACGGCTATGCTGAAAACACAGACCAGATGATTGAACGAAGCAAGTTCGATCTGCTTTATATCGAAAACATCTCACTCATTCTTGATTTTAAAATCATGATCCATACAGTGAGAATCATCTTCAAAGGAAAGGGGAAATAGGGCACAGTCGGGAGTCAGGAGTCGGGAGTCAACAGCCCCTTCTTAGATAGTATGGTTAAAACAGCTACTCCTCATAGACTTTCATGCCTATGTTTCGCGGGGCCCTGGGGGGCAACCGATCAGTACAAAAATTATATTGGGAGTATTTATAAACCCCGAAGGGGTGAAATGATTATAGCAGATAGTTGCTATAAAGCAGGCCCTGGATAACCCTGAAAGGGTGGCATTATTATACTTCTGAAAGAAATACTTAACTGCTAATGTAATAGCCCCGAAGGGGTATTATAATTATAGAAACCCGTAAGTAGTTCGGGCCCCGGAGCCCCGAAGGGGTGATACAATTTTTGAAACATAATTTCAAAGTTAAATTGAAGAAAAATCACCTTCATTAATTCATAACGCACATTCAATGCCTCTTTTGCAACAAATACCTCATGCCGATCTGAAATCCATAAAAATCTCCATTCCCCCATTGCTTCGCATGCTGATCGTTTGATCCACTCCCGTCATTATAGTAAATATCATACTCGGAAATCTTAAAAAACCCTTTCTGATAGTTAAACCGCAAACCGGCTTTAAATCTCTTAGCAAACTTATAGGTAAAATCGAAACCCGTACAAAATGTGGGAAAGAGCGCTGAATAATCCCTCTTAATTGTTCCTCTTGAAATGGAATCAACAGTTGGATAAACAAACATCTCCGTAAACTCCCCCTGGTATTGTTCCAATAATATCCCTAAACCCAGACCTGCTTTAATTCTTGCTTCAAATTTTTCTGACTTCAAAACTGAATAATTACCGGTTACGGACAAATTTATTGAGTAAAATTCAGAATAGAATCCAAGCGAATGCAACCTTGTTCCGGTATATTGAGGATATACAAGAAATGATAAACTCGCCTCACTGGAAAACTTATTTGAAACCCGTTTATTCAATGTTAATGAAGGATGAGGCAAATCCTGAGATCCTGGCAAATTCCTAAAACCAGTACCATAATCTTTATACTTATAAACTGTACAGAACTTGCCATAAAATAGACCAAAATCCGTTTCCTGCGCCAAAAGACCTTGTCTGGCTACCTGTATACATAAATATAGAAGCACTACTTTTCGCATAAATAAGGTTTCAATTAAGCAGCATCATCCCTCTTCCAAAATCTGAAAAATAGGCTTATTTTTGAGAAACTGTTTATCCCATTGAAGAAATTACTCCTCTTGCTCATTTTATCTGGTCTCTTTACGAAGCCATTTTGTCAACTGCCTGCCCCTTCCGTTAAAACTTCAGAGGCCAAAGCTGGCGACTGGCGACTGAGTTACTGGCAACAGGAAGTCAACTATACCATCGACGTTTCTCTTAATGACGTCGACCACAGCCTCACCGGCTTCGAACAACTCGAATACATCAATCACTCCCCCGATACCCTCCGCTTTATCTGGTTTCATCTCTGGCCCAATGCCTATAAGAATGATAAGACCGCTTTTAGTGAACAGCAACTGGAAAACGGGAATACAAAATTCTATTTCTCCAGACCGGATGAACGAGGCTATATCAACAAACTTGATTTTAAAGTGGACGGGCGCACGGCCAGTCTTGAAGATCATCCCGAACATATTGATATTGCGAAACTCGTTTTACCTGCTCCGTTACCACCGGGTGGTAAAATTCAGATCAGCACTCCTTTTCATGTAAAGTTGCCATACAATTTTTCACGAAGCGGTCACGACGGACAAAGCTATCAACTGACCCAATGGTACCCCAAACCGGCCGTGTATGATCAGCAGGGCTGGCACCCGATGCCTTACCTGGACCAGGGTGAATTTTACAGTGAATTCGGCAGTTTTGAAGTCTCCATTACCGTGCCCAAAAACTATGTGGTGGCCGCCACCGGCGAACTGCAGAATGCTGATGAAAAAGAGTGGCTGAAAACCCGGAAAACATTTACCTGGGAACCCATCAAAGAAAAAATCAAAACAGCAGGCGGTCAGTTAAAGACCAGTTATCAGCATTTTCCGGCTTCAGAGAAAGAGATCAAAATACTCACCTATAAACAAAACAATGTTCACGATTTTGCCTGGTTCGCAGACAAACGGTTTATTGTAAATACGGATACCTGTCGCCTGGCTTCCGGTCGTATTATTGATCTGTTTACATTTTATACCTCAACACAAAAAACAACCTGGGAAAAAAGTCTGGACTATACAAAAGACGCTATCCTTCATTACTCAAATCTGGTGGGGGAATATCCTTACAATGTGGTGAGTGCCGTACAGGGTCCTGAAAGTTTTGGCGGCGGAATGGAATATCCGACTATCACTGTTATCTCCCCCACAGAGAGTACCCGGGAACTGGATTATACCATCGCCCATGAAGTGGGACATAACTGGTTCTATGGCATTCTTGGAAGTAATGAAAGAGACTTCCCCTGGATGGATGAAGGAATAAACTCCTACTACGAATACCGGTACCAGCAGAAAAAGAGCCACCGATTCACTCAAAATACGGAGCAAAGTCTTTTAGAAACACAAGTGGCGGAAAAGAAAGATCAGCCCATACAGACCGCTTCCGGTGTATTTACGGAAAATAATTATGCCCTGATCGCCTATTATAAAACAGCCAAATGGCTCGAACTGATCGAAAAGCAACTTAGTCCCGGCCCTTTTCAAAAGGCCATGCAGGCCTATTTTGATCAATGGAAATTCCGTCACCCCGCACCGGCTGATTTCAAAATAGCTTTAGAAACCAGCAGCGGGGAAAACCTCGATAGTTTATTTTCTCTGCTGGAGAAAAAGGGAAATCTTCCAGGTCTCTCAAAAAAAGGTATCCGTATTCAGGATCCGGTATCCGCGTTCATACACGCCTTTCTGAACGGCAATGAAGATAAAAAAGCGGTGGTCAATTATTTTCCCCTGGCCGGAATAAATAAATACGATAAACTGATGCTGGGCATCGGCGTTACCAATCTGCGTTTTCCACCCAATAAATTTCAGTTTTTCTGGGCCGGATTTCATGGCTTTGGATCAAAAAGAAAGACCATGATCGGGTTCGCCAATTACAGTTTCTTCCCGGGAAAAACATTCCGGAAAGTGGATATCGGAATCAGTACATCCTCATTTACAGCCGACAATTATACCAGCCCGGAAGGAATCAAAACGCAATTGGGGTTTAGCAAATATGTTCCGGGCATCCGGCTCACCCTGAAAGAAAAAACAGCCCGCAGTCCTTTTTCCCGGTATATCCAGTTCAATACTTTCCTGATCCGGGAAGACAAACTGAATTTCTTCCGGGATACGGTTATCACCGGAGTGGATACCAGTATTACGCTGAAAGCTAACAGCCGCGGCGAAAACCGCGTGCTGAATCAGCTGAAAATAGTCGTTGAGAACAACCGGGTGCTTTACCCCTACCGGGGTGAATTGAAACTGGAACAGGGGACTGATTTTGTACGGGCGGCCTTTACCGGAAATTATTTTTTCAATTATGCCAGAGAAGGCGGACTCAGGCTCCGCTTCTTTGCGGGAAAATTTTTCTATACCGGTTCAAAAACATTCAGCAAACAATTTGCCACGGACCGGTATCACCTGAACATGACCGGGGCCAATGGGTATGAAGATTATACTTACAGTGATTACTTTATCGGCCGTAATGAATTTGAAGGCCTGGCCAGTCAGCAGATCATGGAAAGGGATGGCGCGTTTAAAGTACGCACTGACCTGCTGGCCGAAAAAACCGGCCGTACGGATAACTGGCTGATGGCGGTGAATCTCAGCAGCAGTATTCCTTCTTCCATCAATCCACTGGCAATATTACCGGTTAAAATCCCGCTGAAAGTATTTCTGGATATCGGCACGCAGGCGGAAGCCTGGCAATCCAATGCCACGGAAGACCGCTTTCTTTTTGATGCGGGATTGCAAATTCCCTTGTTTAAAGAAACCGTGAATATCTATATCCCTTTACTCTACAGCAACGTGTATAAAAGTTATTATGAGTCCACGATTGCCAAAAAAGAACGGTTCTGGAAAAAGATTTCTTTCAGTATTGATATTTCGAATTTCAGTTTCCGCAAAATCGACCGCAACCTGGATTTCTGATGGAGGCAGGGAATACGATACAATATCTCACCCGCTCACAAATTGATACAATGAAGTGGGACCAGTGCATCAGCCGTGCATCCAATGGACGTATCTATGCATTTGCCGTTTATCTAGATACGATGTCCGCCAACTGGGATGCCCTCGTACTGAACGATTATGAAGCAGTAATGCCGCTCACCTGGAACAGCAAGTACGGTATTCGTTATTTATATCAGCCTTTTCTGACGGCCCAGCTGGGAGTATTTGGAAGTGATGAGGTACAGGCATTCATTGCCGCGATACCCGCTCACTTCCGCTATATTGATATTTACCTGAATAGCCGTAATACAAAAGCATTGCATACGGAGTCCGTACTGCTGCGGGATAACTATATACTGGATCTCCGGAAGCCTTATGAAGAATTATATAACAATTACCGGGAAAATATCCGTCGCAATATTAAAAAGGCAAAACAGGCCGGATGTATCCTGCTGAAAGCATTTGAGGTGGAATTGGTCATCTCCCTGGCCCGTACCCAGATGCAACAGCATGATAAAAACGTGACCGAGAATATCGCCCGGTTCCGCCAGTTATACCAGAAACTGAAAGAACGGGGACAAACCGCCACTTATGGCATTAAATTACATGGGGAGATCATCGCTTCCTGTGTGTTTTTCTTTTCAGCGCAACGGGCGTATTATATCCTCGTTGGCAATCATCCAAACGGAAAAACGATCGGTGCCTCCCATGCGTTGATAGACGCGTTTATTGCGGATCATGCCGGTGAGGATCTGCTGCTGGACTTTGAAGGTTCAGATATCCGCAACCTGGCCTTCTTTTACAGCAGTTTCGGAGCGGTGCAGGAGATTTATCCGGCGCTGAAAATCAACCGTCTTCCCTTCTGGTTAAAATGGCTGAAAAAATAATCAGGCTTCCCGTTCATGCAGTATTTGTTCTGCCAGCAGCAGGTCGGCGGGGTGCGTGATTTTAATATTCGTTTCTTCTCCATTGACCAAAGTCACTTTCATACCAAAGGCTTCCACCACCGTGGCTTCATCGGTAAACTTGTCTTTGTAATCTATCTGAAAAGCGGGAATAATAATTTTACTGTGAAAGGTCTGCGGGGTCTGCACCAGCATCACTTTGTTACGGTCATAGGCGGTATTGCCATCATCCGTAATCAGCCGGATACTGTCTTTGGAAGATATAACGGGTATAGCCGTACCGGTTTCAGCCGCCTGCTGGTAGCAACGATGAATAAGTTCTCTTGTAATCAGACACCTTACCCCGTCGTGTACAAAGACGACGGACTCCTCTTCTACAAGAGCCAGTCCGTTCTTTACAGACTTAAAGCGGGTATCTCCACCGGCGGTGATCCGTATGCGGTCCTTGTCAAAAAATGCGTCAATAATTTCCTGGCCCATATCCGTATAATCCACCGGCAATACCAGAATAATCTGCAGATCTGGATAGGCTTCAATAAAAGCGCGAAGTGTATAATAAAGCACCGGCTTGTCGCGGAGCAGGAGAAACTGTTTGGGCAGCAGGGCGCCCATTCTTGTCCCGGATCCACCGGCCACTATGATTGCATATTTTTTCATGGGCGCAAATGTAACGGAAAGATCCGCATTATTTATAGATTGATACTACCTGCTCACCATCACTGTTCATCATGCCTCTGTACATTCCTTCACTGTTAAACACCATCGCGGTATTCCCTTTTGCATCCACACCGATCATACCGCCTTCCCCGTCAATCTTCAGTAATTTATCATGTACCACCAGATGCATGGCTTCCTGCAGGGTCAGTCCTTTATACTCCATCAGGCAACTGACATCATAGGCCGTTACGGCCCGGATAAAGGGTTCTCCGTGCCCAGTACAACTGATGGCACAGGTTTCATTATTAGCATAGGTACCGGCGCCGATGATCGGACTGTCTCCCACCCGGCCCCATTGTTTGTTGGTCATTCCGCCGGTACTGGTAGCGGCGGCTATATTTCCCTGTTGATCCACGGCAACAGCTCCAACGGTACCAAACTTCCGGCCTTCTGTTCCCGGTACTGTTACGTTATGATCCAGTGCGGTGTTACCGGAATCCTGCAGTTGTTTCCATTGTTCATGGCGGAATGCGGAATAAAAATATTCATCAGGTTCCGTAGCTAATCCGTGGGCAACCGCAAACTCAAAAGCTCCTTTCCCGTTCAGCATCACATGCGGACTTTTCTGCATGATGGTCCATGCCAGTTCCACCGGGTTCTTTATATGCTGCACCGCCGATACAGCCCCGGCCATCCGGGTACGGCCTTCCATAATGGAGGCGTCCATTTCCTGGCGGCCATCTGCCCCAAATACGGCTCCGCGGCCGGCATTAAACAGGATACAATCTTCCAGGTTCATCACAGCCGCTTTTACGGCATCCAGCGAACTTTTTCCTTGCTGCAGCAGGCTGTATCCCGCCTGCAAGGCTTCCTGCAGGGCCTTGGTATATTCCTGCTCCAGTTCCGTCGTCATGGCCGAACGAAGTATAGTGCCCGCTCCTCCATGAATCACAATGGCATACCTTGACATACGTGTTATTGGGTATTGATGATAGAACGAAAATAGGTATTTTGTATGCGAATTACCCGATCGCTATGTACAGAAGAAAAATCGTCATTGCAGACCTCCCGTTGATTGCCGCTAACCTGCTGCCGGTATTCGGTGTCTGGTTTCTTGGCTGGAATGCGACCGAAGCGTTTACCGTTTATGCGATGGAGACGATGATCGTGGGTATTATGACCGTACTCAAACTGCTCGTCTGCACACTGGCTAAAGGAAAAGACGACTGGAATAATAACGGCATGACCACCAAAGTGAGCGGCCTGTTTTTTATCCTGTTCTTTATCGTGCACTTCGGGTTGTTTGCGCTGGTGCAAACCACTATATTTTCTGAGACCGCGAAAATCAGTCCGCCCGGCAGCGGCATGTTTCATTTCTTTTTTCACTGGTACACGTATATCAACCGGGATATCGGGTATATGCTGTTGGCCTTTATAGTGGGTTATCTCGGAAAAAGTTTTTTGCCCTTTCTCCTGAACGGGGATTATAAAACTCAGCCGATGATGCTGATCATGTTTATGCCCTATGGCCGCATTTTCGTACAGCAGTTTACAGTGATCCTGGGCAGTATGTTCCTGAGCCTCGGATTGGGGAAAGTGTTTATCCTGGTATTTGTCCTGGCCAAACTGGCATTTGAAATGCTGATTGATTTTGAAGCGGCCCTGAAAAAGACGAGTGAAGGAATAGATAAACAATCATCCAAGTAACAATTCACATTCCTGTTGCAGCTTTTCTTTATTAATCGCCGCTGTGCCTACTTCCTCACAGACCAGGCCACCGGCAATATTGGCCATGTCGGCCATCAGCCGCACGTCTTTGGTAGCGGCATATACCAACGAGGCCACGGCAATTACCGTATCCCCTGCCCCGGATACATCTGCGATGTTACGGATATGCGAAGGGATAATATGACCGGCTGATCCCTGCTGGTAAAACACTCCTTTCTCTGAAAGAGTGATAAATGATATCTGGTGATGCAGGGCGTTATTAAGGGCTTCATGAATGGACTGCAGCGCCGCTTCACTACTCTCTCCCCCTGTTATATTCAGGGCTTCTTTTACTTCCTTGAGGTTGGGTTTAAATATATCCACGCCTTCATATGCGAAAAAATTCCGTCGTTTGGGATCTACGGCCACAAGTATCTGACGTGCCTTACAGGCGGCAATAACCGCACGGATTACATTTTCCGTCAGCACGCCTTTGTTATAATCTTCCAACACAATTACCTGCGGTTTTTCCTGATCGAGAAACCTGATAACCTGAAGCAGGAAACGTTCCTCTTCCGCGGCTTCGAGGTCGCGCGTGATTTCAGCATCCAGCCGCATCATCTGCTGACTGCGGCTGATGATACGCATTTTATTTGTTGTGATCCTTGTATCGCTGGTTACTAGGCAGGTGGTATCAATTCCGTTTTTTTCAAACAAGTCGCGGAGTGTGGCCGCATCCGGGTCCGTACCGGTTACGGAGAGTATGGAAGCTTTTGCGCCGAGTGACCGGCAATTCAGGGCCACATTGCCCGCCCCACCGATCCGGTATTCCTTATGTTGCAGGGTTACGATGGGCACCGGGGCTTCCGGTGAAATGCGGTCCACCTTACCCCACATATACGTATCCAGCATCACGTCGCCAATGACACCTACATGCAGCGAAGAGAAACCGGCAAACAGTTTATTAAAGTCAACCATACCCCAAAATAACGTAATATTTCTGTTGAAAAAAAGGACACAAAAAAGCCCCGGTCAGGGGCTCTTTGTAAATCAGTTCTTTTTCGCTTTATAACTTTCGTTCAGTCCCTTTATCACATCGGCTGTGATATTATAGGCCGTGTCTTTGTAATAAAAAAGGCCCTGTTCGTAGGAAACGATATAGGAATAATCTTTTGTCTTATTGTATTCTTTCAGGAATGTTTCAATCTTGGATTTAATTTCATTCTGGCGGCGCATTACAAAGTCACTGTATTCAGAATCCAGTGCCTGCTTGCGGTTTTTCATTTCATCATCCATGTTCTTCATGTCCCGGCTCGCGGCTTCCGATTGTTCCTGGGTCAGGGCCCCGGAATTGGCCTGCTGCTGATAATAATTGAATTTCTGCTGCAGGTTCTTCGATAACTTTTCCAGTTCATTATTGATGGCATCTTCCCGTTTCAGCATTTCCGCTTTCAGTTCTTTTACCATATCAAAACTGGAAGCCAGTGAATCCATTTCAAAATACGCGATTTTGAAAGCGGCTTTTTCCCCGCCGGCGGTGTCCTTGCCTGTGGTTGTACTATTCACTGGCTTCTTGCCGCCAAACTGGGCAAATAATAAATAGCCGATTCCCAGGGTAAGGAGGGCGTTCCATATCAACAATCCGTTTTTCATCCCATTCATTTTACAAAATAACTACTAATAGGCGGGCAAATATAAGGAATCAGGTACTTTATGATAGCCTTAACAGGCCTTGTTTTCAGAAAAAAAGGGCTGCACCTTAACCGGTGCAGCCCGTACTATTGTCTGTTTAAAGTACATTATTCTTCGTCGTCGAAAGACATGGCTTCGCGGGTGGTCTGGAGCAGTTCGTACTCCTCTTTGCTGCCCACAATCATACTTTCGAAATCGCGGAGTCCCGTACCGGCCGGAATCGGGTGACCGGTGATTACGTTCTCTTTCAGACCCAGCATGGAATCGGTTTTACCGTTGATAGCTGCGGAAGAAAGGACTTTGGTGGTTTCCTGGAAGGATGCGGCAGAAATCCAGCTCGGCACACCCAGTGACGCCTTCGTGATACCCAGCAGGGTCGGAGAAGACGTGGCAGGTTTGGCATCGCGGTATTCCACCAGGTTCTTATCGCTGCGGCGGAGGATCGAGTTCTCTTCCCTCACTTCACGCAGGCTAACAATCTGGCCGGCACGCAGGCGTGTACTGTCACCTACCTCGGTCACCACTTTCTTATCGAAAATAAAGTCATTCTCTTCTACAAAGTCAAACTTATCGGTCAGGTCATCCTCGAGGAAGCGGGTATCTCCCGGATCAACAATGTTTACCTTACGCATCATCTGGCGAACGATTACTTCAATGTGCTTGTCATTGATTTTCACACCCTGTAAACGATACACTTCCTGGATCTCATTTACCACGTACTCCTGTACGGCAAACGGACCTTTGATAGAGAGGATATCGAACGGCGCAATCTGTCCGTCACTCAGTGAAGCACCGGCTTTTACAAAGTCACCATCCTGTGCCAGGATCTGGCGGGTCAGGGGAACCAGGTATTTTTTCTGTACTCCGTCTTTTGCTTCAATGATGATCTCGCGGTTACCACGTTTGATCGCACCCATGACCACCACACCATCGATTTCAGAAACCACGGCAGGATTGCTGGGGTTACGGGCTTCGAAGAGCTCGGTTACACGCGGCAGACCTCCGGTGATATCCCTCAGCTTACCGAGGATACGCGGGATCTTCACAATTACCTGTCCGGCTTTTACATCATCACCTTCTTCTATGATGATATGGCTTCCGGTCGGCAGGTTATATGATTTCTTCTCCTTGCCTTCAACAACAATGGAAGGAATCTTTGTTTTATCACGGGTTTCAATAACCACTTTCTCACGGTGTCCGGTCTGCTCATCCGCTTCTTCGCGGTAAGTGATACCATCGAGTACATTCTCAAACTTCACGGTACCGTTGATCTCGGCCATGATAACGTTGTTGAACGGATCCCATGTACAAAGAATATCTCCTTTATTTACTTTCTGGCCATCCTTCACATTCAGGGTGGCACCATAAGGAATATTGTTAGTGATCAGCAGGCGGTCATTCTTGGTGTCAATGATACGTACTTCACCGGTACGGCCGATAACCACCTGGGCTTTCGCGCCTTCATTGTTCTCCACCAGTACGGTACGGAGACCATCGAACTGGATGGTGCCATCAAATTTCGCGAGCAAGGTCGATTCTACTGAAGCAGAACCGGCCACACCACCCACGTGGAAGGTACGCAGGGTCAGCTGGGTACCCGGCTCACCAATGGACTGGGCCGCAATGATACCAACGGCGTCTCCTTTCTGGGCAATATTACCGGAAGCCAGGTTTTTACCATAACACTTCACACATACACCACGCTTGCTTTCGCAGGTCAGTACGGAACGGATTTCCACTGTTTCAATACCGGCATCTTCGATTTTGCGGGCAATGTCAATGGTAATCTCATCACCACCGGCAACAATCAGGTTATCATTAATGGGATCGTACACATCATGCAGTGACGTACGTCCGGCCAGCCTGTCGCTCAGCGGTTCGATGATGTCCTCATTATCTTTTAATGCGGAAGTGGCAATACCACGCAATGTTCCGCAATCTTCTTCTGTGATTACCACATCCTGGGCCACATCCACCAGACGACGGGTCAGGTAACCGGCATCGGCTGTTTTAAGGGCCGTATCCGCCAGACCTTTACGGGCACCGTGCGTGGAGATAAAGTAATCCAATACGTTCAGACCACCTTTAAAGTTGGAAAGGATCGGGTTCTCGATGATCTCGGAACCGGTAGAACCGGATTTCCGGGGCTTGGCCATCAGACCCCTGATACCAGCCAGCTGTTTGATCTGCTGTTTGGAACCACGGGCACCGGAATCCAGCATCATGTAAACGGAGTTGAATCCTTGTTTATCATTTGCCAGTTCACGGATCAGGGTCTCTGTGATTCGGGTATCTACCCGGCTCCAGATATCCACGATCTGGTTGTATCGTTCGTTATTGGTGATCAGACCCATGTTGTAGCTGTCCCATACCTCATCCACTTCCCCTTTCGCATTACCCAGCATTTCTTCTTTCTCATCCGGGATAATCAGGTCATTGATGTTGAAGGACAGACCACCCTGGAAGGCGGTACGGAATCCGAGCTGCTTGATATCATCCAGGAACTTGGCCGTTTTCGGAACGTTGGTAATTTTAATAATATCACCAATGATTTCCCGGAGATTCTTTTTAGTCAGCAGGGCATTTACAAATCCAACCTCAGCAGGTACGTGCTGGTTAAAGAGCACACGGCCTACAGTGGTTTCGATCAGTTTATGTTCGAGCAGGCCGTCTGAATTACGGATATTGGCTTTCACCTTGATCCATGCATGCAGGTCAACCACGCGCTCGTTATGAGCAATGATTACTTCTTCCGCAGAGTAGAAGATTTTACCCTGGCCACGAACGGTTTCCGTATCGGTGGTTTTTTTACCCTTGGTGATATAATACAGACCCAATACCATGTCCTGTGAAGGCAGGGTGATTGGCGTACCATTCTGGGGGTTCAGGATATTATGTGAGGCCAGCATCAGCAACTGGGCTTCCAGGATCGCGGCATGGCTCAGGGGCACGTGTACCGCCATCTGGTCACCATCGAAGTCGGCGTTGAACGCGGACGTTACGAGCGGGTGCAGCTGGATCGCTTTACCTTCAATCAGTTTGGGCTGGAAGGCCTGGATAGACAAACGGTGCAGGGTCGGGGCACGGTTCAGCATGACCGGGTGACCTTTCAGAATATTTTCCAGGATATCCCATACCACCGCTTCCTTCTTATCCACCAGTTTACGGGCAGACTTCACGGTTTTAACGATACCTCTTTCAATCAGTTTACGGATGATAAACGGCTTGAAGAGCTCAGCCGCCATATCTTTTGGCAGACCACACTCATGGAGTTTCAGTTCAGGGCCTACCACGATTACAGAACGACCGGAGTAATCCACCCGTTTACCGAGCAGGTTCTGACGGAAACGTCCTTGTTTACCTTTCAGCACATCACTCAGTGATTTCAGGGCACGTCCGCCTTCCGCTTTCACGGCATTGGACTTACGGCTGTTATCAAACAGTGAATCCACGGCTTCCTGCAGCATACGTTTTTCGTTACGCAGGATCACTTCGGGGGCTTTAATCTCCAATAACCTTTTCAGACGGTTATTCCGGATGATTACCCGGCGATACAGGTCATTCAGGTCAGAAGAGGCAAAACGGCCACCATCCAGGGGAACGAGGGGACGCAGTTCCGGCGGAATCACCGGGATATATTGCATCACCATCCACTCCGGACGGTTGTTAATTCTTGTATTGGCATCGCGGAAAGCTTCCACCACACTCAGGCGTTTCAGCGCATCGGCCTTACGTTGCTGGGATGTTTCAGTGGCTGCGGCGTTCCGCAGGTCAAATGATAATTGATCAAGATCGATGCGGGCCAGCATATCATGCACGGCTTCAGCACCCATCTTCGCGATGAATTTATTCGGATCGTCATCCGGCAGGTACTGGTTATCCTTGGGTAAGGTATCCAGGATATCGAGGTATTCCTCTTCCGTCAGCAGATCACCCATATTCTGTCCTTTATCCGCACGGATACCGGACTGAATCACCACATAACGCTCGTAGTATACGATCGTTTCGAGTTTCTTGGAGCTTACACCAAGCAGGTAACCGATCTTATTGGGGAGTGATTTAAAATACCAGATATGCACAACCGGCACTACCAGTTTGATATGTCCCATCCGTTCACGGCGAACTTTTTTCTCCGTTACTTCCACACCACAACGGTCGCACACGATACCCTTATACCGGATACGCTTGTACTTACCGCAGGCACATTCGTAATCTTTTACAGGACCGAAGATTCTTTCGCAGAACAAACCATCTCTTTCAGGTTTGTAAGTACGATAGTTGATCGTTTCGGGCTTTAAGATCTCACCATAGCTTCTCTCCAGGATGGTATCCGGGGAAGCCAGGCCAATGGTGATCTTTGAAAAAGCCGCTTTGGGACGATTTTCTTTTCTGATAGCCATAATTTACTTTATAGTTGTTAGACCCTGATTAGTTAATGCAAAATGAAAAAGTCAAAAGTAAAAATCCTTTATCCGAACCAGCCTGATAAAAAGGATTGAATCTTACAGCAGGTTTTTTAATTTTTACTTTTGATTTTTTACTTATTCAAATTTGAGATCCAGCCCAAGTCCACGTAATTCATGTACCAATACGTTGAACGATTCTGGCACACCGGCTCTCGGTACATTCTCTCCTTTCACGATAGACTCGTATGTCTTGGCACGGCCAATGATATCATCCGATTTAATCGTAAGCAGTTCCTGGAGAATGTTGGAGGCGCCATAGGCTTCGAGGGCCCACACTTCCATTTCCCCGAAACGCTGACCACCAAACTGGGCTTTACCACCAAGCGGCTGCTGGGTAATAAGACTGTACGGTCCGATTGAACGGGCGTGCATCTTATCATCCACCATGTGGTGCAGTTTGATCACATAAATGATACCCACGGTTGCTTTCTGGTGGAAGCGTTCGCCGGTCTCCCCGTCATACAGGTAGGTGTGACCATGCATCGGAATATTGGCGTCCTTACAGTAAGAAGCGATCTCGTCCACCGATGCACCATCAAAGATGGGCGTGGCGAATTTCAGTCCCAGCTTCTGACCGGTCCAGCCAAGGATTGTTTCATAAATCTGACCGAGGTTCATACGGCTTGGTACCCCCAGCGGGTTCAGTACCACATCCACCGGTGTTCCGTCCTCGAGGAACGGCATATCTTCCTGGCGGACGATCTTGGCCACGATACCTTTGTTACCGTGACGACCGGCCATCTTATCCCCTACTTTCAGTTTACGTTTCACGGCGAGGTATACTTTCGCCAGCTTCAGCACACCAGCGGGTAATTCATCCCCGATACTGATGTTGAATTTCTCGCGTTTGTAACGACCCAGTTCTTCGTTGAACTTGATATTATAGTTGTGCAGCAGGGTATTGATCTGGTCATCCACTTTCGCGTCACCAGTCCAGCCCAGCGGATTGATATTGGCATAGTCCAGTCCACGCAGGTTTTTCTCCGTGAACTTGGCGCCTTTTCCAATCTGTATTTCACCGAAGTTGTTGCTTACACCGGAAGAAACATGTTCACGCAGCAGCGTGGTCAGTTTTTCCAACAGCACTTCCATCAGGTCTGTCTCGTTCTTCTCGTGTACTTTTTCCAGTTTCTCAATAGCGGCTTTCTCACGCACTTTGGCATTCTTGTCTTTCTTGGCACGCTGGAAAAGTTTCTTACCGATCACCACGCCTTCCACACCATTGGGTGCTTTCAGGGAAGCGTCTTTCGCGTCACCGGCTTTATCACCGAAGATCGCACGGAGCAGTTTCTCCTCCGGTGTGGGATCGCTTTCGCCTTTCGGGGTGATTTTACCAATCAGGATATCGCCTTCTTTCACCTGGGCACCGATGCGGATGATACCGTTCTCATCGAGATCCTTGGTGGCTTCTTCAGATACGTTGGGGATATCCGGCGTCAGTTCTTCCTCACCGAGTTTGGTGTCACGTACTTCCAGTTCATATTCAGAAATGTGTACCGAAGTAAACATGTCTTCTTTTACCACTCTTTCGCTGATTACAATCGCATCCTCGAAGTTGTAACCTTTCCAGGGCATAAAGGCCACTTTCAGGTTTTTACCAAGGGCGAGTTCACCATTCTGGGTAGCATATCCTTCAGTCAGGAAGTCTCCTTTCTTCACCTTCTGGCCTTTCTTCACGGCCGGGCAAAGGTTGATACAGGTTTCCTGGTTGGTTTTGATAAACTTGGTGAGGCGGTAGATACGCAGATCATCTTCAAAGCTGACAAGCTTCTCAGACGCGTCTCTTTCATAACGTACATGAATTTCGTTTGCATCCACAAACTCCACCACGCCTTCTCCTTCAGAGTGAATCTGGATCCTGGCATCACGGGCGGCTTTTCCTTCGAGACCGGTACCTACAATGGGTACATCCGGGCGCAGCAGGGGCACGGCCTGACGTTGCATGTTTGATCCCATCAGCGCACGGTTGGCATCATCATGCTCCAGGAACGGAATAAGAGAGGCACTCAGACCCACAATCTGGTTGGGGGCTACGTCCATATATTCCACATCCGCTTTATCAAGAATCGGGAAGTCACCGGTTTCACGGCTCTGAATTCTTTCTTCCCTGAAGTTTCCTTTTTCATCGATCTGGGTATTCGCCTGGGCGATTTTTGCCAGATCCTCTTCTTCCGCACTCAGGAAGTTCAGTTCCTTCATGTTCACTTTACCGTTGTCCACTTTACGATAAGGGGTTTCGATAAAGCCCATATCATTAATCTTTGCGTGTACGCAAAGGGTGGAGATCAGACCGATATTGGGTCCTTCCGGTGTTTCAATAGTACACAGGCGTCCGTAGTGAGAATAGTGTACGTCACGTACCTCGAAACCGGCACGCTCCCGGCTGAGACCACCCGGCCCGAGCGCTGATATACGACGCTTGTGGGTGATTTCTGAAAGCGGGTTAGTCTGATCGAGGAACTGGGACAACTGAGAGGTTCCGAAGAAGGAATTGATCACAGAGGACAGTGTACGGGCATTGATCAGATCCACCGGTGTGAATACTTCATTGTCACGTACGTTCATCCGCTCACGGATGGTACGGGCCATACGGGCGAGACCAACACCGAACTGTGCATATAACTGCTCTCCTACGGTTCTTACACGACGGTTGCTCAGGTGATCGATATCATCGATCTCCGCTTTACCGTTGGTCAGGCGTACGAGGTATTTAATGATGAGGATAATATCCTCTTTCGTCAGTGTTTTCTTATCCAGCGGCAGGTCCACATTCAGTTTGCGGTTGATCTTGTAACGGCCTACTTCGCCGAGATCGTAACGCTTGTCGCTGAAGAATAATTTGTCGATGATACCGCGGGCGGTTTCGTTATCGGGTGCATCGGCTCCACGCAGCTGACGGTAGATAAACTGAACCGCTTCCAGTTCGCTGTTGGATGTATCCTTGTTCAGGGTGTTGTAGATGATGGCATAGTCACCACCCACATCTTCGCGCTGCACAAACACACTGGCCACTTCCATATCGGAAATAGTATCGATGGCGTCTTCATCCAGCACCGTATCGCGCTCCATGACTATTTCATTCCTTTCAATG
>Ga0209480_10000868_pt1 | contig 23185 bp, 19 predicted proteins | sample JI61114C2DNA_FD_187501 | JGI IMG/M metagenome (GOLD analysis project Ga0209480, IMG submission 187501) | Wastewater effluent complex algal communities from Wisconsin, to seasonally profile nutrient transformation and Carbon sequestration -... | ecosystem: Engineered > WWTP > Effluent > Algae... | reverse complement strand
CACGTTTTGTAAGAAAAGATGACCCCAAATTTTGCCCCATTTTTGGTGATGGCGCAGGTGCAGTAATTCTCACGCGTGGTGATGACGATTCAGGATTTATGGTAAGTGAATTATTTGCAGATGGCTCAGGATTAAAAAATATTTATGTGCCTGCCGGCGGAAGCGCAATGCCGGCATCCATAGAAACAGTAACAAAAGGTTTGCATGGTACCTTGATGACTATTTCCGGTAAAAAAATGGTAGAAATATCTATTGAAATAATGGCAGGTATCGGAAAAAAAGTGTGTGATGCTTATGGTATTCATCCTAATGATGTAGATATATTAATTCCACATCAGGCTAATTATATTATTATGAAAGGTGTCGCTGAAAAATTGGGGATAGATATTGAGAAAATGGAAGTAAGTATCGATACGGCAGCAAATACCATTTCAGGAACATTACCAATTACATTACATCAGGCTGTAAGTAGAAAAAAATTGCAACCCGGTAAACTCGTTTTATTTGTTACTGCTGCATCCGGATATGCAGGTGGTGCAGCCATTTATAAAGTACCTTCAGCATGAACAAACCAACACAAAAAACAGCATTAATTACCGGTGCGGGAAGCGGCATAGGCAAAGCCATCTGTGTGCAATTAGCAGCTGCTGGTCATCGTATAATTGCAGTTAGCAGAAATGCTGAACATCTTGCAGAAATTGAATCAGTATTGAACAACTCTGCACATGTAATGGTAAATGTTGATTTAACTACCGGTGTTGGAATTTCTACCTTATCAGGTACATTACAACAAAATGGAATGCCGCATATTGTTGTCAATAATTTAAGTACATCCTCAACAAGAAAAAAATTAATTCAGTTAGCATCCAATATCAGCGATGAAATTGTAACTGAAAATATTCGTCACCTGTTTACCATAATGCCGGAGGTAATTGCATTTCAACGCGAACAACAATTCGGTCGTTGGATAGGTATCAGCAGCATGTCGCCCTATTTTGGTGTGCCGGGAATGGCAATTTATAATATGCAAAAAGCTGCATTGGAAAATTGTTTTAAAACATTGGCGAGTGAAGAAGGAAAAAATGGTATTACGGCGAATATAATAGCACCGGGATTAATCTTGACACCAACTGTGGAAAAAAATTATTCAACAGAAGAATTAGCATTAAGAAAAAAAGAAAATGTGATGCATCGTATTGGCAGTCCGGCGGATATTGCAGCAGCAGTAAAATTTTTAGCTTCTGATGATGCCGGTTATATTACAGGCATTACTATTCCGGTAAATGGCGGAAATCATTTAGCATGGCAATATACACATTAAGGTATGATACAATTGTATAACGAAATATTAAGTTACAGAGCAAAAACTCATCCGGACAGGGTAGCACTTGTGTGTGAAGATGTTTCGTATACCTATGCAGAATTGTATGCCAATGCATTAAAAAGTGCGCAATGGTTACAATCGCAACAATTAAAAAAAGGTGACCATATTGGATTGCTTGATTTTAATAATGCAGCTTATGTACATATTGTAAATGGCTGTTTATTAAGTGGAATTATTCCTGTTTCCATCAATTGGCGATTATCTGCAAAAGAAATGATGTTTATTTTAACGGATAGCAATTGCCAATTATTTGTTTACGGAACGGACTTTAAGCAGATAGGTGAAGTGATAGCTGCAACCAATAATTTCGCCGTTATAAATACACATGATTGTTTTCATGAGATTCAGCAACTAACAATAGACACTTCATTTGTTTTACCAACAATCACTATATCTGAACAAGCATTAATTATTTATACATCCGGCACAACCGGTAACCCTAAAGGTGTAATGTTAAGTCACAACAACCTTTTTGAAATGTATTATGCTTTGCGCAGTGAAACCCCGCTATTTGGACCGGGAGCTGTTAATTTAATTGCAGGGCCTTGGTATGCTGTAGTTGGTGTTGGGTATTTTGTGTTTGGTATATTTTCGGGCTGCACCAATGTATTGTTAAAAATATTTGACCCGATTGAAATATTGCGTTTAATTCAAACCTATAAAATTACCAACGCATTTTTTGCTCCAATTATGATGAAAATAATTTGTGCGTTGGATGAAGTGCACGAATATGATTTAAGCTCATTACAAAACATTCAGTACGGTGGTTCACCTATTGATGAAGAACAGTTGCGTATTTGTTACAACACGTTTAAATGTCATTTTACACAAGGTTACGGGTTAACGGAAACGAGTGGAATTGCTACGGCATTACGATTTGATGACCATCTACGTATTATAAATTCAAATGAGCCGGAATTAAAACACTTATTGCGTTCGGCAGGAAAACCATACGCGGGAGTAGAAATAAAAATTGTAGATGAAGCAAATACCACTTTGCCTGCAAATGCCATTGGCGAAGTTAGTATTAAAGGAAATGTAGTAGCAATGGGATATAAAAATCAAGCTGTTATTAATGATAAAATTTTTGGTAATGATGGTTGGTTTTATACCGGCGACGTGGGATATGTAGATGAAAATGGGTATTTATTTTTAGTGGACAGAAAAAATGATATGATAATTTCCAAAGGACAAAATATTTATCCTGCGGAAATAGAACAAATAATAATTCAGCATCCTGCTATTAAGGATGTAGCCATAATTGGTGTGCCGCATGAAGTATATGGTGAGGCGATTTGTGCAATTGTTGTAGTTAAAAAAGATACCATTCTACTTAATGAATTACGCAATTGGGCAAAAGATAAAATGCCGGAATATAAATTACCTGCTGCTATTGAAATTGTGGAAGAATTACCCCGCAATCCAACCGGAAAAGTATTACGGAAATTATTGCGTGAAAAATATTGGATAAACAAACAAAGAAGAATAAACTAATGGAACTGGTTCCCATAGGACAATTACCTGAAATTGGTGTCATACCAAAATTTATGTTTGCACAAACATTACGTGCAGACAGGTTTGGAATGCCGATATCTGCCTATCAACAGGAAGTGGTACCAGTTCCGGAAATTGGTGATGATGAGGTGTTGATTGGTGTAATGGCTGCGGGATTAAATTTTAATTCAGTATGGGCTGCATTAGCTTACCCAATTGACATGTTGCAATTAATGCAACAACGAAACGAAAACGATTTACCTTATTTTATTCCCGGCTCCGATTGTGCTGGAATTGTTTTTAAAAAAGGAAAAAATGTTACCAATGTAAGTATTGGTGATGAGGTTGTAGTTCAAGGTGGTTGGTATGACGAACAGGAATTATTTATTCGCAATGGAGGTGATCCAACAATTGGAAAATCGTTTCGTGCCTGGGGGTATGAAACTAATTTTGGTTCGTATGCGCAATTTTGTAAAGTAAAACATTTTCAATGCCTTCCTAAACCCAAACATTTACATTGGGATGAGGCTGCAGTTTATATGGTAAGTGGCGTAACGGCATATCGTATGTTGCACCATTATATTCCCCACAATTTGCAACAAAACGATGTGGTATTAATTTGGGGTGGCTCAGGAGGTTTGGGTTCTATGGCTATTCAATTGGTAAAAGCAGCAGGCGCCTTTCCGGTTGCCGTAATAAATAATAATTCAAAAGTGGCCTTTTGTGAGGAGTTAGGTGCGGTTGTTTTAAATAGAAGTAATTATACACATTGGGGCGAAATTTCAGGGGAACAAGTGCTACCCGAAACACAAGAAATTTGGCGAAATGCGGCAAAACCATTTTTAAAAGATTTGTTGAATTTAACTAATGGAAGATTGCCAAAAATAGTTATTGAACACCCTGGAGCAAATACTTTTCCCACATCATTGTATGTATGTGATAAAAACGGTATGGTAATTACCTGCGCAGGTACAACCGGTTATGCGGGCACGTTTGATTTGCGGTATTTATGGCTTTACAATAAGCGAATACAGGGCTCACATTATGCTAATCCTGAAGAATGTAAAATGTTAAATAATTTGATTCATGAAAAAATAATCCACCCGGTTTTAGGTGCCACCTATTCGTTTAACGATTTGCCAAAAGCCTTGCAGCTTATGCACGATAATCAATTACCCTGTGGTAGTACAGCCATTAAAATTGGATATGCATAAATTTTTAGACACAATTTAAACTCAGTATATACATATATAAAAAAAATTTAATAACTTAGGAATCCCATTATCATCACCCAAAATCACAAATATGCACAACCCCGCATTAAAAAACTTTGTAAGACCACAAACAGCCACAACTGTGGAAGGTGGTTATTTATCGCTAAAGCAAGTTGTAGATATTGCTTATAACAAACAAGCTTTTGAGCTCACCACCAGCGAAGCTGTTAAAGAAAAAGTGCAAAGTAGCTACGAGTATATTCAGCATGTAGCACTTAATGGCAAGCCCATTTATGGTGTAAATACGCCATTTGGCGGCATGGCCAATCAGATATTAAATCATGATGAAACACTACAGTTACAGACTAACCTAATGTTTTTTCTAAAGTCAGGAGCAGGCAATTATGTTGGAGATGTTTATGTCCGCGCTGCCATGGTTATTTTAACAAATGCATTATTAAAAGGCGTAAGCGGTATTCGTTTTGAAATTATTGAACGATATGCTTTCTTTTTACAAAATGGTATAACACCTCGCGTGCGTGAACTTGGTTCAATTGGTGCAAGTGGTGACTTAGTGCCATTAGCCTCAGTTGCCGGAGCAGTTACAAGTCTTGCAGATTGTTTTGCAGTAAGTTATAAAGGCGAACAATGGGGCACCCAAGCCATCAGCGAAAAATTTAAATTAGAGCGTATTAAACTTCATCCCAAAGAAGGATTAGCGTTGGTAAATAGCACAGCAATGTTAACAGGAATTGCTGCAATTAATTTACAGGAACTCAATAAATTATTTGCCCTCTCATTACATGCTCATGCATTAATGATGCAGGCATTAACTGCTTCTGTACAACCATTTGATGCATTTACGCATGCCCATAAACCGCATGAAGGGCAAATATTTATTGCAGAAATGATTACCGGTTTATTAACGGGTTCACAAATGGTACGCAAAAATGGTGACCCGCTGCAGGGGGAAAATAAATTATATCAGGACAGATATTCCATTCGTTGTGTTCCTCAGTTTTTAGGTCCAATTGTAGATGGATTTAAAACCGTGCAAAAAAACATTGAAATTGAAGCCAACTCGGTTACAGATAATCCGCTGATTGATATGGAAAATTTCAATATTTTGCATGGCGGAAATTTTTTAGGTGAATATGTGGCAATTGGAATGGACCAGGTGCGCAATTATATCGGATTAATTGCAAAACATTTAGATGCGCAAATTGCTTTGCTGGTTATGCCTGAATTTAATAATGGCTTACCTTCTTCATTATCGGGCAATACTACGAATAGAATTAATATGGGATTAAAGGGATTACAAATTACCGGTAATTCGATAATGCCGCTCTTGTTATTTTATGGTAATTCGATTGCAGATAAATTTCCAACACATGCAGAACAGTTTAATCAAAATATTAACAGCCAGGGCTTTAATGCATCTATGCTTACCAAAACTTCAATTGAGCTGTTCCGGAAATATGTGGCTATTTCGCTCATATTCGCAGTTCAGGCAGTTGATTTAAGAGCAAAACAAATGGGTAAGCAGGTTTATGTAAAAGATGTTGTTTCGCCTGAAACATTTAAAACATATGCGGCTATCAGACAAATTTGTAATAAAAATGTGTTACTCAGTGAGCCTCTGGTAATTAATGACAATAGTTTCCCTATGGATGATTTTATAGATGCTATTGATGCAGATATTCAATATAACGGAAAATTGGTTACCGCAGCAAACGCACTGATTGAAAAATTGGATGCCTATTACGCTGCCTGAAATTGTATTTATGAATATTAGCAGGGAACTACACAACCAAAGTAAAATTAATGGTGATAAATTATTTATTACCGACTTGGGAACAGATTTTACTTATGGTGAAGCAGAAAAATTAGTTGCGCAATGTGCAGCTATGTTACACAATTTAGGTTTGACCAAAGGCGACCGGGTGGCAACTCAGTTATTTAATTCAATAGACTTTGTGGTTATTTATAATGCCGTTATTCGTTTAGGTGGCATTATTGTTCCAATAGGATTTACATTAAAAACCAGAGAGGTCGAGGAAATTTTAAATGATTGTCAACCAACGATATTTATCCGTCATCATTCGATAACACAAAACCCGGAGCAGCGCATACAATTTGATACAAATACTATCATTATTGAAGATGAACAATTGGTGCAAAACGGCACATGGTCATTTTTACAGACTGCTGCTCATGAAGGAATAGTAGATGTTTCGGAAGATACGCCATTGGGAATTTTATATTCTTCTGGTACTACAGGTGAAGCAAAAGGTGTATTGTTATCGCACAACAATATTCGTACGAATATGGAGGCTGCTAAAACCTGTTATGAAATAACACCGCTGGACAGGACAGTTTTATTTTTACCATTATCACATTGTTTTGGCCTGAATGCAATATTAAATTGTATAACATGTGCTGGTGCTTCGATGATAATTATGCGAAAATTTTCACCACCTGCATTATTGGATATTTTGCAGCGTGATACCATCACCATGTTTTTTGCTGTGCCGTTTATTTATAATTTATTGTTGAAAGATTTAACGGACGATTCGGTATTCGACAATACCATTTATTTTTTCTCTGCAGCATCAAAACTGGCATTAGAAACTGAAATTAGTTGGGAGAATAGATTTAACAGACCCATATATCAAGGTTATGGGTTGACTGAAACATCTCCTTTTGCTACTTATGTACCTCGCGGAAAATATTACCCGGGCAGCATTGGAATTCCGGTAGCAAATGTTACCATTGCTATTACTGATGAAATGCATCAACAAGTTCCGGTTAATACGGTTGGTGAAATTGCCATCAAAGGTCCGAATGTAATGCTTGGCTATTATAATAAACCGGAGCTCACAAATCAGGTACTTATAGATGGTTGGTTTTATTCCGGCGATGTAGGTATGTATGATGAAAATGGATTGTTGTACATTGTTGACAGGATAAAAGACATGGTAATTGTCAAGGGTGAAAATGTATATCCAAGCGAGGTAGAAAATATTATTTTGGAGTTACCTTATGTAGATGAGGTTGCTGTTTATGGTATACCGGACACACTAAGTGAGGAGAAAGTAAGAGCACGAATTGTGCTTAAAAAAGATGTTACGGCAAATGAGGAAGATATCATACAACACTGCAAAAAAAATCTGGCTCCTTTTAAGGTGCCAAGTGTAGTGCGTTTTGTGTCATCCATTCCAAAGAGCCCTTCGGGCAAAGTACTCAAACGTTTATTAAGGGAAGAAGATATGGCATCAAGAAATTAAAAAATTTCCAATTCCTGTAAGTGCGTTTGTAATTCAGCAGAAAATTGTTTGGCTCCGGCTTCGTTTAAATGCACGGTATCTTTAAATAATTCGTCGCTGTATTTATCGGTATTAAAATAAATGAAATGTACATTCGGATAACTTTTTGCTAATCCATTAAAATAATGGAGCATTTCATCAAAATTGGCAACGGTTGATTTTGCACTCCAATGGTAAGGGCTGACTACAAAAATAAATTTTCTGTCAGGACTGCACGTAATTAATTGTTTTAATTGTTTGTCGTTTTCAGATGTAATAGTAAACGATAATTTTTTATCCAATCTGTTGTCGATGCGTTTTTGAATACTGCGTGAATCACCTTTTTTAGTGTCAAACACACCGCCTTTCAAATACAGCGCATTGCCTATTTTCATTTTATTTTCGACAATAGGTTCTAAATAGGTGGTATAATAACCAAAGTATCGTGCACCGGGAATGTAGTGGTATGGCTTTAAGCGGTTGTTTTGTTCCAAGAAAGCAGTAATACTATCGTTGGTATTTACAAACGGCAAATAGGTGGCTAAATTGATATTGGTATAAGCATTATGCTGAAAAAAGTCATGATGGATATCAATAATTATCGGCGTTGTTTTATTTTTTTTCAGTTCGAAATTTAATAACAGCGCAGTTACATCAAAACTTTGATTGGGAAATCCATAATTATAACAATTGGGATTAATGTTATCGCAATAATATCCTTTTTCTGCTCTAGAGCTGCCAAATATGGGAATTTCGTTATTATGTTGCTCGTTAGTCAACCGATAAATTTTATTGGATTCGGCAACAGGAGTTGTTTTTGTTAAAAATGCAGAAAAAATATAATCTGCACTTAAACATAAACTGATGATAAAAACGAATAATAGTGTAAGCAGTTTAATTTTGGGGTTCATGGTACCCTAAAATTAAAAATTAATTTTGAGAACCAAAATATATCGGCATAGAAATTTGAACATTAATATTCTTATTATTAATATGTGCAGGTTTCCATTTTGGCATACGATTTATTGAGCGAATTACTTCAGCATTAACTTTTTCGTTTATACCAGTTGTAATTACAGGAGAATTAATTTTTCCATTTTCATCAATAATAAACTGAACGTAAATGGTGCCATTTACTTTACCGGTGTTTTTATAATCTATAGATTTAGCCAGGTATTTATTTAAGGCATCTAAACCACCGGGATATTCGGGTTTGGTTATTTCTTTGGCAATGGAATCAGCAGCAATATATCCAAAATCAGCATCATCGGTGCTTGCCGGTTTTGCTTTGTCTGAAACCTTTTTTTCGCTTACTGTTGATAAGGAAACACCTTCATTATAAGATACTTCACCTACAACTACAGGTCCACTGGTTAAAACTTCAGCACTCCCTGTTTTTGAATCTACTTCAGGCTTTTTATCGAATAGTACTTCTTTTTCTTTATAGACATCAGTTGCCTCATCGGCTATTACCATATCTTCCTGTAAATATTTTGTTTCGCTAACACCGTCACTAACACTTTCTGCACCATTGTCAGAAGCAAAATCAGGGATTGAAGTTATTGGTATTTCGTCGGCGTCATTGGACTTACTTCTTATTGTTTTTGCCACTTCCGGTTCAATGGTAGTATCACTATTCATATCACCTGCGCCCATGCCATCGGTATTACCATTTGCTTCAGACTGTTGAGCCTCAACTACTTCGTTTTCAATTGCAATGGCATCGTTAGTTTGTGATTTATTGAGCACATTCATAATTAAGAATGTAAGTCCAAAAAACACAATCAACATGGCAGCTGCAGCATATTTTTTTAATGTGGCAGTTATGGTAAATGGTTTCTTAGTTCCGGTAATTACATCAACATCTTTATATATCGCATTTAATGTTGCTTCAACTACTTTACTATCAGCACCACGAAGTCCTTCAATTGCATCTTGCAAAAAAGGGTCTTCTGCAATTAAATGCTCAACATGTTGTTTGTCGGCTGCATTTAATTCATTGTTCAAATATGCGAGCAAAGTTGTTTTGCTCACGTATCCACCTTTTTCGATATGTAATTTAAATTCAGACATTTCGTTTTTCGAGATAGATTTTTAAATTGCGTTTACCATTTTGAATATAACTTTTTACTTTATTCAGGTCGTAACCGGTAATTTCGGCAACTTCTACATAACTTTTATCCTGAAGGTAAAAAAGTGATATACATTCCTGCTGTTCATGGTTGAGGGTTTTTATACCTTCTTCCAGTTGCTGCAATTGCACTTCTTTCAAATCTACATCATCAAGATGCTCAATTGCCCCGATTTCCATAGAATTGCTTTCTTCATTTTCACCATTTTCGGTATCGAAGGTTACAATATCGTGCCGTTTTTGTTTGCGAATATGCATGAGGCACTGGTTTTTTGCCACCATGTACAGCCAACTTTTAAAGTGTTGCACATCGGTTTGGCGCAACTCACTCAGCAGCTTTTCGAATACAAACATGGTGGTATCCTGCGCTTCATCCATGTTTTTAAGGTACTTCATACAAACGCCCAAAACCAGGTGTGCGTAGCGTTTGAACAATTCACCGGCGTACTTACTTTCTCCGGAGCGTTTGTATTCGCTCAGCAGCTCCTCATCGCTGAGGTTGCTCATTTTTTTTGAACGGGAGAAAAGTAGTTGTAACACAGAATCAGATAAAATTAACGAATTGATGTCGAATTTACCATGCTTGGTTCACTAGTTGGGACTATTACAGCTGCCTGATGTTCAGTATCTGTCTGATTTGTAGCCTTATGCGGGGCATGAGGATGCCATCCAAAAGTGAGCATCAGAAAAATGAATCCGATGATATACCCAACTATAACAAACCATCCACCTTTTAACCAGGCTCCAACTGATTTAGCTTCCGGATACATATTGGTGATAGCAACGCCTGCGCTGGAGCCAAACCAAATCATACTGCCTCCAAACCCAACAGCGTAGGCCAGCATACCCCAATCGTAACCACCCTGATCTAAGGCCAGCTTGGTGAGTGGAATATTGTCGAAAACACTGGAAATAAAGCCTAACACAAACGTGGTTTCCCAGGAAGCTGTCGGCAAAGCATTAACCGGCATCATAGAAGCCATCAGCACCAAACTCAATAGGAATATGGTTCCCGGAACGGCTTTTTGTAATTCTTCCCACTCAATTCGGGTAATTAATGCGCCAATAATAATTGCCGCCCAAACCCCTGCGGCAGGAAAATCTAATATAAAATTAGCAGCAATAGCTCCTGCCAAAATCATAAAACAAACCACCAGTTTTTTGTAGTCGATTTTTGGCGATTCGTATTTCCCTTTGAGCATAGGATGATATTTATGTTGCAGAATAGCTGCGAAAATGCCAAAAAACAAAAATGCCGGAATTGCTGCGGCATATGCATGAATAACGTTCAATGGGTTAACGCCATCTATCCACATCATAGTGGTAGTAGTATCACCTAATACAGAGCCCGAACCTCCGCCGTTACTGGCGGCAACAATAGCTGCAATATATCCGATATGCACTTTACCTCTGAAAACAACATGCGCAATACTGCCACCAATCATGGCTGCAGCTATATTGTCGAGAAAAGAAGAAAGTACAAACACACAAATAAGTAATACAAAAGGTCCTTTCCAATCGTGAGGAAGAACCTTGGGAAGTAGTTTAGGTATATGAGAATCTTCAAACAATTTGGCTAAAATGGCAAAGCCTAATAGCAAACCCAATAAATTTAAAAGCACCGACCACTCTTCCTGCAAATGATGGCCAAGATTGAACTGCAAAAATCCAATTTTGAGCAAAAGGACAGCAGCCAGACCGCTCAAAGCCACTTTTAGCACATGTTTGTGCATGAGTGCAATACCTAATAAGGTGAGTCCAAACAAAATAAACTCCACCGGAATGCCGGCAAATTCAATACTTTTACCCGAACCATCACCAGCAAATACAGCCGAAGGGAGCAATACTACCCCTAAAACAAAAGCAATTTTTTTATACATATAGTAAACTATGGAAAATCAAAAATAGAACTATTTTGTGCATAACGGATTTTGGTTGTGGAAAGATATTAATGGATATCTATACATATGTAGTATTTTTGTGCAGTTGCGCGCAATAAATGTCGAACTTACTACAAACATTTTTACAAAAAGCAGACACCAAAGCTTTCGATGCTGAACATAAACGCAAGTTGTTGTTCAATATTGGAAAATATAATGCCACGGTGGTAAAGGGCAAAAAACAATATGCCGATTTAGAATACGTTCGCAAAAAAGCCAAAAATATTAAGTGGAAGGTGATGGAAAATCTCGATAAATATCTTATCGAATTTGAAACCAACTTTACAGCAAACGGAGGAAAAGTAATTTGGGCTAACGACGAAAAGGAAGCTCAACAGGAAATTCTTAAAATTCTTCAGAAGAAAGAAGCCAGAATGGTAGTTAAAGCCAAAAGTATGGCCACTGAAGAAATTCATCTCAACGAATTTTTAGGGGAACACAATATTGAAAGTGTTGAAACCGATTTAGGGGAATACATTCAGCAACTGGATGGAGAAGCGCCTTATCATATTGTAACTCCGGCAATGCATAAAAGTAAAGATGATGTTGCCAAATTGTTTAACGAGAAATTAGGAACAGACCTCAATCTTACTGCACAGGAATTAACCCTGGTTGCCAGAAAAAACCTGCGCCAAAAATATGTTCAGGCTGATGTAGGTTTTAGTGGTGCCAATTTTATTTTACCTGATATTGGCGGAATAGCTGTTACCGAAAACGAAGGTAATGGTCGCCTTAGCACCAGTTTTCCTAAAACACATATCGTTGTTGTAGGAATTGAAAAAATGCTTACCAGTGTAAACGATTTAAATTTATTTTGGCCATTGTTATCTACGTTTGGAACTGGTCAAAAAGTAACTGTTTATAATACCATTTTCACCGGACCCAAAAAAGAAGTTGAGTCTGATGGTCCTGAAGAAATGTATGTTGTGTTGTTGGACAATGGTCGTTCGAAATTGTTGGCAGAAGAGAGACAACGCGAAGCATTATATTGTATCAGATGCGGCTCATGCTTAAATGCATGTCCTGTATATAAAAATATTGGAGGCCACACTTATGGCACTACTTATTCCGGCCCAATTGGGTCGATAATATCTCCGCATTTTAAGGGGATGGACGAATTTAAACACCTGAGCAATGCATCCAGTTTATGCGGCAATTGCACCGAGGTATGTCCAATGAATATTGAGTTACACAGTTTATTATTATATAATAGAAACGAAGCCGTTGAAAAAGGGTATACCACATTTACCGAAAGAACAGTTTGGAAACTTTGGCGTCGTTCAATGCTGAGCAGAAAAAGTATGGAAAAACCATCGCCCGGCATTAAAAATATGGCACTCAAAATGCTCTTCAAAAATTCATGGGGAAAACGCCGTGAAATGTTTACTATAGCGCCTAAATCATTTAATAAAATGTGGGCCGAAAAGTTTCCACCAACAGAGTAATACACAAAGGTGGTTTAAGTTTCATGTGTCGGGGTTTAGTCTGCTTGTTTTGCCGGGAGATGCTCAATAATCCACAATAGACAATATTTTTTAACGTATAGGCGTTTGTTTACCAAACTCACATATATGCGTATATTATTTGCTACCCTATTTGTAATTAGTATACTTGAATTATCTGCGCAATCACAACCCATTACCTTTTCGGTGTATTTTGAAAAAGGAAAAGCTGATATTAATCCGGCTGATGTTTTAACGATAAACGATTTTTTAGCACTCGCTAAGGACTCATCCTATAATGCTGTTTTTTTAAAAGGATATGCCGACCCGGATGGCACGAATGCCGACAATATGAGTTTGTCGGAGCAGCGTGTAAATAATGTGGCAGGTATGTTTTATACAAAACGGTATACAGTTGAATCAAAATATTTTGGTGAAACCATTGCCATTAATAAAAATAAAACAGAAGCTGAAAAATCAATGAACCGAAGGGTTGATATTATTTTGTGGACTGATTTCAAGCTTGCACAAAAAAATAAAAAACCACAAGTATTTATTGTATCTCCCAACCGAACAATTGAATTTACAGCAGCAGAAGGCACCAGAATAAAAATACCTGCTAACAGTTTAGTATATGAAAATGGTAACACACCTAATGGTGATGTGAAAATTGAAATCACTGAATTTTATTCGATGTTAGATATTGTTAATCAGCAGCTTTCCACTACGTCGAATGGGAAGGTGTTGGAGTCTGCCGGTATGATTAATATTGAGGCTACGAGAAATGACAATCCTTTGCGTTTAAAAGGCGGAACCTTGATGGATGTTCAATTTGCCGAACGCGCAGAAAACGATGGGTTCGGATTATTTTATGGAAATGAAAATGCCAGAACACAAGTAGTGAACTGGACTCCGGCTGCAAATCCCACCGAAATTGATAAAACATGGAATATTTCAGGGGCCAAATTATTTGTGACCGATACCATAGAAAAATGGAGAAGTAAATTTGATTATAATAATTTAGGTCAGCGCATAAAAGTTACTGAAAGATGGGAAGAAACAAAAGGTACTTCTTTTGACACTTTAATTTTAGATAAAACAATTAATGCCAATAAAATTATACTGCAGGCTACGCGATTAGGTTGGATTAATTGCGATCAATTTTATGACGATAGACAACCAACAATTGAATTATATGTTGATGCTGTTCGCGATTACAAAACAGATATTGTATTAATATTTACGGACAGAAAAGGCATGATACTTCCCGCCACTGCAGGTGATGGAAGATTAGTTTTTAGTAATGTGCCTAAAGGAGAAAAAGCGATAATTACAGGTGTAGGTTCTGCTGAAGGGAAGTTGTTTTTCGCTAAACATGATGTAATTACAGGTGAAAATGCAATAAAACTTGACATGAAAGAAACACCAATTGCAACAATTAACGAACAATTGGCTGTTTTAAAATGACAAAATCCGGCCAGATTTATGAAAAGGCCGGAAATTCGTCCCGGATTTTTAACCTTGTTATTTTGCCTTAAACCCTTGTCGGTATTGAATTTTGTGGAACCGGTATTTGAACGGGCAAGACATTTTAATGCAAATGAGACTGGAAGTGGGACAAATGTGTATTTGAGAGTTGTATGTTTATACATGAATTTTGGATCATCAAAACGAAAAGTTATGTTGAGTCCAGAAAATTTAAAAAAGATACTTCCGGGAATTGTTACACGAGTTGCAATTAATTACCCTATAGCCTATATCAATTCCGTATCGTTTATTGTAAAAAATAAAATGGTAGCTGCTTGTTTTTGGAATGAGAAAAAAAACAGCTCGGCACTACCAACGTCTTTTGCTTTAGGTTCTGATAGTAAAAGTGGTTGTTTTATATTTCATGCTACAGATGAAATTCACAATAGTGAAATTGAAATTACCGGTACAGATGAACGTGGCAACGACTTTATTGTTTCTTTACCTTATCACCATTTGATTAATTACCGATTAGCTTCATAAGTAACTCCACTTTTGAAAAGGTTATAGGTGGTGTTTTATCATTTCCGGAACCTGCATTTCCTAACACCGGATACCTATAGTCGATACTACACTGATTTTTGTCGTAACAAATAATTGCCCCAAAGTGCCTGTTTATAAGGGCTGCTGACATTCAACTGAGGCAAATGGGTGCTTGCTAATAAAAAACTTTACTGATACGCATCAATATTTGTATTTGAATTTGCGTTATAAGGTTAGCATTTTTGACCTTGTAATCAGCACACATGTTCAACCGGAAAAATATAGAACACATAATAGCAAGGGTAGTTACTCAAAGCGCCCTTACATTGCCGGTAGCTTATATACAATCCATTGTATTTTTTAATGGTAAAACAAAAATTGCGGACTGTTCATGGGAGCATTTTCAGCAAAACGGCAATTTGCAATTTTATGATGGAGATGATTTAACAGGTGAATTAATATATACACCAACTGTAGTAGTACATGCTGTTGATATGGATGGAACGGTTCGTGAATTTACCACTGCATTTGGCAATTTATTTGAGTAAAACAGTTTTTTTCATACTTGGTAGATAAAGGAGTCAGGAGAGGAGCCTGATTCCTTTTTTTATGCCTTTTTTTGTGCAAAATTGCCGAAATTGATAATTATATGTCATTACATATAATACTCCCCAAATACTCCAAACCATTGTATTTGAGCTATTTACATAGAATACTTCACTGCGTTACCACTATTTTTCTGTTAAAAATGTATGTATATACACTGGAAATACAAAAATTCTGTATTGGTTAGTTGTATTTTATCGCCACACTTTTGTATCGTGATTAGTAAACAATATTAATTATTACTAATTACCAGGTAACAATTTATCCGGCCGATAAATATACTCAAAAGGACATGCACAATTTAATTCACTTTTTAAATTGAAATTATTATGAAAAAATTAAACTCATTATCGCTTGTTGCAACATTATTATTAATGGTTGCTTACAACACTTCTAATGCACAATGCGTTACACCAACAGGATTAACTGCTACAGTAGCTGATGCTACATCAATGAATTTATTATGGGCTGCTGTTGACGGTGCTGATGATTACACTATTAATATTCAGGAAGGTCCTGATAATCCGGTTAATTATGATGTAACAATTACTGATGTAGTTGGTACTTCGTATTTAGCTGCGGGCCTGACTGCCAGCACTAACTATAAATTTAAAGTAAGAACTAATTGTGGCGGTGATCATTCATCATGGTCTGAATATTTTTATTTTACAACAGGATTTGCCGGAGGTGGTGGTTCATGTGATGCACCAACAGGATTAGCGGCACTTGATATAACAGCAACTTCTGCTGCTTTAACCTGGGATGTTTTAGATGCAGCCAGCAAATACAGAATTCGCGTTGAAGACGGAAGTGGCAATCCGGTTCCATTTACAGCAACATTGGGTTCAGTAACTAATACCACAACAATTACAGGATTAAATCCTTCATCCAACTACAAATTTAAAGTTCGTGGTCGTTGCCCATCAGGTTCAGGAAGCTGGAGCGATTGGTTTGACTTTTCTACCATTGCAGGTCGCCTTGGAACAAACGAAGCAGGTTTGATGGTATATCCAAATCCGGCACAAAATGTAGTAACTATTCAAATTGCAACAAATGAATTGACTACACAAATTCAACTGATTGACCTTACAGGAAAAGTAGTTTACCAAAATGAAATTTTAGCAGGTGCAGCAACAGCTGTTGAATTATCTGTTAACGATTTAGCTGCCGGTATTTATCAGGTAGTTAGTGTTGCCGGTAATCAGGTTCAAACAACAAAATTGGTTGTAACTAAATAAGTTTTTACGACGTATATATGAAAAGAAGGGGTACAGTGAAAGCTGTGCCCTTTTTTTGTGCTATTATATCAACATGACTTTAAAACTAAATTGCTTTTCAACCAACCGTTTTTCTTATTAAATATTTTCTTGCTATTCGATTTATTGGTTGTAATTAAATGGGTAAAACCGGGCACAACTTTAAACAATTAAAATTGGCATTACTACTGCACAACATAGCCCGGATTGGACCGGAAACAAACAGCCAATGTGCTAATGCGCACAGCGTCCGCTGAGGTGGATGCTAATTAAACAGCCGAATTTGGGGCGGAGATAACATTTGGCGTTTGTTGGAGGGGAAAGCCGGTTGTGCAGTAACTGGCGTGCAGGATGTTGCTGCTCCAAAAATTTTACCACCGGATTAAAGGGCTGGTGCGGGTTATCATGGAGCGGGGATTTCGTTGTAACTTTGCGCCATGGATGCGGATGTACAACATTTTAGTCGCGTAATGCAATACGATAGAAAAAACTTGAGTAATGAACAGTTGCTCGATTTATATAAGCGGATTTTGAAACCGCGCATGATTGAAGAAAAAATGCTCAATTTATTGCGTCAGGGCAAGGTGAGTAAGTGGTTTAGCGGAATTGGTCAGGAGGCGATTGCCTGTGCCGTGCCGTATGTGCTCGAAGCGGATGAATATATTTTGCCGATGCATCGCAATTTGGGTGTATTTACCGGTCGCGGCATTCCGTTTGGTAAATTGTTTAATCAGTGGCAGGGCAAAAAAAGCGGATTTAGTAAAGGGCGCGAGCGCAGTTTTCATTTTGGGACAAATGAATATCATATTGTTGGCATGATTTCGCACCTGGGACCACAATTAGCAGTTGCCGATGGTATTGCACTTGCTGCGAAATTGAAAAAGGAAAATAAAGTTACAGTGGTATTTTCGGGAGAAGGTGGAACGAGTGAAGGTGATTTTCATGAATCGTTAAATGTTGCCGCTGTTTGGGGATTACCGGTAATTTTTATTGTTGAAAATAATGGTTACGGTTTGTCGACACCAACCAATGAACAATTTAAATGCGAAAAAATTGCAGATAAAGGCATTGGTTATGGTATGAAGTCGCTAACGGTAGATGGCAATAATTATTTAGAAATGGTGCATGTGTTAAACGAATGCAGGCATTATTGTATCACCGAAAACAAACCGGTATTACTGGAGTGTATGACATTTAGAATGCGCGGCCACGAAGAAGCGAGTGGTGTAAAATATGTGCCGAAGGAATTGTTTGAAATGTGGGGAAAAAAAGACCCTGTTGTAAATTATGAAATGTATTTACGTGAATCAGGTATTTTACATGATGAATTAAATAATTTATTCAGAGAAGAAATAAAACACGAAATAGAAATTGGGTTGGAAATTGGTTTTAACGAACCTGATATTACTCCTGACACCAATGAAGAAATTCACGATGTGTATGCACCATTTGCACAACAACAAATTGTTGCAACGGGAAATACTTCTTCGAAAAAATTTATTAATGCGATAAGTGATGCATTGACTTTAGCAATGGAAAAATATCCTGAGTTAGTAATTATGGGTCAGGACATTGCAGAGTACGGCGGCGCATTTAAAGTGACTGAAGGATTTGTAGATAAATTTGGCAAAGAGCGCATACGCAATACACCAATTTGTGAATCGGCCATTTTGGGTGCGGGATGTGGCATGTCGATTAAAAAAATGAAAACGGTGATAGAAATGCAGTTTGCCGATTTTGTTACGAGCGGATTTAATCCGATTGTAAACAATATGGCAAAAATGTATTATCGCTGGGGTCAAAATATTGATTCGGTGGTGCGCATGCCAACCGGTGCAGGAGTTGGAGCAGGTCCTTTTCATTCACAAAGTAATGAAGCATGGTTTTTTCATACACCGGGATTAAAAGTGGTGTATCCAAGTAATGCACATGATGCAAAAGGATTATTATTATCTGCCATTGAAGACCCGAATCCGGTAATGTTTTTTGAGCACAAAGGATTATATCGCAGTATAACAGAGGATATTGCAGATAATTATTATACCGAACCCATCGGAAAAGCAAAATTAGTGGCGTCAGGAAATGAAGTGTCGATAATTACTTACGGGATGGGTGTACATTGGGCGAAAAAAGTGTGTGCTGAAAATAATATTAATGCTGCGATTTTAGATTTACGCACCTTGTTGCCGCTGGATTATGATGCTATAGCAGCAACAGTTAAAAACACAGGAAAAGTGTTGGTATTACATGAAGATACTTTGATTGGTGGTATTGGGGGAGAAATTGCTGCGTATATTTCTGAAAATTTATTTCAATATTTAGACGCACCGGTAAAACGTTGTGCGAGTTTAGATACTCCTATTCCTTTCAGTATTGAACTGGAGCAAAATTTTCTGGCCAATAGCAGGTTGAAGGAAAAGTTGATGGAGTTGATGGCGTATTAAATTTATAAATTAGCTGATGCAATATTCGCTTAAAACAATTTCCACCGCTTTATTAAGTGATTATCGAAACACATTTGATGATGCAGTTGAAACTTGTTTTAATGATTTGAAGGAAAGTGAAATTACCACAGCTTCGTTTAATTTTTATAGTTCGGTTGCCGCTGTGTTTTCATCAAAAATTGAAGGTGAAAATATTGCATTAGATGATTTTATTAAACATCAATTGCATCAGGTTTCGTATCAACCTGATTATACAAGAAAAATTGATGATTTATACGAGGCATATCAATTTGCTGCATCCAATGCATTGAATTTTTCAAATCTTAAATTGGTGCATAGTTTAATCACTAAACATATTTTAAAAACGCATCAGCAGGGTGTTTTGCGCAGCGGAAACATGTTTGTTGTTGCCGGCTCCGGTAAAATTGAATACGTTGCTGCAGCGCCACATTTGGTTGCTGAATATGTTGAATTATTATTTGAGGATATTAACTTCTTGCTAAACACCAAATTAACATTTGCCGAGGTTTTGTTTTTCGCATCAATGGTGCATCTTGTTTTTGTTAAAATACACCCATTTAATGATGGTAATGGACGCACTGCACGTTTACTTGAAAAATGGTTTCTTGCCGAAAAACTGGGTGCTAAAGCCTGGTTTGTAGAATCGGAACGTTATTACCATGAACATTACGATTTGTATTTTGCAAATATCAGAAAATTAGGACTGGAGTATGATCAATTAGATTATTTGGAATCACAGGCCTTTACCTTAATGTTGCCAACATCAATAATTCGCAAATGAAACAGAAAGTATCATCTTGTGTTGTTATATTTTTAATGCTGCTTTGTTGTAACCAATGGGCGACTGCTCAAACTTACACTCCCGGCATATCTTATTTAGGCACTCATGGTTATACAGAATACATTCCGGGTTCACTTCCAATTATAATTAGTGCACCTCATGGCGGTTATCTGGAGCCTGAGGTTATTCCAAACAGAACTTGTTTTGATGCGGTATATGCAACAGATGCGTATACACAAGAATTAATTCGCGACATTCAAAATTCCATATATGCTGAATTTGGTTGTTATGCGCATGTGGTGATTAATTTATTAGATAGAAAAAAACTCGATGCCAATAGAAATTTAGCAGAAGGTGCTTGTGGTAACGATTCAGCCAAACAAGCTTGGAACGATTTTAATGATTTTCTTGATATTGCCGAAAATACGGTAATGGAACAATATGGAAAAGGGTTGTACATCGATTTGCATGGTCATGGCAATCCAAAACAACGATTAGAAATTGGTTATTTATTATATGATGATGAATTGCAATTAACAGATGCTGAATTAAATACAGATACCTATATTAATTATAGTAGCATTCAACATTTAGTGGCAACCAATGCAGGAAGTTTCACCCATGCCGAGTTATTAAGAGGTGCCATAAGTTTCGGCACATTAATGGAGGAAGCAGGATATGCATCGGTGCCTTCTGCGGCAGACCCATTTCCGCTGACAGGTGATAATTATTACAGTGGTGGTTATAATACGGTTGAACGTTCATCGTATTCAGGTGGGACTATTGACGGATTTCAAATTGAATGTAATTATACGGGTGTTAGAGATAATACTGAGAATAGAAAACGATTTGCGGATAGTATAACAATAGCTTTAAAAGCGTATTTAACAACGCATTATTTCATAGATAAAGAATTGAGTGATTGCAATCAATTTGTGAGTATACCTCAATCTGATAATGTTGCAACTGTTATAGGTATTTACCCTAACCCAAGCGGACAATATTTGTTTATCGCATCTGCCATTGCAATTGATGCTGTAAAAATATATACTACTTCAGGTACTGAATTGAGCAATGTGCATTTTGATATAACAAAAAAACAGATTGATATCAGTCCACTCAGTCCGGGTTTTTATTTTATCAGAATTGATACCGGGAATTTCACTTCAGTCCAATCATTTGTTAAGTTATAAATACCCTAGGTTATCAATTTGCCTTCTGATGATGTAACTTTGCGCTTGTGCCGATACATCTGCAACATTTAGAATCAGAAACAAATGAAAAAACGCGTCTGCGCGGGTACGATTATTATTGTGAGGGGCGGGTAAAATCGGTGTTTAATATTAATGGTATTGAATGGATGGCGGTAGTGCAGGGTTACGACGACCATGTGGTGCAGTTGAATATTACAAATGACTCTGTTTTAAGGCATGAATGTAATTGCAGTGATGCGGAAGATCCATGTAAACATGTAATAGCAGTATTGTATTATATCCGCAACGAAGCGCATAAACTCAAAAAAACCGATGCCACCGGTTACGAAGAAATAAAAGAAAATATCAGTTATCTGCCACCGCATGTGCTGCGGTATTTGATATTAAAATATGCCACTATAAGCAAGGAGTTTAGAAAATTTTTGCTCGACTACACTAAAGATGGCAAAAAGTAATTTGGAGTTAGTGCGCACCTGGTAAATCGAAAAGGTGATAAATGTTGTACTTTTTGCTGATTTCTATTATCTGAAGGGTAATGGCTAAAGCCCATCTTTGAATATAAAACTTAAACGTTATGAATACCAAAAAACATATCGGCGATCTTCACCCTGAAGTGAAAGCCTGGATGAGTTATGTGAGCTATGTGAAAGACGAACTCAAAGTGCACAATTTGCGTCTGGAAGAAATCATCAGCAAAAACACCGGACGTGAGGTGATGGCGCATACCGAACATTTTCAAAACCAGTTTATCCGTCAGAATGAAGCTTGTGATGAACTGATGCACGATTTGCATAAAGTAGAAAAATCTTATAGCGACTTAGCAGCCAATAACCCTGCAGCTATGCATGTGGCAATAGATGATGAAACAGGCTTACGCGACAGAGTTGATACACACAGGCATATATTTGAAGACTTGACTCATGAGTTTAGGGCATTTTTGTCAAAACACATGTAAGTTATTAATAATGAATGGTTTAGCACATTTGCTACTACTATTTTTATGCTGTTGAATTAACATTTAACCATGTTATGGTTATGTTAAACAAATACTTAAACGGTGAGTTTTTTTATTGAAATGCCATAAGCTAGAGGTAAATTCCTTAATTTCGTTAGCTCAAAGGCATTTTATGAAAAGACTCACATTGTTATTTATTGGATTATCGTTATTTACTTCAGCATTTTCACAAACTACCTGGGAATCGGTATATACTGTTTTGCAAACTAATTGCGGCAGTTGTCACGTTGCGGGACATACCAGCGGTTTGGATTTAAGTGCATCAATTGGTGAGGTGTATGATAATTTATATGACCTGACTCCAAGTAATGCTACTTCAGCTGCGAAGGGTTATAAACGCGTATTTCCCGGAGAACCTTATAAAAGTTTTTTATTCAGTAAAGTTAATAATGGTTTAGCCTGGGATGTAAATCTCGAAGCCGGTGAAGGTGATGCATGCCCACAAGGTGCTGCTCCATTAAATAATAAGGACATTGAATTAATTCGTCAATGGATTATGTATGGCGCATTTGAAAGTGATTATGCGGTTGATATTCCCTTGATCAATGAATTTTATGATAATGGTGGAATTCAAAGTGTGCCATTACCTCCTGCACCTCCTGCTGTAGGTGAAGGATTTCAAGTGCATTTTGGTCCGTTCTTTTTATGGCCTGAAGAAGAACATGAATATTTCACTAAATTTTTCACACAAATACCAAGTGATTTAGAAATTAATCGTGTAGATACTTATATGGGAGATTATTCTCACCATTTTATCACTTACCGATTTACTGAATCATTTTGGGAAGAATTTACACCTTATGGTTTACATGATGGTCCCGATTTTGCAGGAATTGATTTAGTAACTGCTAATCAGTACCCGCAAAATATTGTATTACCGGAAGGAACTGCATTTAATTGGGTTGAAAATACGGTATTGAATTTAAAT
>Ga0209480_10000866_pt1 | contig 23217 bp, 21 predicted proteins | sample JI61114C2DNA_FD_187501 | JGI IMG/M metagenome (GOLD analysis project Ga0209480, IMG submission 187501) | Wastewater effluent complex algal communities from Wisconsin, to seasonally profile nutrient transformation and Carbon sequestration -... | ecosystem: Engineered > WWTP > Effluent > Algae... | reverse complement strand
TTGATCTGTAAGTATGTTTTATTGTCTGTATCAAGTTGTCCACGGTCGTCAGTTGACAGTCGACCGTCCACTGTTGCCTGTTGACTATCGACTATGTACTCAATACTAAAGACTTTATAAACCTTCCCATTCAGTTTAGTCCAGGCTGTAGGATAAGGACTAAGTCCACGAACAAAATCAATAATCTTTTTAGTAGACTGATTCCAATTTATCTCACACGTTTCTTTAAATATTTTAGGAGCATGCTTGATCTCGATTTCTGTAGGCTGTGGGAGTGAGGGATAGCTACCCGTTTCAATTGCCCGTACTGTTTTTAAAACAAGTTGAGCACCTTTGTTCATCAGTCGCTCATATAGCGTTCCAACCGTATCATCTTCATGAATGGATTCCTTTTCCTGAAAAATAATGCTACCAGTATCAATTTCATGTTTAAGAAAAAAAGTGGTTACACCGGTTTCTGTCTCACCATTTATAATTGCCCAATTAATAGGTGCCGCACCGCGATATTGTGGAAGGAGGGAGGCATGCAAATTAAATGTGCCGATGGTTGGCATAGACCATACTACTTCGGGTAGCATCCTGAATGCAACTACTATCTGCAAGTTTGCATCATAACTTCTTAACTCAGCAATAAAATCGGGTGACTTAAGATTAGTAGGTTGAAGAACTGGAATGTTATGCTTGATCGCACATTCTTTTACTGGCGAAAAGGTTAGCTTTTGGCCACGGCCTTGCGGCTTGTCGGGCGCAGTAATAACGGCAACTACCTGAAATTTATTTTCAACAAGTATTTCCAGGCTGGATACGGCAAATTCTGGCGTACCCATAAATATGATTCTTAACGGATTCATTTAATTACAAAGATGGGAAAACTCAATCCTTTAAACTCTTTCTTAAATATTTTTTGCAAATAGGACATTCGGTCCACACATGGCCTCGCGCAGGGCAGTACTCGCGGCCATAATAAATTATTTGCAGGTGCGCCTTGTTCCATTTTTCTTCAGGAATCAATCGTTTCAAATCATATTCGGTTTGCTCAACATTTTTGCCGTTGGTTAATCCCCAGCGATAGGCCAGACGGTGAATGTGGGTATCAACGGGGAAGGCAGGAATGCCAAACCATTGTGTCATTACTACTGAAGCCGTTTTATGTCCAACTGCGGGTAGCTCTTCAAGGTCTTCAAATGTATTCGGGACTTGCCCATTATGTTTATCAATTAAAATTTTTGATAATCCATAAATCCCTTTTGACTTCATCGGACTTAAGCCACATGGTTTTATTATTTCCCTAATTTCCTCTACCGAATATTTCACCATGTCGTATGGATTGTCGGCAAGTTTGAAAAGTGCAGGCGTAGTTTTATTCACCCGTTCGTCTGTACATTGTGCTGATAGAAGAACGGAGATCAGAAGTGTATAGGCGTCTTTATGATGAAGGGGTACTTCTGGTGTTGGATAAAACTTATCCAACATTTTTAAAATATCTGTTACTTTTTCCTGCTTAGTCATACTACATTTTGATTCGCTGTAATTCGAGTGAATCCAGCGCCTACTTTTTAAGGATATAACAGATATTTGCTTCTCTTGTTTTTAAATTCGGTAAGCCCTGGCTGCCAACTGGCTCGTATTTGTTCTTCGGTCAGGCCATCTTTAATCTGTTGTTTTAATTCGGTTGTTCCCGCCAGGGTATCAAAATATTTGGTAAAGAATTTTTCCTTTTCGGGATACATCTTATAAAACATCAACACATATTTCAGATCTACTTTTCGGGCAACGTTCACTTCTCTTAAATCCATGCCATAACATAACTTATTTTTTAATGGTGGCTCAAGTGACATACCTTTGATAGGAACCGGAGTAAAGGCGAAGGGCATTTCTTTTAATTCAGGACTACCCAAAACCAGGAAAGGCATCTGCGTGCCGCGTCCTAAGCTAATGGCTGTGCCCTCGAACAAACAGATGGAAGGATATAAGCGCACCGCCTGATCGTTGGGTAGATTTGGGCTGGGCTTTACAGGAAGAGAATAATCATCATCATGTTTCCAGTTTTTCATTTTAACTATTTCCAGTTCACATTTTGCACCACCTTCCAACCACCCTTCGCCATTAATCATTAACGCATACTCGCCTATAGACATTCCATGTGTGATGGGTATGGGATGCATGCCCACAAAAGATTTTAACTCTGGTTGTAGAATGGGCCCATCAACATAACTTCCATTTGGATTAGGTCGATCTAAAACAATTAACTTCTTTCCATTTTCTGCGCAAGCTTCCATTACATAATGCAGCGTGCTGATGTAGGTATAGAAACGCGCGCCAACATCCTGAATATCAAAAACAAGTACATCAACATCTTTTAATTGCGCAGGGGTAGCCTTCTTATTTTTTCCGTAAAGGGAAACGACCAGAACTCCCGTTTTGTGATCGATGCTATCCTTTACTAATTCTCCGTCTGCCGCATCGCCACGGAAACCGTGTTCAGGACCGAAAATTTTTACCAGGTTAACCCCTAAACTTTTTAATGTATCAGCCAAGTGTGTTTTGCCAACTAAGGCGGTGTTATTAACAACCAGCCCAACTCGCTTGCGGTTAAGGCGTTGTGTAATATCAGTGAGTTGTTCCGCGCCAAGCACTAATTTGCTCTTCTTCTGTGCTTGGCACGAAAGAACTATGCAAAGGAAAAACACGGATACCAATAACCTGATCATTTCTTTTTATTTTTAGCGTTATATCCAAAATTAAGCCATTCCTTGAACCTTTCGTACTTCATATCAAAAAGAATCCGGCAAGCTCAGGGCAACAGCTTTTCATCAATCATACATAAAATTGCTATTGCCAGTATTGCCATTGGCTTAGCGGCAGCAATTGTTTCGTTCCTGATTATGCAAGGCTTTCAGTCGGGTGTTAAAAATAGAATTTATGGATTCAGTAATCACCTGTTGATTACAAAGTACACGATGAGCAACGCGGTGGAAGAGCAACCTTTTGATTTTAACATAGAGTTATATAAACACCCGGAGCAGTTTCCTTTTGTAAAGCACGTTCAGGAATTCAGTCATAAGGCGGGGCTTATCAAGACAGACGATGAAGTGATGGGCATTGTATTTAAGGGTGTGGGTAAAAGTTTTAATGTAGAGCAATTTAAAGAGAGTCTATTAGAAGGAGGGTTCATTCACTTTTCCGATTCGGGGTATTCGAATGACGTGTTGCTAAGCAGAGTGATAGCCGATAAAATAAATGCTAAAACTGGAGATAATATTGTCGTTCATTTTTTTCAAAATCCACCGCGCTTTCGCAGATTGAAGGTTAGTGGAATTTATGAAACCAACTTATCAGATTATTTTGATAGTAAAGTTATTATTGGCGATATCGGGCTGGTACAGCGATTAAACGATTGGTCGGCCAAAGAAGCGGGTGGGTTGGAAGTGCTCATCGATTTAAATTCCTTCAACTCATTTCAGTTATGGCGAAATGATTTTGTGAATTATTTAGCCCGCACTCAAGAAGCCATCCAGGATAATCCGGAAGTAACCAATAAATTTTTCGGAAGCCTATCTGCGCTTATGGATTATAAATTTGATTTTGATAAAGTTGCTATGGAGGAAGCCGCCATTCAAATTGGGGAATCGATGGATTACGATTTGTATTTAGAAACCGTGCGCGATAAATACATTCAGGTATTTGAATGGCTCGACCTTATAAAGAGACAAGTAAAAATTTTGTTGGTTGTGATTTTGGTTGTGGTGTGTGTCAATATGATTTCGGTGATTTTGATTTTAGTGATGGAGCGCACACCCATGGTTGGAATTTTAAAAGCTATGGGCGCGCAAGACAAATCTATTCGTTCCGTCTTTTTATTTAATGGAATGAATCTGATTATTAAAGGATTGGCCTGGGGCAATGCTGTAGGCTTAGGGATTTGTTTTTTACAGGATAGGTTTAAACTTATCGCGTTGAACCCACACGATTATTATATGAGTTACGTGCCTATTCAATGGAGTTGGGGAACTGTTCTTGTTCTTAATCTAATTGTATTTTTTACAGTGTTGATTGTCTTACTACTTCCCACAAGGTTTATCACGCGCATAAATCCTATTCAGGCAATTAAGTTTGATTAAGGCTTATAGTCGTTAATGATTATTTTCTAAGACATGTTGTGGACTTTTTTCCCCGACCATCTGGTTTTGGATTGATGGAATTTTTTCCTATAAGATCTCATTATCAATGAGTTGATGATTTTTATCTAAGTCTTATAATTCTGTCTATCTTTTTGTAAGGAGATGTGAAACACATAAAGCTATGACACAGAAACTATTTATTGGAGCAATTGCAATCGCCATATTAGGCAGTTGCAATGTAAAGGAGAACAAAGAATTGAAAGCCAAGGTTGACTCCCTTCGGGTTGAGCTAAATGCTAGCCAGCAAACAGCAAGCATGCTGCAGGAGGTAGGTACCATGCTAGATTCAATTGAAACGAGCCGTATTAATTTGAGATCAGGTGTTGTTGAAGGCACAAACTACACTGATTATGCTGCACGTATGAAAAACCTGAACACGTATATTCAGGATACTCAGAAAAAGTTGGATGAGATGGAAACATCTTTGAAGAGTTCAAAAGCTTCTTCGTCCAAATATGCTACCATGGTTAAAAAGCTAAAAACAGATTTGGAGACAAGCACACAACAAGTTGCGGCCTTGCAGATTGAAGTTGAAAATTACAGAGCCGATAATCAGCACTTGGCCAAAACGGTTGTTGAAAAAGATTCTTTGTTAACAACTAACAGCGAAACCATTAAAGTTCGTGAACAAGATATTGCTAATCTTGAAACTAAAGTGCAAGACATAACAACAAATGCTACCAGCACACAAGCTGATTTGTTGTTTGCGCAAGGTCAGGCTCTTGAGACTGCTGCCGATAGAACAAAGTTAGCGCCACGCAAGAAAAAAGAAACACAACGTGAAGCGTTGGAACTTTATAAGAAATCTTACTCTTTAGGAAAAGAGGAAGCTAAAGCAAAGATTGCAGAACTAGAGAAAGCGATTAGCTAATTTTTAAAATCTAAGAGTTTAATAAAAGGGCTACCTGGAAGGGTAGCTTTTTTATTTATCTCTTAACTATTTTATGCTGTGGGAATGTATTTTTTAAACCAACTCTTAATAGTCATTTGCATCACGCCAAAAAAAGCTTCTTTAAAAATACCGGGCGACATTTTACTTTGTCCTCGGGTTCGGTCTGTAAATACAATCGGAACTTCATTCAGGCGAAAGCCATATTTCCAGGCAAGAAATTTCATTTCAATTTGAAAGGCGTAGCCTACAAATTTTATTTTATCAAGTGGAATGGTTTCTAAAACTTTTCTGCGATAGCACACAAATCCTGCCGTAGTGTCGTGCACCGGAATGCCTGTAATGGTTTGCACATACTTGCTTGCAAAAAAGGAAAGCAGCACGCGACCCATAGGCCAGTTTACAACATTAACACCCGTGGCATAGCGCGAGCCAATGACTAAGTCGTGTTCGCATTCCGCACAACGTAAATAGAGGGCAACAAGATCTTTCGGATTGTGCGAAAAATCAGCATCCATTTGAAGCACGTACTCATAATTGTGCTGCAGCGAAAATCTAAAGCCTTCAATATAGGCAGTGCCCAACCCTTGCTTGCCAGGCCGTTGTATTAGGTGAAGGCGGGTGTGGTCTGTGTTGTAATTCTTTTGAAGTTCCTTTACTAGCTCTGCAGTTCCATCAGGAGAATTGTCGTCAACAACAAGTACATCAAAATCCTTCGGCAAGGAAAATACCGAGTCAATGATTAGAGTGATGTTCTCCTTCTCATTAAAGGTTGGTATAATGACTATTGCGTTACTCAATTACCTTTTAGTTAAAATTGCTGAAAACAGAATTGCTCTAATAACAAATCTAAATAAAAGCAGTTGCGAAACAATCTCTGGTAAGACAAACTCTTAAGGAAATTAGACCGTCCGCTGGTTTCCGTTGACGGAATGCTTTATCATTGAACCTGAAAATAGTTGAATTTATGGTCAAATGCGTTTTTTTAGATCGCGATGGCGTATTGAATAAAGATAATCCAAACTATACGTATCGCGTGAGCGATTTCGAAATTTTGCCTGGTGTGCTTGAAGCAGTTGAACAATTAAAAGCAGCTGGGTATTTATTAATTGTGGTCACCAATCAGTCGGGTATAGCAAAGAAGATTTATACACAGCAACAGATGGAAGAGTGCCATGCCTATTTTCAAAAGATGTGTAACAACCGAATTGATCACTTTTATTTTTGCCCGCATCATCCAACGGTAACGGCTTCAATCGCACGTAAGCCGGGTACACTCATGTTTGAAAAAGCCATAGCCAAATTTGATATTGATTTTACTCAATCCTGGATGATAGGTGACCGTGGGCGAGATATTATGCCGGCTCGTCAACTTGGTATTCGTACAATACAACTTGGTAATGAAATTAATGAACTTGAAAAAGCAGATCATCAGGTTGAGAACCTGAAAGAAGGCGCATCAATTATATTAGCTTAACGTATTTAGATTATTAACTTTACTTTTACAAAACTTCTGAATTATGAAAACATTTCTGAGCTTCTTTTTTCTTTTGATTGGTGTAGCAACCTATGCACAAACATTTGAAGGTACCATTGCGTGGTCCATAAAGGCGGAGATCACTGACCCTAAAATGAAAGCTCAGATGGAGCAAGCGCAAAAACAAATGAGCGATCCGGCTAATCAAGCTAAGATGAAACAGATGCAAGAGCAGATGAATAGCCCGCAGATGAAAGCAATGCTTGAATCAAATCCACAAATGAAAACTCAAATGCAGAATGCGTTGAAGGCGATGCAAGGTGGAGACATGAGTTCGATGATGCCAAAGAGTTTCAACGTGAAACTAAAAGGGAAGAACTCACTTACAAAAATGGATGGTGGAATAATGGCTGCCGAGATTCTTGCTTTAAATGATAAGAATCAATCGTACATGTTGGATAGGGAATCTAAAACGTATAGCCTATTGCCATCCGGAAAAAATGAAACAACTTCTAAATCTACCCATAAGGTTACCAAGACTTCTGAAACAATGAGTATACTAAATCACCAATGCACAAAATATATTGTTGAAGTTACGGAGCGTAGTGCTACAATGAACCAGGTTTTCTGGACTACCACAGAAATAAAAGGCCTGAACGCCAAAGACTTTTTTAATCAAGGCATGAGTAAAGGCGGCCAATCTATGTATTATGATGGGTTGGAAGGAATTCCGCTCAAGATGGAATTGACAACCCCGCAAATGATAATGGTGATGGAAGCCACTGAATTGAAAAGTGAAAAGCTTCCGGATTCGGATTTTGTTATCCCGGCAGGGTTTACAGAAACAAAAGGCTTTGGTGGCCTTAGATAGGAGTTGCCGAATTAATTCTTAGAAAGTCAATTTTAAATTAATAATAGGATTGGCCAGTTTAGGAAAGCTATTGGTAACAATTATTTTTTCAGGGTGCATTTGCTTGTTGATGAAATAATTTTCTGGAGTGGTGCGAATAGAAAGATGGAGTGGTTTTTTCAATGAACTTCTTAAGTTTAATCCACTCTCTAAATTTTTCCTTCTATAAGAATTAAATAAAAGTTGGTGGGTAACCAATGCTAACGCGGATGGCACGCCAATAAGCACTGCCGGTGAATCGGATTCAGCAATGGCTACAATGCCTAGCCCAATAAGGGCCGCTCCTCCGCTTGATAAATTAATGGTGCTTCCTTGTCGCTTGGTTAAGTTAACGCCTTTAACGGCACGTTGTCCAAACACAGTGCCCGCTATAGCGGTGGCGGCAGGTATTAGTAGCAAGCCAAGGTTCTTGTTGGTGTCAAAAGTTTCGGCAGCCGCGGTAAAGCCTAACCCTGTTGTAATTAACGTTAATGAACCAATAGCATTAACATCGCCTGAGGTATAGTCATATTTTTTTGCAACCTGATTGCCAATAAGTAAACCGCCAACACCACCAGCCAGAAGAGAGGCGCCAATGAGGTTTGAATTATCAGTATTAGATGCAGCAATACCAAGAATTGCAACCCCTGGTCCTAAAAATCCATAGTGCCTCATCATTTCTATATGCCCTTCCGAAATAGGTTTCTTCTTTTGAAGTTGAAAGGCAGCTTCTCCTAATGAAATACTTCCAATAGTTGAAAAAGCAAGGGCAAGATCTCCGGTGTTTTCCGAATCGCCACCAATGGCCAAGCCTAATGCAGCCCCGTAAGCTAAGCCAAGAAATTTTCCGGTGTTCCCTGCGCGGATGGTTGACACCGAAATATTTTCATATTTCTTTGGATTGATGATGGGCCCTAGTTGCCACAAGCCTGCTGCTATTAAGGGTATTCCTACTGCGGCTGCATTATCGATGTTAGTAATACCAACAAAAGCACTTCCATAGTATGCTCCATAAATTCCATTTACAAATCGATCACGGGTGCGTAATTCAAAATCATTTTGGTTAGTCAATAAGTGTGATGGCATCAGTTCTGTATTCCACTGATTTTTCATCTGCTCATATTTCGTCTTCTCCGTTTCAGCCATTCGCAGATAATAAGTATTGAGATAGACTTCGTAATCTTTCAGGTAGGCTTGTTCGTTATTGGTTAGCGTATCTCCTTTAATTCGCTTATCAATAATTTTTTTATAAGGTTGTTTGTTTAACTCTGTCCAATATCCACGGGCTGAATAGAGTTCCTGAGCAAAGGAAATAGAAGATCCTGCCAACAGTGTGCTGAGCAAAATGATCCGGATTATTGTTTTCATAAATGATATGACAACTCAAGTTGCTTAGTAAATATAATCAACATTATAGATTCCTACTAAGTGGATTTAGTAAGGCATCATAAAAAAAGCCGGTGACCCGGCTTTTAAATTAGTGAGATTTATGAGTTAAATCTTTATTGGTTCCTTTTCACTCTGATAGCCCAATAGCTGCATCATGCTTCCACTGGTTTGTTCTTTTGCAAAAAGTTCTGTGGAAATTTCCCCATCTTCATTTCGACTGATAAGCACATGCTTGGGTGCAGGAATTAAACAATGCTGTATTCCGCCATAGCCACCAAGTGATTCCTGATAAGCACCTGTATGAAAGAACCCAATATATAAAGGTTCTTCATCGGTAATCATGGGCAAGAAAACCTCTCCGGTGTGGGCTTCGGAATTATAATAATCATGACTATCACACGTAAGCCCGCCAATGTTTACTTTATGATACGGATCGTCCCACTTGTTTATGGAAAGCAGAATGTATTTTTGGTTTAATCCCCACACATCGGGCAAGTGAGTGATGAACGATCCATCAATCATGTACCAAAGTTCTTTATCGTTCTGTAACTTTTGATCAACCATGGAATACAATACAGCACCACTTTCGCCAACGGTAAAGCTTCCGAACTCAGTAAAAATGTTGGGTACTGGTACATTATTCTTTTCACAAATCCATTTGATGTTTTCTACGATTTGTTCAATCATGTACTTGTAATCGTAATGAAACGTGAGCGAGGTTTTGATCGGAAAGCCTCCGCCTATGTCAATTGAGTCAAGAGTATCGCACACTTTTCGCATTTCGCAATATTTGAAAATGAATCGACTTAATTCACTCCAATAGTATGCAGTATCTTTAATGCCCGTGTTGATAAAGAAGTGCAGCATCTTCAACGAGGCTTTGCTGCTCGATTCAATTTTTTCTTTATAGAGTGGAAGAATATCGCTATAACGGATGCCTAGGCGGGAGGTATAAAATTCAAACTTAGGTTCCTCATCAGCGGCAACGCGAATACCAACCTGATACGGTTTGTTCACATTACTTTCGTAGGTGTCTATCTCGCTTAAGTTATCAAGAATGGGAACACAGTTGAATCCATCATTCAATAGGTCGGTTATGTATTCTTTATACTTTGGCATTTTAAAGCCATTGCAAAGGATAAAAGTTTCTTTCGAAATTTTTCCGCGTTCAAACAGCGAGCGTACAATTGGAATATCGAATGCAGAAGAGGTTTCAATGTGAACGTCATTTTTTAAGGCCTCTTCTAACACAAAATCATAGTGTGATGATTTTGTGCAATAGCAATAGGTGTATTTGCCGTTGTATTTAAAACGTTCAATAGCATTGTTGAAGGCGGCCTGCGCAAACCGAATATTTTCACTAATGCGCGGGAGATAAGTTATTTTAACAGGTGTACCGTATTGCTTGATGATGTCCATTAATGGAACATCGTTAAACAACAACTCGTGTTCACGAACCTTAAATTCTTTTTGGGGAAATTCGAAGGTTTGCTCAATCAGGTCACGATAGCTCTTCATCTCTAGTTATTCGTTGTTTCGTTAAGGGTTGGCGGCTTTTGATCTAGGAACGTAACAACGATCAACGATATAACCATCAACCTAAAATTGAGGTGCAATATTGGGATAAATTTGCCATCTTTGCAATACAATTGCAACCCCATGATTAATCACATTTTAAACACAAAAGTAGTGCTTGCTTGCTCGGGCCTCCATGTGTTGCCCGACTTCTGAAGTGGCCTGAAATGAGGTCGTTTGACCATTTTTAAAGATTGATCTAATTTTCCTAACGTTTAAAGTCAAGTTCCTGTGAGAGAAATAAAAATCATTGAGGTAAAGTCCGAAATCGGTGCCGGTACACGCGGTGCGAGTTTGGGTGTGGAGGCAATGAAAATTGCAAGCCTTGATCTAAAATCTGACCTGTTCAGAAGGTTCGATTCTATAGAAGTTGAAAATGTAAATGAACTCCTTTTTGATGGAGCCGAACATGCCTACGCGAAATTTATCGATGGCGTTTTAATTATGGAAGAGCGCGTATGCCTGGAAGTGTACGAGCAAATTTTTGATGACTTCTTTCCATTGGTTATGGCAGGCGATCATTCAACAGCCTACGGTACTATCGCTGGAATAAAAAAAGCATTTCCTAAAAAGAGATTAGGTGTAATTTGGATTGATGCGCATGCCGATATGCATACACCCTTCACTACACCATCAGGCAATATGCATGGCATGCCAATGGCCATGGCCTGTGGGTTCGATAATTTTGAATGCAAAGTAAATGACCCGCGCGGTGAAACGCTCGATTATTGGGAGCAAATAAAAAATGTAGGAATACCGGGACCAAAAATAAACGCAGAAGACATTGTTTATATAGCAGTGCGCGATTTAGAGAAGCCCGAAAACTATTTGTTGAATAAGTACAACATCAATTTTATAGAAGTTGAGGACGTAAGAAAGTCGGGGGCTGAAGCCATTGCAAAAAGCGCCTTGAAAATGCTTGATCATTGCGACTTGATTTATGTTTCGTTTGATGTGGACAGTATTGATAGCCGCTTCTCAACAGGAACAGGTACACCAGTGCCCAACGGTATTACCGTTGAAGAAGCCAAAGTGTTGAATGCCGAACTTTGTAAAGATGTTAAAGTATGTGCGTGGGAAATTGTAGAGATAAACCCAACATTGGATACCGAAAACAGAATGGCAGAAAGTGCTTTTGAAATTATGGAAGCTTCGGCAAAATCAATTATGGAAAGGCCGGTGATGGCCGAGTGATTTTTCGAAATCAGCAGCGTTAAGTCAAAGGCATCTCCACAAGCTCAATGTGACAAGTTTGATGTGCTCAATTTTTTTGAGATCCTTCCGCCAGTTTTGTCAACGCTTTAATTGTACTCATTAAATTATTTCTGATTACAGGATCAGTAAACATGCGAGGAATGCTACTGGGCATAGACAGAATGCGATACGTTACTTTTACTTGTTGAGGAGTTACTTGTTCCAATCTCCAACTTCCGGCCAGTTCCATGCGAGTTACACCTTCCTTTTCAGGTGAAAGTTTTGGATTGACAGCCGATTCAAATCGGATAAAAAGTTCTTTGCCCGGGATGACCTCTTCCAGAGTATACCGAAGAAAATGATCTTGATCACTAACAGGCCAGGGAATGTCATGATACGAATACTCCTGCCAATGTGAAGTATCTGACTGTTGATATACTTTAAATTCGCTTACATGCGACTGCCAGATTTTTATTTTTTTCTCATCTTTTAGTAGAGCCAGAATTTCATACATGCTGGAGTTAATGAGGAATTCGCCTTTTACTTCGCGGGCTTTTACAGCAGGCACCTTGCCTGGAAAAGTAATCCAACGCTCATAAACAAAAATAGGAGAGTCCTCTCGCACCAAGTCGAATTTTTCAATTTCCGAATTTTGAGCATAAACAAAACTGGCAAAACAGATAAGGGGTAATGTTAAGAGATTCATCGGCTTCAGATTCGACAGCATAGTCAAAGATAAGTTCTTTCAATGTAAGACAACCCTTCGTTTAAAAACCCCTGCTTTTTAGTTATTTCTTTTTTGCAACCTGTAGTAGATGGAGTTTTGTTGTGTGCTGCTAAAATAAACCCTCGTTTTAACGCTCAAACTAAATATCTATTGTTGAATATCGAATTCAGCTTTATAGATTTTATTTTTGCAGGAAATTTGTCGGTTCTTGCAGAAGACAATTTATAAACAAACAAAATTCATAAATTCTAACCATGAAAAAACTCCTTTACTTTTCACTCGCTGTGCTGCTGGCCGCAGCCTGCAAGCAAACAACTGATACGGATGTAAAACACACAGTATTATCGGGAATAGACTACTCTAAAAAGCCAGGGGATGATTTCTTTTCCTATGCAAACAGCATTTGGTATGATACAGCTAAAATACCCGGCACTCAGGCAGGCGTAGGCTCCTATTCATTTCTGAATTACCCTCAGCGCATACGGCTTCAGGCAATTTTAGATAGCGTATCAAAAGTCAATAACCCGGCAGGAAGTATTGCCCAAAAAGTAGGCGATTTTTATGCATCGGGCATGGACACTACCACCATTAACAAGCGTGGCTATGAGCCTATAAAACCTATCCTTGCTCGTATCGATGCCATTACCGATGTGCCTTCACTAATGAAGTTTGTTGCTGAAGAACAACAAGTAGGTGACGGTTCCATCATTGGCATTTATGTCGGTCCGGATGATAAGCACAGCAGCATCAATATTGTTCAGTTGAGTCAAACCGGTATCGGGTTGCCCGAAAGAGGATATTATTTCAGAACAGATTCATCAACCCTTGCCATTCAAAAGGCCTATAAAAAATACCTTGCAACCTTATTTGAATTAACTGGAAGTGCTGCTGCTGCGGAAAAAAATGCAAGTATTGCCTATGAAATTGAAAAGCAACTGGCCAGTGCGCACAAAACGAATATCGAGCTGCGTGATGTGAAAGCCAACTATAATAAATTGTCGGTAAGTGCAATTACAAAAAAGCAACCAAACATAGGCTGGACATCTTTTTTTAGCAACTTAGGTTTGAAGACGGATTCAGTTAATGTGGGGCAGCCTGCGTATTACGATAAACTGAATGCGATGTTGAAATCGGTTTCCATCAATGATTGGAAAATCTATTTAAAAGCCAATTCCTTCACCACCTTTGCGAATTGGTTAAGTAAACCTTTTGCCGATGCTTCTTTTGGATACACAAAAATATTAACCGGACAAGCCGTTCAAAAGCCACGTGCCGAAGAGATGACTGAAGCCGTGGATCGCAACATAGGGCATGCCCTGGCACAATTGTATGTAAAAAAATATTTTCCTGAGGATGCTAAAAAACGCATGCGCGTGCTGGTGGACAACCTGAAGAAAGCATTTGAAGCACGTATTACTAAGTTGGAGTGGATGAGCGATTCCACCAAAGTAAAAGCAAAGGAGAAATTGCATGCCTTTACTGAAAAGATCGGTTACCCAGATAAGTGGCGAGATTACTCAAATGTAGAGGTGAGCAAAGACAAATATTTTGAAAATCGGTTGTCAGCTAACAAAAATGAGTATGCCTATAGGATTGCTAAAGTGGATCAGCCGGTTGACAGAACCGAGTGGTACACTACTCCGCCTACCGTAACAGCCTACAACAATCCTCCCTTAAATGAAATTGTTTTTCCTGCCGGTATTTTACAATCACCTTACTTTGATTTGAATGCGGATGATGCCCTTAACTATGGCGGCATTGGTATGGTAATTGGCCACGAGATTACACATTCCTTTGATGACCAGGGAGCCCAGTATGATAAAGTAGGAAACGTAACAGACTGGTGGACAAAAGATGACTATGAAAAGTTTAAGGCAAGAACCCAGCAAGTGATTGATCAATATAGTTCGTTTACCGTGCTCGATTCAGTGCATATAAAAGGCGCATTAACGGTAGGCGAAAATACTGCCGACATTGCCGGAGTAGCTATTGCTTATGATGCATTTAAATTAACGCAACAAGGACAAGACACTACTAAGTTAGATGGCTTTACACCTGACCAACGTTTCTTCATTTCAATAGCAAGAATATGGCGTGTAAAAACAACCGATCAATTTTTACGCATGTATGTTAACACCAACCCGCACTCACCAGCCAAGTGGCGCGTGAACGGACCGTTAATGAACTTTACACCATTCTATAAAGCTTTTGATGTAAAGGAAGGTGATAAAATGTATAAACCACAAAGTGAAAGGATTGTGGTTTGGTAAGTGTTGATTGAATAAAAAACTAAAGCCTCATGGAGTTTAAACTTCGTGAGGCTTTTTCATTTTTGGTTGGATGATCTAGTTTGAAGTGACTTTCCTTTGGGGACAAACGTTCTTCCTCTGGCGCAAGCGTCACGCTTGTGCCCTATTAAATCATACTACATACGAGAGTTCAATTAGTCCTTTTTTATCGAAAAAATCTCTTGCACTGCTATACAGATAATCTTCTTCGTTTTCAACAAGACCAGCCTCTGAGTACTGGCGCAAGCGTCACGCTTGTGCAGTATTAAATCACACCACATACGAGAGTTCAATTAGTCCTTTTTTATCGAAAAAATCTCTTGCGCTGCTATGCAGATAATCTTCTTCGTTTTCAACAAGACCAGCCACTGATTACTGGCGCAAGCGTCACGCTTGTGCCCTATTTAATCACACCACATACGAGAGTTCAATTAGTCCTTTTTTATCGAAAAAATCTCTTGCACTGGTATGCAGATAATCTTCTTCGTTTTCAACAAGACGAGCCACTGATTACTGGCGCAAGCGTCACGCTTGTGCCATATTTAATCACACCACATACGAGAGTTCAATTAGTCCTTTTTTATCGAAAAAATCTCTTGCACTGCTATGCAAATAATCTTCTTCGTTTTTAACAAGACCAGCCTCCACAGGGTTTCGGTGAATATATTCCATCTTTTGAAAGAACATTTCTGTGTTCAATATCTCTATCGGGTTATTATGCTGTTGCCATAGTTGCCACTCGTTATTATTGCTATTCTTCATGCCAGACTTTTCCATCAGCCAAACCATCCATTCTCTTCTGCTTTCACCGGGGTGCTCAGCAATGGCTTTGCGGAGCGAGCGCGAGGTAAAGCTTTTCATTTCTCCAACAATTTTATCCAGTGCTCTGTTTTGGCTGCCGATAATCATGTGGATATGGCTGGGCATAATGCACCAGGCATAGATTTCCAGCCCTTTTTCCTTTTGGCAATATCGCCAACTGTCAAGCATGATTTCATTGTATTCTTTTCTTACAAACAGATCAATCCAATGCACTACAGCAATGCTGATAAAATATAGCTTGTCGTTGTCTGCAAACTTGTACTTTCGGCTCATACAGAAATGTAATAATCTTGGACAGCTAATGCAAGTTATAAATCGGCACAAGCGTGACGCTTGCGCCTGTTGAAGAGGATCTACCAGTAAATGGGAATTCCTACAACTTGATTACTTTTGCCACCAAAATTCAGTATGTCAGAATCTAACAAATGCCCCAGTTGCCAATCGTTATACGGGTACCCAACTGGCACTTCTATGATGTGCCCCGAATGCGGCCACGAGTGGAATCCCAACGAATCTGTAGAAGTAGTTGAAGAAGTTATTGACTCATCGGTAGTGAAAGATGCTAATGGTACTGTGCTGCTGGATGGGGATACTGTTGTCACTATTAAAGATTTGCCAGTAAAGGGTGCAAGCAAAGTAATTAAGGCTGGTACCAAAGTGAAGAACATTAAACTTACCGATGGCGATCATAATATTGATTGCAAGGTTGAAGGCTTCGGAGCGATGGCTCTAAAATCTATTTTTGTTAGGAAGAGTAGTTAGATCTGAATTCAATTCCTTTAGGGATTTCAAATTGGCACAAGCGTGACGCTTGCGCCTGTCGTGGGATCATAATATTGATTGCAAGGTGGAGGGCTTCGGAGCAATGGCCCTAAAATCTGTTTTTGTAAGGAAGAGTAGTTGATTGGCACAAGCGTGACACACTAGAATAGAAAAAGTTTCTTTACTAGTTTTGTTCTCATTTTAGTATAAGATTTTTTATAGCCTGATGCCGAACCCCTCAAGCCATTGTTGCAAAAGATAGCAACAGTTATGTCTTGTTTAGGGAAGTAATAGAGATCGGTAGTGGCACCAATGCCTCTGCCACTGTGCCCATATAGTAAACCGTAAGGAAATGACTTATCGGTTGCTAGTCCTAATCCGGTATCTGTTTTTATCTTATTTCCTGTTTTCATTTCTAATAAATATTGCTCATTAATGATATTGCCTTTCATTAAAGCTTGCAAGAAATAAGCAGCCTCTTCGATGGGTGCATAGATACCATCATCTCCAATAAACCAATTGGTAGTCTCAAATGTTTTAGCGGTAAGGTTTTCTAAAACATTATCTTGATTTAAGTCACCGTAGTAGTTTATATTTTTTTCGGGAGGTGTTTGCCTGTAGTAGGTATTTGCAAAACCTAACTGACTGATTAGTTTTCGTAAATAGTCTGTATGACCCTCAGGAACGACTGTATCAACAATCATTGCCAGCAGCATATAGTTTGTTGAGCTATAATGAAATTGAGTTCCTGGTTTGCTAGTTGGTACTTTACCAAAAACATATTTCCTGAGTGTGTTTTCATGGCTTAGTGTGTCTAACTTTAATTGATCTGATAAGTAGAGTTTATTCAATTCTTGATCGAATTCGTAATTGACAAAGCCGGAGGTATGGCCAAGTAAATTTCGAATAGTAACTTCTTTTGCGTTGGGTAAGTTATCGATAATTTCAACAGGGAGGTATTTAGCTATTTTATCGTCTAATTGAATTAGTCCTGCCTCTGCTAATTTCATCACAGCGACTGCATTGTACATCTTTCCAACACTGGCCAGTGCCATAATATCGTCTTTTTGAATTGGCGTTTTGCTCTCAAGGTTTGAATACCCTGCGGTGCCAATCCATTCGCCATGTTTTGGGCTTTGGATGTAAACCACTACACCGGCTAACGTATGAGTAGCCTGGTTTATATATTTTTGAATCTTCCGGTATTTTCGTGGTGGTTTGTCTTTTGAAAATACTTCAGTGATCGAAACGAGGAGTAATCCAGCAAATAGAACTAAATGCATAAATTTTATTTGCTTCATGGTTCTCTTAGTTTTGAATCCTCTTTAGCATCGAATATAAAAACATATTTATTAATAATAGGAGCGCCTCCTAAGAGTAGGATGCCTGCTTCAGGCGCAAGCGTCACGCTTGTGATTTACTAAACCCTCCTGCGGCAGGGATAGCAGCGGAAATCCTTTTTGCTGAATGGTATGTGTGTAGGGCAAAAAGATTGCAGCGGATAGCCCGCCCGGCCGCCCAAGCATTTTTATCCTTGAAACCTTGAATGGTTTACTTATTTTTGCATCAAATTTCACATCAATCATGAGCCAAAACAGACCGATCTCCGCATTTATTGAAAAAAATTATCTGCATTTTAATTCTGCTGCTTTAGTAGATGCAGCCAAAGGGTATAAAAAACATATTGCCGAGGGTAAAAAAATGCTTGTTTCACTTGCTGGTGCGATGAGCACGGCCGAGTTGGGTATCAGTTTTGCTGAAATGATCCGTCAGGATAAAGTGCATATTATTTCTTGTACCGGTGCCAACCTGGAGGAGGACATTATGAATCTGGTGGCGCACTCGCATTACAAGCGCATTCCAAACTATAGAGATTTAACTCCGGAGCAGGAGTGGGAATTATTAGGCAACCACTTGAACCGTGTTACCGATACCTGTATTCCAGAAGAAGAAGCATTCCGCAGATTGCAAGAACATTTATTTAAGGTGTGGAAAGATGCTGAGGATAAAGGCGAGCGCTTGTTTCCGCATGAGTTTATGTTTCGTATGATTAACAGTGGCGTGTTGAAGCAGTATTATGAAATTGATCCAAAAAACAGTTGGATGATTGCAGCGGCTGAACGCAACATGCCCATGGTTGTACCGGGCTGGGAAGATAGTACGATGGGAAATATTTTTGCTTCGTATGTTTTGACTGGTGAGTTGAAAGCATCGACCATGAAAAGTGGTATTGAGTATATGGTTTGGTTAGCCGATTGGTACACTAACAATGCAGGTGAACATGGTATTGGATTCTTTCAAATTGGTGGTGGTATTGCGGGCGACTTCCCGATTTGTGTTGTACCGATGTTGCATCAGGATTTAGGACGCGATGGAGTTCCGTTCTGGAGCTACTTCTGCCAGATTAGTGATTCGACTACTTCGTATGGATCGTATTCTGGTGCAGTGCCTAATGAAAAAATAACCTGGGGAAAACTAAGTATTGAAACCCCTAAGTTTATTGTAGAAAGCGATGCGACTATTGTAGTGCCATTGATGTTTGCTTATATCCTTGATCTATAGTCCATAGTTATTAGTCGATAGTCCATAGTGGCTATCGACTATTTACTATCGACTATGGACTATTGACTTCCTATGAATTTAGATTTTACCCTCCGTACCGAAATACAGAAAGCAGTTTCAGAATTGTTTGGTCAATCTATTGATCAGCTTCAGATACAACCGACCAATGTTGAGTTTGAAGGTTCGCACACATTAGTTTGCTTTCCGCTAACGAAAATTTCGAAAAAGAAACCAGAAGAGACTGCGCAGGCAGTAGGAGAATATTTGCAAACACATTCCGGGTTGGTTAGCAAGTTCAATGTGGTAAAGGGTTTTCTTAACCTGAGTATTACCGATGCTGTTTGGGTAAAAGTATTTGAAACCATTTATGCAGATGCTTCCTTTGGTATTGCGAAGCCACTGGGTAAAGAAATTATGGTTGAGTATTCCTCACCCAACACAAACAAACCCCTTCACTTAGGTCACTTGCGAAATAATTTTTTGGGTTATTCAGTGGCTGAGATTTACAAAGCACTCGGCTACACCGTTCATAAAGTGCAGATCATTAATGATCGCGGCATTCACATTTGCAAATCGATGGCCGCGTGGAAATTATTTGGGAATGGTGAAACACCAGAGAGCACTGGCTTGAAAGGCGATAAGTTGGTTGGTAAATATTATGTAGAGTTCGATAAGAACTATAAAGCTCAATGCAAAGAGCTTGAAGAAAAAGGAGCAACCAAAGAAGAAGCCGAGAAGCAAGCGCCTATCATGAAGTTGGCTGTACAAATGCTTCAACAGTGGGAACAAAAAAATTCGGAAATACTTGAGCTCTGGAATACCATGAACGGCTGGGTTTATGCCGGCTTCGATACTACCTACAAACGGATGGGTGTAGATTTCGAAAAATTGTATTACGAATCGAATACCTATTTACTGGGTAAGGAAGAGGTGTTGCGTGGCGTTGAACAAGGCGTGTTCTTCAAAAAAGAAGATGGTTCAGTTTGGGTTGATCTTACTGCCGATGGACTTGATCAAAAAGTATTACTGCGCTCAGATGGCACTTCGGTTTATATGACGCAGGATATTGGTACGGCCATTTTGCGTTTCCGCGATTTCCCAAAAATAGAAGGTCAGGTTTATACGGTGGGCAACGAGCAGGAGTATCACTTTAAAGTATTGTTTTTGATTTTAGGCAAGCTCGGCTACGAGTGGGCAAAGAAGTGCTATCATCTTTCATACGGCATGGTTGATTTACCTACGGGTAAAATGAAGAGTCGTGAGGGTACGGTAGTAGATGCCGATGATTTGATGGAGGAGATGGTGGAGGAAGCTGACAAGCAAACCCGCGAGCTTGGTAAGATTGATGAAATGAGTGAACAAGAAGTGAGCGATCTTGCCGAGATGATCGGCTTGGGAGCGTTAAAATTCTTCTTACTTAAAGTGGATCCTAAAAAGCGAATGATGTTTGATCCTGCAGAATCAATTCAATTGCAGGGACACACGGGTCCGTTTATTCAATATACGCACGCACGCATAAAATCTATTCTGCGAAAAGCAGAATCATTAAATATCAATCCTGATAGTAATGATCTTGAGAAGGTGAATGCACTCGAGCCATCTGAGCGTGAGGTAATTTTTAAGATCAATCAATACACAACTAAGCTGCAAGAAGCTGCCCGCGAGTATTCGCCCGCTATTGTTGCTAACTATGTCTTTGAATTGGCAAAGGAGTACAATCAGTTTTATCAGGCTATTCCAATTTTTAATGAGAGTGATCCTGCTAAGTTGAGATTTAGAATTGCTTTCTCGCAAGTGGCCGCCAACACTATTCAGCAAGCCATGGCTTTGTTGGGTATTCGCGTGCCGAATAAAATGTAAGGGCACGTTCGTTGATTAAAAAATTCAGTAATAATCTGTGAATCACTGGCAAAAATGGGTTTCACTAAACTATAATCTGTATTTTGTGTTATTAGTTAAAACTATCCTTTTATGAAAACCGCCATACTCTTCATACTTATGCTAACCACAGCAAATTTTTATGATTTTAAAATTGAATCGCTTGAGGGAAAGCAAATCGACTTTAGTCAGTACAAGGGCAAAACGTTGCTAATCGTTAACACGGCTTCCAAGTGTGGGTATACTCCGCAATATGAAGAGCTTCAAAAAATGCATGAGCTGTATGGAAACAAAATAACCATCCTTGGCTTTCCGGCCAACAACTTTGGCGGTCAGGAACCCGGCACTAATCTTCAGATTGCAGAATTTTGTAAAGCCAATTATGGCGTTACTTTCCAAATGTTTGAGAAAATTTCTGTGAAAGGTGGAGATCAACATCCACTATATGCTTGGTTAAAGGAAAAAACAGGCGAGGAGCCAAGCTGGAATTTTTGTAAATACTTAGTGAAGCCCGATGGCACTGTACAATTCTTCAAAAGTTCCGTAAAGCCAATGGACAAACAGATTCTTGATAATATCTAAGCCAGCATTTGTTAGCTTACTATGAAGTTTAAAATATTTCTTTACATCTTTTTAGCAATTACAGTCATGAGTCTTGTAGCATTTTTAACTGGGAAGTTGTCATCATCAAAACCCAATACACCTGTCGCAAATTCTATCTATGATTTTAAGATTAAAGGATTGGATGGAAAGGAAATAGACTTCGCTAAGTACAAAGGAAAAAAATTATTGATTGTGAATACGGCTTCCAAATGTGGAAAGACTCCGCAGTATGCAGGCCTCGAAAAATTGCACGAACAATTTGGTAATAAGGTGGATGTATTGGGCTTTCCAGCTAACAACTTTCTTTGGCAGGAGCCCGGTACTAGTGAAGAGATTGCCGCCTTCTGCGAAAAAAATTATGGTGTGCAATTTCAAATGTTTGAAAAGGTCTCTGTGAAGGGGAGCGATCAGCATCCACTATATCAATGGCTGGAAGCTAAAACCGGCAAACATCCCGATTGGAATTTTGCCAAGTTTTTAGTTAACGAAGACGGCACCCAAGTCACTTTTTTTAGTTCAAGCGTGCAGCCATTGGATCAAAAACTAATATCCACAATCCAGTAAGAGTAGGAATATCTGCCGTTATCCGGTATCTATCATCTTTTTTCGCCCTTCTCAAACTCCGGTTTCACCGACTTTTTGCTGTTGATAGCCTAATCAACCTCGTCTTGCCTGCAGGTATGCCGTTACTTTGGGTAAATAAACACAACAATTATGAGCAACGACAAGAAAAAAATGAGCAGCAGTTTCTGGGTAGGCGCTACTATCCTGATTTTTGGAACATTTCTTTTATTCGACAACTTGCACTTCCTGGATTTTCCACGTTGGGTGGCTCAGTGGTACACATTTTTAATTGTGTTAGGATTGATAATCGGAATCAGGAAAAATTTTCAAGGCATTGGCTGGTTGGTTTTGATTTTGGTCGGCACTTATAATTTGTTGGATAATATCCCTGGGTTCCCATATGATTTGAGTCAATATGGGTTTCCAGTTGCAGTCATCGCTGTCGGTGGTCTCATTTTAGCTCGATCGGTATTGGGTTCAGCATCGCGAGAAGCAAAGAAGGCACGCTGGGGTGATGGGGTTATTACTTCGGATGACGGTGGGGAAGACTATTTTGATTTAACTACCATTTTTGGCGGTAACAAACGGAAAGTATTTTCAAAGAATTTTAAAGGGGGTGAAACAACGTGTGTATTTGGGGGTGCAGATATTGATCTTTCACAAGCCGACATTAATGGCACCGTTGTAATTGATGTAACGCAACTTTTTGGTGGTGTCAAGTTGGTAATCCCTTCCAATTGGGAATTGAAGTCGGACCTAACCGCTATTTTAGGCGGGGTTGATGACAAGCGGAACGCTCCACAAGGAGGTTACACTGCTGGCAAAAAATTAATTCTTACTGGCTTCGTTATGTTCGGAGGTGTGGACATTAAAAGTTATAACTAATAAAACTCAACTTCATGAAATGGTATCTTGTTAAGTTGGTTTTTCAAGTGTTGAGTGGGGAAGGGGCACACACTCCTCAGTTTGATGAGCAGGTTCGGTTGATAAAAGCCGATGAAGTTAATTGGGCTTACGAAAAAGCAACGGTAATAGGCTGGCTTGAACAACGATCATTTTTGAACCATAGAGACGAAAACGTAACGTGGAAGTTTATTGAGATAGCCGAAATTCATGAAGTTGAAAATCCCGAGGATGGCGTGTTGCTTTGTTCTTATACAGTAGAGCCTGACAATGCAAAAGATTATATCGAAATGACTCGAATCAAAGCTGAAAAATCATTGGCCATTTCTATTGGCAACGAACAAATAAATTCATTAGCACTATAATAAGCGGAGGAAGATTAAGCAATTGATTTTCCTCCTGGGGTCTGTAAAGTAAACTGTGTCAGTTAATAATTATTGTAATCATATTTGATGTTGTAATGTGGGCAACTCCCACGCTGAAGTTCCTTTACAATGGTATAAAATTTAGTTGG
>Ga0209480_10000865_pt1 | contig 23218 bp, 16 predicted proteins | sample JI61114C2DNA_FD_187501 | JGI IMG/M metagenome (GOLD analysis project Ga0209480, IMG submission 187501) | Wastewater effluent complex algal communities from Wisconsin, to seasonally profile nutrient transformation and Carbon sequestration -... | ecosystem: Engineered > WWTP > Effluent > Algae... | reverse complement strand
GAATTTGCTACTCGTGCTGCTTTAGGTTTGGGTGCAACGGTAAAAATTTATGATAATAACGTATATAAACTTTCACGCTTGCAAAATAATATTGGTGAACGTTTTTATACTTCTGTAATTAATAATCGTCGTTTATTAAATGACATCAGAACTGCCGATGTGGTAGTTGGCGCCATACATTCCGAAAATGGTCGTTCGCCTGTTATTGTCACCGAGGCTATGGTGCAGGAAATGAAACCCGGCAGTGTAATTATTGATGTAAGTATCGACCAGGGTGGATGTATAGAAACCAGTGAAGTTACTACGCATGATCAGCCTACTTTTATTAAACATGATGTCATACATTATTGTGTGCCTAATATAGCCTCGCGTGTGCCTCGCACTGCCAGTTATGCGATTAGTAATATTACTGCCAGTACATTAATGCAATTTAACGAATATGGCGGATTGGAAAATCTTATCCGTGTATTGCCCGGAGTTCGCCATGGGGTTTATATCTACAAAGGGCATTTGACTAATCAGTATCTCGGTCAGAAAATGGGTTTAAAATTCACCGACATTAATTTACTCATTACGAGTTCGATGTAGGTTGAGGTAATTCTTTCTAATTAGGTTTATAGTATGAAATTTTCTAATTGCTTAATGAAGCAAACAAGCACTGCTGTGTAATATGTTATAAGGTGATTTGTTACCATAATTATTTCGGTTATTAATTGAATTCGGAGAAAAAATAATGTCACCCCTAGCGGGGTTTGGTTTATCGGTGCATTTGTATTCTGTTAAAATAATGTCACCCCCTAGCGGGGTTTGGTTTTCGTTACTTTAGTTAGTTGATAAAGCAATGCTCTCCATTGACAAATTTAAACCCCTTGTGGTGACCTTGTTTTACCAGCTATGCTATCCATATACAGGCTCCACCCTTTGGTTTACCTCCAGACCAGGTAAGGTTGGATTATTTTAAGCCACAATGTCATCAATCAGCAAGCTTAACCCCGTTAGGGGTGACATTATTTTAACATCACAGTGTCATCCATCGACACACTTAACCCCGTTAGGGGTGACATTATTTTGTTTGAATTCCTTCCAAAAATCAACTACTATGGTTTTAATGGTTGTCATTTTAAATGACTTTTAGCGAATAAATACAACATTTTGTAAGTTTAATTGACAATTTATTTGAAAATGTCAACAACATGTCATTATATTTGACTTTCAAAGTTGGAGGTCATTATGGGAGTTGGTCGTGTGGTGGTGCATATGGATTTAGACACCTTTTTTGTTTCGGTGGAGCGATTAAAAGATTCGCGTTTAATGCATAAGCCTGTATTGGTTGGAGGAACGGGCGACCGGGCTGTGGTGGCATCGTGTAGTTATGAAGCGAGGGCGTTTGGGGTTCATTCGGCAATGCCGATGCGGCAGGCTAAGATGTTATGTCCGGAGGCGATTATAGTTCGTGGCGATTATGAGCATTATTCGAAATATTCGAATATGGTTACGGAGATTATTCATGAGAAGGTGCCTTTGTATGAAAAATCGTCGATTGATGAGTTTTATATCGACATGACGGGCATGGATAAGTTTTTTGGGACTTATACATATGTGCAGGAACTGCGGAACAGGGTAATAAAAGAAACAGGGCTTCCCCTCTCCTTTGGGTTATCGGAAAATAAAACTGTTTCGAAGGTGGCAACTGGTGAAGCAAAGCCGAATAATCACCTCAAAATTGAATATGGTATTGAGAAATCATTTCTGGCACCATTATCGGTCCGAAAAATTCCGATGGTTGGAGAAGTTACAGCTCAGTTGTTGCGCAAAATGGGCATTGTAAAAATTAAAACAGTGCAGGAAATGCCGCTGGAAATTATGGATAATATTCTGGGGGAAAATGGCAAATCAATCTGGAAAAAAGCAAATGGTATTGATAATTCACCGGTAACACCTTACACAGAACGCAAATCAATTTCGAGTGAAGAAACATTTGAAAATGATACTATTGATGTGAAACGGATGAAAACAATTTTGGCCGGCATGACTGAGCGCCTGGCGTATCAGTTGCGTAAGGAAAATAAACTGACTTCCAATGTTGCGGTAAAAATCCGTTATTCCGATTTCGAAACGCATACCAAACAACTGCGTATCCCCTATACTTCGGCCGATCATACATTAATAAAACTCGTAAAAGATTTATTCGATAAACTATACGACCGTCGTGTATTAATCCGATTAATAGGTGTTCGTTTTTCAGGATTAGTAAGCGGAGGATATCAAATTAATTTATTAGAAGATTCGGAGCATATTATTAAACTGTATCAGGAAATGGATTTGTTGAGAAAAAGATTTGGGGAGGGGGCGGTGAAGAGGGTTGGTTGATGTGCTAATTTGTTAATGCGATGATGTGCTGATTAACAGCCGAATGATGTACCAATGTGTCCGCCGCGGCGGATACCGATGTACCAATTAACAGCCGGATGCTGAGTTGGAATGTAATTCGGAGTACGTAGCCGTCAACCCACGTGTTGACCTAGGGTTTGCAATAATTACATTCGGAGCTATGAGAGATGTGTTGATGTGTCCGCCGCGGCGGATGTTAATGTGCTGATGAAACAGCCGGATGCTGAGTTGGAATGTAATTCGGAGTACCGTAGCCGTCAACCCACGTGTTGACCTAGGGTTTGCAATAATTACATTCGGAGCTACCGTAGCCGTTAACCCACGTGTTGACACATTCGGAGGTTGGTTTGACGTTTGGCCTGATTTAAAGTGGTGCAACCACTTTAAAAACGAAAATTGAAGTTCATTAGCCGATTAATTTGCTGCTTATCGCACACCATCATTTGCTAATTTGCTTCCGCCGCAGCGGACGCTACGCGAATTAACCAATTTGCTAATTAAAATGTACCTAAACACACACTCTGCATATAGCCTTCGTTTCGGGATTATGACGCCGGAAAAATTGCTTGAAGAAGCAAAGGCTAAAGGTGTGCATAGTTTTGTGCTGAGTGATATCAATAATACTTCAGGCTGGTTTGAATTGTTGGCCGACGCCAAAAAATTTGGCATTGATGTGAAATGTGGTATCGAATTTAAAAATGGCAATCAAACATTATTTATCGGTATCGCAAAAAATCAGGATGGATTTGCAGAACTAAACAGATATTTATCGGGATATCTGAAACAAAAACTGGACATCCCTCCTATTGCACCACCTTTAATTAACGCCTATGTGATTTATCCTTATCATCATGGTGCTGTTTATCAACTGCGTGACAATGAATTTGTAGGTGTCAGGAAAAAAGATTTAACCCGTTTTCGTTACGAAAAACATCATCTCCCCAAAACAAAAACAGTAGCATTAAATACGGTCACCTTTGCTGTGAAAAAAGATTTTAATGCTCACCGCATTTTACGCGCAATTGACCACAATACCATTATCACCAAACTGATACCGGAAGATATTGACGACCCATTACATCAATTCGAAACGTATGACCAATTAATTGCCGATTTTGGCGAACATCGTTATTTACTCGACAATGCGCAACAGCTGATTGACAACTGCTCTTTTGAATTTGAATATCATACCAATAAAAACATCAAAACCTTTACAGGTAAAGAAAAAGAAGATATTGATATGTTGTTGCAACTCACTTATGAGGGGGTAACAAAACGATATGGCAAATTAAATAAAACAGTGCAGGATCGCATTAATAAAGAATTAGAAATTGTCATACAAAAAGGGTTCGTATCCTATTTTTTAATTAACTGGGATATTATTCGCTATGCAAAAAGTAAAAATTATTTTACCATTGGCCGAGGCAGTGGCGCGAATAGTTTAATTGCCTATTGTATTGGTGTTACCGATGTTGACCCAATTGAATTAGATTTATATTTTGAACGGTTTATTAATTTATTCAGAGCAACTCCACCTGACTTTGATTTGGATTTTTCGTGGAAAGACAGAGAAGATGTAACCGATTATATATTTAACAAACACGGCGAAGAACATACTGCGCTGCTTGCTACGTATACCACGTTTAAAAGTCGTTCGTTTATTCGTGAAGTAGCCAAAACGTTTGGTTTGCCTAAATATGAAATCGATGCCATGGTGAAAAATTACGGTGAAAGTATATTTGGTGATGCAGTGAAAATTCCCGATAAAATTGCAAGAAGTATTTATTCCTACGGCGGTTATTTACACGGTAATCCGAACTACCTGAGTATTCACGCCGGAGGTATTTTGCTGAGTGATAAACCAATATATTATTACACCGCAACACATCTTCCACCCAAAGGATTTGCTACCACACAATTCGACATGCATGTAGCGGAAGATATTGGTTTATATAAATTTGATATTCTGAGTCAGCGCGGTCTCGGTCATATTAAAGAAGCCGTTGAAATTGTAAAAGCCAATAAAGGAATTGATATTGATATTACACCGGTTGAACAATTTAAAAAAGACCCATTATTAAATCAAAATTTACTTAAAGGAAATACCATTGGTTGTTTTTACATTGAATCACCTGCCATGCGCAGTTTATTAAATAAATTATTATGCGATAATTATCTCACATTAGTTGCAGCAAGTTCAATTATTCGTCCCGGTGTTGCACAATCGGGCATGATGGATGAATACATTCGCCGGCATCGGTTTCCGGAGCATAGGAAAAAGATACATCCTGTAATGGGTGATATTATGCCTGATACTTATGGTGTTATGGTGTATCAGGAAGATGTAATTAAAGTGGCACATTATTTCGCCAAATTAACACTGAGCGAAGCCGATGTTTTGCGCAGAGGTATGAGTGGGAAAAGTCGCAGCAAAGATGAATTTCAACGCATTAAACAAAAATTCCATGCCAATTGCTCCGATTTAAATTACAGTAAAGAATTAATAGCTGATGTTTGGCATCAGATTGAAAGTTTTGCAGGGTACTCTTTTGCCAAAGGACATTCTGCTTCGTACGCAGTAGAGAGTTATCAAAGTTTATATTTAAAAACCTATTATCCACTTGAATTTATGGTTGCGGTGGTGAATAATTTCGGAGGTTTTTATACGGCCGAATTATATCTGCATGAAGCAAAAAAAGCGGGTGCACATATTGAAGCACCTTGTATCAATAAAAGTAATTACACTACTTGTATTTATGGGACGGTTATTTATGTTGGGTTAATTCATATTACCGGACTGGAAAACAATGTCGCAGAAAGGATATTGGCTGAAAGGCTTGCTAATGGCCCTTTTGTTGATTTTGATGATTTTATGATGCGGGTAGCCATTAATCTGGAACAATTAGAAATATTAATTACCATTAATGCATTCCGTTTTAGTGGGATTAAAAAAAGAGAATTACTTATTGAAGCGTATCGCCGGTTAAATAAATCGAAAAAAACACAACCTGCAGCTACATTATTTCATACAGGAGCACCAACTCCCTATCAGTTTCCGGAATTACATCTCGATAACAGAGAGGATGCATGGGATGAAATAAAAATATTGGGATTTCCGCTGAGTTCACCTTTTGATTTAATTGATGACCCACTAATTAATAACAGGCGATTGGTTCGCGTTCGCGATTTCAGCAAACATGTGGGTGCAACTGTCGAAATTGTTGGTTATTTAATAATTACAAAACATACGGCTACTAAAACCGGAGAGCACATGTATTTAGGCACTTTTTTAGATCAAGATGGCAATTGGCTGGACACTGCGCATTTTCCGGCTTCTGCAAAAAAATACCGGTTTAAGGGTAAGGCTTGTTATTTATTAAAAGGGACTATCCAGGAAAGTTTCAGCGCTTATACACTTATAGTAAATGAAATGTATCACTTAAAAATGTGGTTGCCTAAAGATTAAAATAAACTTCCCTGCACTTGTATTTTAGGTTCATCATCGGCATAATCCATCACCATAAAATTAGGGCTAAGTGGTTGACTAAATTGCATTAAAATGTGTTGGGTATCAGCAGTTTTATCCATCCACAAACCCTCGTTTCCTTTTTGTATCATAACAGGCATGCGGCTGTGAATTTCGGCTACCAAACTATTTGATGTAGTAGTTACAATAGCCATAGTTTTTTTTATTTCACCTGTTTGTTTATTGATATAATTATTAAAAATGCCACCATAATAAAAATATTCTTCATCTTTTAAATGAATAAACATTTTTCGTTTTTCACGTTTATTATGTTCATAAAATCCATTGGTGCAAACCAGACATCGCTGACCTGTTTTCCATGCATCGCGCCAGGTGGCAAGTTGCGTTATAGTTTCGATACGGGCATTAAAAGTAGAGCGCTGTTCATTGAGTTTTTCGGGCGATAACCAATGCGGAATAAATCCAAAAATATATGCCTGAATTACTTCAGGTTTTTCAATAGTAATAACAGGCATTGGAGTTCCGGGATACCCAATTACATCCTCACCACTGGCATCATGATATTTTTCTTCAACACCTAAATCATCAGTTAACCATGGTTTGCCATAGTTCTTTTCGTAAACTTCTTTATTTGTCTTCGATTTAGTAGTATAACTTGAACACATAATCAGATAATTAATTATTCTTCAGTGTAAGGGTCTTTAGGTGTAAAATGATACTTTTCCGTAAATGCTGTTTGTGCCTGCAGAAATAATTTTTCCATTATCATTTCGCTATGATTTACCGAAGAAGTGATATCTTCTCCGGCTTCAAAATCTGCATCAATCGGGTCTTTTATGAGGTAAAAGGAAATTAATTGCGGATAGCTGTTTATAAGCAGTTGCTCGCGGTTGGTAAACAATTGCAAAGTGGCTGAATAAAACTTTTCGTTATCTTCAAATTGGCCGGCATTTTTAACTGCTTTCAGACAGCTTTTAGTTGTTGACAATGCCTGATAATAAGCATCCCAAATAATAGTGCTATCTGCAACTTCAAAATTGCCAATAGCATCTGTGGCCTCCTGCATGATCATTTTCTGTTCGATAATAAAATCATGATATTCCACGGCATTACTAAACGTAATTTGTGCATTCGCAGTAACAATTCCAATACAAAAGAATAGTAAAACCCAAGTACTTCTCAACGTCATAATTTTTGCTAAATTAATCAAAATATACACGCAGATAAAACCACATGGATGGCAGTAAAATGTTGATTAAAAATTATGTTAACATCATTTAACTACGATTTAACGCACAACAATATCTTGTTAACTGATTTAAACAAATATAAATATGTTCTTTGCACGACAACCAATCCAACTATTATGCGTATTACGCTAAGCTTAACGCTCCTCGTTACCGGTTTTCTGACGCTGTTAAACGATTTGTCAGCCCAGGACACCATCCCTAAGCCTTCTTTAGCATCTTTAAAGGTTACTGATCCGCCAAAAATTGATGGCAAATTGGATGATGTAGCCTGGGCAGGTGCTGTAGCCACAACACTAGACCTTACGTTTTTACCTGAATTCGGGAAAACACCTTCTCGAAAAACTGAAGTAAAGGTGATTTATGATAACAATGCCATCTACATTGGGGCCAAAATGTATGACCCTGATCCAACAACTATTAACAGACAATTGGCTGAACGCGATGGCTACTCAAATGCCGACCACTTTGCTGTAGGTTTTGATACTTACAATGACGATTTAAATGGATACCGCTTTACAGTTTCTGCTTCCGGGGTTCAATCTGACCAACGAATATCATTAAACAGCACCGGCGATATGAGTTGGGATGCAGTTTGGCAGAGTGATGTGGCTTTGGATAAAGAAGGATGGACGTGTGAAATTAAAATCCCCTATTCGGCAGTTCGATTTCCTTCCAAAGAACAACAGGATTGGGGACTTCAATTAATAAGAAGTATTAACAGCACGGGCGAATATATTATCTGGAGTCCGGTGGACCCTAATATTATGGGTGTAGTAAATCAATGGGGGACTTATACCGGATTAGAAAATATTGTTCCACCATTACGTTTATCATTTTCTCCTTATTTAACAGCTGGAACACAATGGACACCAGTTGATGAAGAAGGTGAAACTGTTATTTATGAACAAAACAATATTTTAAATGGGGGTTTAGATGTAAAATATGGTATAAATGAAAGTTTCACTATTGATGCTACTTTGATTCCCAATTTTGGAGAAGTACAAAGTGATAATGTAATATTGAACCTCTCTCCTTTTGAACAACAGTTTAACGAGCGCAGGCCATTTTTTACAGAAGGTACCGAAATATTTAATCAAACATTTAATTTCATTGGTGATAATATGTTTTATTCGCGACGTGTAGGTGGTGTACCGTTTAATTATTATGGTGCGTATGATGCCACAAAACGTCATGAGGTAGTTATAGAAAATCCTTATGAAACTGGTTTAATAAATGCAACTAAATTTTCAGGAAGAACAGATAAAAATTTAGGTATTGGAATTTTCAATGCAATTGCAACTGAAGAATATGCCATATTGCGCGATACAGTGAGTGGTGAAGAGCGATCTGTTTTGACAAATCCACTCACCAATTATAACATGATTGTATTCGAACAAGCTTTAAAAAACAACTCAAAAGTAAGTATCACTAATACCAACACATTGCGTGATGGGATTTACCGTGATGCCAATGTTACACAAGGTTTGTTTGATATTACCAATGCCAAACATACTTGGAATTATTGGGGTTTCGGCAATTATAGTCAGGTATACGAACCTTATTATGATGAAAACAATGTAATAGTTGATGACCCTACTACAGGATTTAATTATATAGCAGGTGTTTCTCAGTTTACCGGAAAATGGAATTTCAATTTAAGTCATGCACTTATAAGCCCTACCTACGATCACACTGATATGGGTATTCAATATGGTTATAATTTTATTAATAACTATTTTGGATTTAATTATAATAATCAGGAGCCCAAAAAAGGCATTTTTTATAATTACAATGCCTGGGGTGGGTTCGCATATAATTTGCAATATGATCCATTAGAATACCAAGAAATTAACTACAATTTAGGATTTAATGGCCAATTTAAAAATTTCTGGAATGTTGGTGGCAATTTATATTCTAAACCTATTTGGTGGTACGATTTTTACGAACCTAGGTATGAAGGCCGTAAATATTATCATGCACCATTTACATTTATTAATGTTTGGGGTGGAAGTGATTATCGCAAAGACTTATCGTTTAACTGGAACTTGAGTTTTGGTGAATCGCCATTAGCAAATGACCCTTATTTCGGAGGAGGACAATATATTACCTGGAATGTTAATGATAAATTTTCAGTATCACATGGTCTTGGCTTAAGTAAAGACCATAATAACTTTGGATTTGTAGATTTTGATGGAGCTGACAACAGTATTTTTGGAAGAAGACATATCACAACTATTGACCAGGAAATCTCATTTAAATACATTTTTGGACCAAAAATGAATATCCTCGCCAGAGCGAGACAATATTGGGGAAAAGTAGTCTATCACGAATTTTACGAGTTGTTGGAAGATGGCAATCTGGGTGAAACCACTTTTGATGGCAATTATGATATCAACTTCAACATTTTTAATGTGGACTTTGTATATGCATGGGAATTTGCGCCGGGAAGTTACTTTAACCTCATCTGGAAGAATAATATCTTTCAATATGATGATATCCGAGTGGATGATTATTTTGACAATTTGCGTAAGACTTTTGAGACACCACAAACCAATGGTTTATCTATAAAATTGATATATTATCTTGATTATCAATATCTTATAAAGAAAAATGTGTAGTGTTTGCACCCCGTTTTGTGACAAGGGTTTTGGTCGGTTTTCCGGTTGAAACCCTTGTGTTTTTGGTTATTTCGGTAAACAGTTTTACTTTTAGCATGTCATATGAGAAATAAAGTAACCCTTACCTTAATTGCAACAGTTGGTTTAATATTTTCTGCGTGCAACCCTTACTCAACCTGGGAAAAGTCAGTAGTTAACAATAGCTCGAAAGATATAATTATATATGTGTCTGATTCAGGTGGTGGTTTTCAATTTACTGACAGTATTATTATAGCACCGGCAACACAAGAAATAATTTATTCATTTGGCGATGTTGTTAAGTCAGAAGCAACTGAATGTGACTTGTATATTTCAAGATTAACTATTGCGACAGATTCGGGATTTATTGTTACTAAAGATATACAGTCAGCCGACAATTGGGCCGGTGATACCAAAGATGCAGATAAAGGTTTCGACCATTCATGTGTGTACACCGTTACAGATAGCGATATTATTGAAGATTAAATTTATTTATAAAGGGATTTAACAAACCGGGTATATTTTTATTCCCGGTTTTGTTTTTTAGTGAGATAAGTTTTTAATATGGAGAAACCTACCTTTAATGAGGCAATCAAATTTTGGGTTAAACTCGGATGGATAAGTTTTGGGGGTCCTGCGGGACAAATTGCCATCATGCATGAATATTTGGTAGACAAAAAGAAATGGATAAGCGATAAAAAATTTCTCCATGCCTTAAATTATTGTATGTTATTGCCGGGCCCTGAAGCACAGCAGTTGGCAACCTATACCGGATGGCTGTTACACGGTACTAAGGGTGGATTAGCTGCTGGTATATTTTTTGTTTTGCCATCTGTGCTCATATTATTATTACTCAGTATTATATATGTCACTTTTGGTGATTTGCCCTGGGTGAGTGCTTTATTTCAAGGATTGAAACCGGCAGTTGTAGCCATTGTAATTTTAGCAATGATAAAAATTGCAAAAAAATCGCTGGTTACAAATTATCACTACATCATTGCCCTATTAAGTTTTATAGCCATTTATTTTTACAATATATCTTTCCCGTTAATAATATTAGGCACAATTGTTTTTGCTTTGGTTCATCACAAATGGATAAATAAATCTAACCATCAATCCAACCAAAACAGTGCAATTAATCAAGATGAAAAGGGTTACTATTTAACCACTTCCAGTGTGATTCCTCATGCCGGATTTCAATTAAAAAGACTTGTAAGTCAAATAGCCTTATTTGCAATTTTATGGGTAGCCCCTCTCCTGTTGTTTTATTCGCTCAGCAGTAATTTTTCGTTTTGGCAACAACTCAGTCTGTTTTTTACACAAGCAGCTTTTGTTACTTTCGGCGGGGCTTATGCCGTTTTACCTTATGTAGCGCAACAAGCAGTAGAAAACTTCCAATGGTTGAGCAGTGCACAAATGATAGATGGATTGGCGCTCGGGGAAACAACTCCGGGACCGCTTATTATGGTTTTGGCATTTGTTGGATTTATGGGTGGTTATCAGGCCTTCGGTTCAAGTTTATTGGCCGGTTCACTTGGGTTATTAACTACTACCTATTATACTTTTTTACCTTGTTTTTTATTCATTTTTGCAGGTGCACCCATCATCGAAAAAACGCAACATAATACACATATCAAACATATACTCAGCTTTGTTACAGCAGCAGTTACAGGTGTAATATTAAATTTAACGTTGTATTTTGCAGAAGCTGTTATATTTGGTAAAACCGCTGAAAATTTGCTGTCCATTAATTGGCATGAAGTGCAGTGGTTAAATGTGATTTGGATTGTGATAAGTGTAATTGCACTTTACCGCTTTAAAATCGATATGTTAATTTGGTTGGCAGTAAGTGCCATTTTCGGGTTAACAACTTATTTTATTGCATAACAAACTATCGTTATTTTTATGATTAAATGGCTAATATGAGATATATTAAAATACTTGCCTGTGTAGTTATTCCGGCTATTGTTATTTATTTTTTAGATTCAGGCATGGGCTCATTACCACCCTTAGGTAAACTCATGGACCCTGTGCATGGATTTATGGCAAATGCTGAAACAAAAACAGCTTTTGAAAGTAACACCGTTGATATTGCCGACCCATCGGTGAAAGGAACAATTGTGCTGGATGACCGTTTGGTTCCGCATGTTTTTGCAGAAGATGAACACTCATTGTATTATTTGCAAGGATATATTACAGCCAAATATCGGCTGTGGCAAATGGATATTCAAACACGTGCTGCAGCCGGCAGATTGAGTGAATTGTTTGGACCTAAATTTATTGAATACGATTTAGAGCAACGTCGCAAAGGAATGATTTTTGGCGCAGAAAATGCACTTGCAACAATAAAAAATAATCCAAAATTAGAAGCATGTATTCAAGCCTATACAGATGGTGTTAATGCCTTTATGCGAATAAATGACTCTAACGGTAACGTAGGATTAGATTATGCAGCATATCCCATTGAATTTAAGTTATTGAATTACGAACCTGAAGCCTGGACGCCCTTAAAAACTGCACTTTTATTAAAATACATGGCAAGCACACTCACTGGTTTCGATGATGATGCGGAAATGACTAACCTTAAAAAATTACTTGCTGATACTGATTTTAATGCACTTTATCCAGATTACACAACAGGTATAGATCCAATTATCCCAACTGAAAAAATTTATGATTTTGATGTTGAGGCAACTGATACATTAGCATCAACAACCAGTGATGTGTATTATAAAAAAGTGTTGGATATTTTCGAACAACAACACCAAAAAAATCAGGTTGGCTCTAACAACTGGGCAGTTGGTGGAAGTAAAACTAAAAATGGATATCCAATTTTATGTAACGACCCACATCTACAATTAAACTTGCCTTCTTTATGGTTTGAAATTCAATTACAATTAGGCGATATGAATTGTTATGGCGCATCATTACCCGGTGCACCTGCAATTGTGATAGGTTTTAATGATGATATTGCCTGGGGAGTAACCAATGCGCAGGTAGACGTTAGAGATTGGTATACCATAACGTTTCAGGACGAAACTAAAGCGGCATATAAATATGGGAATGAATGGAGGAAAACAACAAAACGTATTGAAACAGTTAATGTACGTGGTGCATCTGCAGTTGTTGATACCGTAATTTATACACATTACGGACCTGTAGTGTATGAAAATGTAAAAATGGTTGATGGTCACCAGGCAAAAGATAAAGCTGCCAGAGAAGGTATGGCAATGCGTTGGTTAGCTTTGGAAAAATCAGAAGAGGTGAACACATTTTATTTATTGAACAGAGCAAAAAATTATGATGATTACCGACACGCCATCTCCTATTTTAGTTGCCCCGCACAGAATTTCATTTTCGCTTCTCATTCGGGAGATATTGCCATAACTCAACAAGGCAGATTCCCACTTAAACATGAAGGTCAAGGCAAATTTATTTTAGATGGAACCAATCCTGCAGACGATTATCAGGGATATATTCCGTTTGAACATAATCCAACCATTAAAAATCCGTCGAGAGGTTTTTGTGCTTCTGCCAATCAACATCCTACAGATTCTACATATCCATATTATTACACCAGTTTCGATTTCGAATTTTATCGCAACCGTGTAATTAATACAACCTTAAATAAAATAACCAATGCTACAATAACGGATATGCAAAACTTGCAGCAAAATAATTTCAACCTTTCTGCATCAGAAGCATTACCAATATTATTGACAAAATTATCTGACCCATGCAGAACAGATGAAAATGCCTGTAAAATTGTAACTGCGCTGAAAGAATGGAATTACGAAAATAATGCCGTTGATTTAGCACCTACCTATTATCAAATTTGGTGGGATACTTTGTATAATTTAATGTGGGATGAAATGCAGAGTGAAACCATTGCTTATGTAAAACCCAATACTTATTTTACTGTAGAAGCGATGCGTAATTTCCCGGATAATCATCCTTTATTTGATTTTGCCCAAACTGCCGACAAAAAGGAAACATTTGCTGACCTTGTTCAACAAAGTTTTACCAGCATGTTATCAATTTGTGATTCATTAGTTAAAGCTGATAAAAATGTTTTGCAATGGTATCAGCATAAAAATACTAATATCATGCATATAAGTCAGATACCAGCTTTTAGCAAACTCATGGTAAACAATGGTGGTTATCGCAATATTGTGAATGCTACCAGCGAAACCCATGGACCAAGCTGGCGAATGATAGTTGAGCTTTCATCACCTGTAAATGCTTTTGGAATATATCCTGGTGGACAATCTGGTAATCCAGGTAGTAAATACTATGATAATTTTGTTGAAGATTGGGCAGCAGGAAAATACTATCCTTTATATTTATTTACAAATTTAGATGCTGCAGGTAAAAAAGCATTATTCACATTAACATTTAATTAATTATGAAAACAGCAATAATTATTATAGTAGGCGTTATTATTTGTTATTTACTGCAAACCTTATTACCCATTTGGTGGATATTTGTTGTACTTACCTTATTGTTAGGTTATTTTGCAAAACTACCTTCCGGCTGGAAAACATTTTTTGTTTGCTGGTTAGTTGTATTTACCACTTGGGTGCTATTATATATCATAAAAGACATTGCCAACGACAGTGTAATGAGTAGCAAAATGGCCAATTTATTTTCTATGAAAAGTAATTACTGGTTATTTGGAATTGTTTCTGCTGTGATGGGAATTTTAGGTGGTCTGACTGGTGTGGCCGGTTATTATTTGTCGAAAAAATCGTGAACATGAAAATTTGGGATATTGTATTATTAACAGAGGACCGTTATTGCAATCCAACTGAACTTAATCCATATATCAATAATATATTAACCGATGATGCCATTTTAACTTCCGCATTAGAAGAACATGGATTAAGGGTAATTAGAAAATCATGGAGCGATAATTCGTTTGACTGGTCTACAGCACATTATGTAGTATTTCGGACAACGTGGGATTATTTTGACAGGTTTGCTGAATTTGAAGTTTGGCTTAATGCAACTGCTGAAAAAACACAATTCATCAATTCGATTAATTTATTAAAGTGGAATTTAGATAAACACTATTTCAGGGATTTATTACAAGCCGGAGTTAACACCGTTGAAACATATTATTTCAAAAAAGGCACTAGCCAATTATTGAGTAATTTGTTTGCCGAACTTAAACTCAATGAAGCTGTTCTCAAACCCACAATATCAGGTTCTGCTCGTCACACGTATCGTTTGAACCCATCTAATGTTGCAAACCACAACGACATCTTTAGTGAACTCATTCAACATGAAGATATGATGTTGCAACCTTTTCAATACGATATTATTAACAAAGGTGAAGTGGCTTTTATGTTAATGAATGGTATCTTTACCCACGCAGTATTAAAGAAATCGAAGCCGGGCGATTTTAGAGTGCAAGATGATTTTGGCGGTACTTTGCATGACTACACACCCACTTCAGAAGAAATAGCATTTGCTGAAAAGGCAGTGGCTGCTTGTTCTGAGAAGCCTTTATATGCCAGGGTTGACATTATTAACGACAACAATGGCCAACTTGCAGTAATGGAATTAGAAATAATTGAACCGGAATTATGGTTTAGAAGAAATCCACTATCTGCCAATTTTTTAGCGAGTGCTATTAAGAATTTGTTTAAATAATCTTGTATGAAAAAACTGTTACTCCTGATTTGTTTGTCATTATTAATTATTTCCGCAAAAGCACAAGTATCTTCCGACTATGCTGTTTTAGTTTCATCAACAATTACTGAAGCACCTCCTACTGTAACATTAATTTGGCCGGCATATGCAACTGCAACTGAGTATAAAATTTATAAAAAAGAAAAATCAGATGCTTCTTGGGGAACAGCCATTGCAACATTAGGTGGAACGGCGATTAATTATTTAGACACGGAAATAATTATTGATTCTGCTTATGAATATAAAGTTGAACGCACAGCAAGTTCTGGTATTGTTGCAACCGGATATATATTATGTGGAATAAAAATGGAAGTGGTAGATTATAGAGGCACTTGTTTATTAGTAATTGATACTACCATTACGATGGACATGGAATCAGAAATATATCAATTGAAAAAAGATATTTCCGGCGATGGGTGGAGTGTTGAAGAATTACATGTAGCACGAGATATGCAACCCATTGCAGTAAGAGAAATGATTATATCACGTGCAGAAGCGAACGAAGATATTAATGCATTATATTTATTTGGAAGAGTTCCAGTTTTGTATTCAGGCAATATATATCCCGACGGACATCCGGAGCATCAGGGTGCCTGGCCGGCTGATGCCATTTATGCAGATGTTGATGTAGATTATAGTGATGTAACAGTAGATAATATAGTGGCATTCAGACCCGAAAATCAAAACATTCCGGGAGATGGCAAGTATGATCAATCTCAGTTAAAATCAAAAATAGAAATGCAAATAGGAAGGGTTGATTTATTTAACATGCCATCCTTTGTAGTAGATGAAGCAACGTTATTGAAACGATATATCGATAGTGAACATAATTTCAAACATGGTATTTATACATTCAATCAACGTGGATTAATTGATGATAATTTTGGTGCCTTCGGAGGTGAAGCATTTGCTTCCAGCGGGTGGAGAAATTTTGGGCCTATGTTTACCGCCAATGAAATTTATGAAGCCGATTATTTCACTACAATGTATAACGATAGTTACTTATGGAGTTTTGGTTGCGGTGGTGGATGGTTTCAAGGAGCAAGCGGGGTTGGAACAACAACCGAATTTGCTGCAGATACCGTAAAATCTGCTTTTACGATGTTATTCGGTAGTTATTTTGGCGATTGGGATGCAATAGATAATTTCTTACGCGCTCCACTTGCATCGGGTATGACATTAACTAATTGTTGGGCCGGACGTCCACATTGGCAATTTCATCAAATGGCATTAGGAGAAAATATTGGGTATAGTGTACGGGTTACACAAAATAATACCGTAACTTATGAAGCCAATATTTTCCCGCATTATGTACATCTAGGATTTATGGGTGACCCAACCTTACGCATGCATAATTTCAAACCTGTTGCTGATGTAACTGTCAGCCAACCCGAAGATAATACAGTTGCCTACGAAATTGATTTCGAACCTTCTCCGGATATCGATGTGTTGGGTTATTATGTTTATCGTTCTTCTACCGAATTTGGTAAATATGAACGCATTACAACAATGTTAATTAATGAACCGTATTTGGATGAAACACCACTTCCGGGCTATAATTTTTATATGGTAAAAGCAGTTAAATTAGAAACCACCCCGAGTGGGTCTTATTATAACACCAGTATTGGTATTACTGACTCAATCAGCAATAATTTAACAGCCATTCAGCATATTGAAACTACGCAATTTGAATTATTTCCAAATCCCGCTACTAATGTTATAACAATTACATTTGATGCATCTTTAACAAATGCACCTTATGCTATTTATACTTTAGAAGGGAAATTATGTAAAACAGGTTTACTGGATATCAACCAATCAAAAATTGACATCAGTAGATTAACACCTGGATATTATATGATTCAAATTAATGAGCAATATGCCCAATTTGTAAAAACGGCTATTGACTGAGTTTTACCACTCTTCAATTAGCACGCCCATTTTCCCCATCTGATAATCGCGGAGAGCCTGCATAATTTCAGTTTGACTTGTCATTACAAATGGTCCATAACTTTCAATTGGTTCATTTAATGGCAATCCTCCTAAAACCAAAAATTGCGTTTTTTGATTGGTGCTGAAATGAATATTGTCTGCATCATTATTAAACTGAATTAAATGCAAACCTGCTATATGTTCATTTTCGTTAATGGTTAAACTACCATTCAAAATGTAAATAATGGTATTATATTTTGCAGGTATATGAATTGTATCAGTTGCACCGGGAAGTATATCTCCCCTTAAAATCAACACATCTAATTTTGACTTAGCAGGGCCTTGCAATGCTCCATATTTTCCGGCTACAACAGCAAGTTTTCCTTTTTCTTCAGGCAAGGATATAATTGGAAATGTTACCTCGTCTAATGCCTGATAATTTGGTTGATCCATTTTATGCGCATGAGGTGTATTTATCCATAATTGCACTATTTCCTGTTGTCCTCCTTTTTTAGCAAAAGAAACAGATGGTCTTTCACTATGCACAATTCCCATTCCTGCATCCATCCATTGCACTCCTCCAGCTTTAACCACTGCCGAATTTCCTCTTGAATCACGATGATGAATATCTCCCTTAAACACAAATGTTACTGGCGAAAATCCGCGATGAGGATGTGGTGACACTCCTACCTCACGAGGATGAGTATCGTTGGCAATAAATCCTGTATGATGATGCAAAAGCAAAAATGGGTCTATCCTATCAAGTTGTTTAGTAGGCATTGGTTGACGAACGGGGAAACCACCCATATCTATCATTTCAGCAAACTGAATCTGTTTTATTGATCGGTAAATCATACTTAATACAATGAAAAATAAAGTGCTAAAGTTCAACTTGAACATTTTACTATGTGCATAAATGCGCAGACGGCTTCAAAAATTTCCTATTTTTGTGGGACATGCAGGCTTTAGGGTATTATTTAGCGCTACCACTTATTTATTTCTTCTCCATATTACCCATGTGGGTTTTGCGACAAGCTAGCAATATTGGTTATTTCTTTTTATTTCATGTATTTGAGTATAGGAAAGAAGTTGTTTATAAAAATCTGCGTAATTCATTTCCTGAAAAAACAGATGCCGAAATAGATACAATTGCCCGTCGATTTTATATGGTTTTTGCAGATACCATGTTTGAAACAATTAAGGCACTCACCATTACACATAAGCAGTTAAAAAAGAAGTGTAGTGTAAAAAATTATAGTCTCGTTGAGGAATCTTTAAATAAAGGTCGTAATGCATTATTAGTATGTGGACATTACGGGAACTGGGAATGGGCAGGCGGTTCAATGGCTGTGCATGCCGGTCTACCGCTTAAAGCCGCTTATAAACCGCTTTCTAACAAGTATTTCAATCGTTTAGCGGTGAGAAGTCGAACTCGCTTGAAAATCATGTTGATTCCTAAACGACAGTTGCTTAAACACCTGACAGATACGCCTCATGAGCAAACATTGTTGGTGTTAATTGCAGACCAATCTCCAAATCCGAAGGACCATTACTGGACCAAATTTATGAACCAGGATACTGCAGTGGTGACTGGGATGGAAAGAATCGCCAGACAATATGATTACGACGTGTTTTATGCTACCATCCATCATGTAAGTCGCGGAAAGTATGAAATCACCTTTAAACTCTTGACCAATGATGCGAACAGCCTGCCTCCACAGCAGCTAACAGCAATGTTTATGTCTGAACTGGAAGCAGACATACGCAAAGACCCCGGTCCTTATCTGTGGTCACACAGACGCTGGAAATTGAAAAAGCCGGCTTAAAACAGTTTGTATCCAATGGTAAATTGGAAAATGCTTCTTCTGGTATCCACAGTTATATTTCCTGCTTCAGTGCTCAGAAATTCCTGATAACCATCCAGATTACTTTCGTATCGCGCATCAAAAGTGAGTTTGCTGATATCGAATCCTATACCGGCCTGATAACCGACAGTCATATCGTTGAACTGAAACAATTTATCCTCTTCCTCAACATTGAGGTGACTAAACACCGGTCCAGCCGATAATCGTATGGCATTAAAAGCTTTGTAGCTGAAAATGAGCGGAATATCGAGTTTATCTACCTGAATACTCAATAGGTCCCCAAAACTATCATCACCGGCATTAATGCCTTCAAACTTCACAAGTGATTGATTTTCAGAGAATAATATCTCCGGTTGGATTACGAATTTACCCATTGTAGCCCTGGCAAAACCACCAAACACTATTGATTTTCCGCGTTCGGTTTGAAGTTCATCTAACGTAATGCCATCAGCACTAACCACATCTAAAATAACGGCATCGGCATAGTTTACACCACCTTTTATCCCTAAATCAAACTCTTGAGCGTCCACCTCGTAAACGCTCAAGGCAAAAATTATTATCAAAATCCTTTTCATAAATCATACTTTAGAAGCTATAAAACGAAAACTATGCCATTAACAGTGTTTAGAATTTAAAAACAATAAAACCGCTTAATTTTGGCGGAAACGGGAATTATGGCAAAAGCATTAGCATGGGATTTGGAATTAGCGCCGAAACAAGGCAAATATTTAACAGGTCCGCGTTCTAGATTCAGAGAGTTAACCTTCGCATTTTCAGTGTTTTGGGAGTTTATCAAAGGCTTTAGAGCCTTACATTTTATTGGCCCATGTATTACAGTATTTGGGTCTGCCCGTTTTGATGAAAACCACCAATATTACAAAGATGCTCGTGAGTTGGGTAAAAAGATAAGTATGCTTGACCTCACTATTTTAACCGGTGGTGGTCCTGGCATTATGGAAGCCGCCAATCGAGGTGCCTTCGAATCCGGAGGAAAATCGGTTGGGTGCAATATAAAGTTACCTCAGGAACAAAAACACAACCCTTACATGCATAAGTGGGTAACCATTAAATACTTTTTTGTCCGCAAAGTGTTATTGGTAAAATACTCTTATGGATTTGTCGTGATGCCGGGCGGTGTTGGCACCATGGATGAATTTTTTGAAACCCTTACCCTTATTCAAACAGCCACAATTAAAAACTTCCCTGTCGTAATTTTTGGGAAGTATTATTATAAAGACATTTGGGAAATGTTACAAAAAATGGTAGCGGCAAAAACCATTGCGGAACAGGATTTAAACCTGGTATTATTTACAGACGATATAGACCAGGCTGTCAATCATATTAACTTTTATATCAACAAACATTATCAGATAAAAAAAGCAAAACCACTCAAACTTCTTTTGGAACGTTTTGTTTAATACTTAACTTTGTATGTTGTAAGTTTTATATGAAAATTCCGGAAAAAACTCAAAAGTGGATTAAACGTGTTGGCGTTATCGGATTCCTGTTTTTTTTGTTGAAAGGCATCCTATGGCTAGTTGCAGGAGCTGCTATCATCGAATGGCTAAAAGGTGTTTTTTAATCGGTTCATCCATTTAATCTTCCCGTTCATCATATATATATTGCACACAATTTCAATACGGTGTTGATTTGCACTTGAAAATCAAAATCTATGAGACTTCTATTAACCATTTTCAGTGTATGTGTGCTTTCGGTGTTTAATATCCAGGCACAAAACCTCACCCAAACAATTCGTGGTCAGGTTACCGACAATCAATCGAAACAAACTTTACCTTACGTCAATATCATTGTATTAAACACCACGCCTACCCTTGGTGCAGTTTCAGATTTGGACGGGTATTTTGAAATTAAAAATGTGCCTATCGGACGTATTTCTATTCAGGCAACATTTATTGGATACGAACCATTTATTGCGAACAATGTAGAATTAACTTCTGGCAAGGAGTTGATTTTAAATTTTGAATTACAAGAGCAACTTATTAAACTGGATGAAATTGTTATTTCTGCAGATAATGAGAAAATGGAATCTATCAATGAGATGACCACCGTTAGTGCTCGTCAATTTTCTATTGAAGAAAGTCAGCGCTTTGCCGGAGCTAGAAACGACGTTAGTCGCATGGCACAGAACTTTGCAGGTGTGCGTGGAGCAAATGACGCTGTAAATGATATTATTATCCGTGGTAATTCACCTGTGGGTTTATTATTTCGCTTAGAAGGAATGGACATACCCAATCCAAACCACTTTGGTGATTTAGGCTCAAGTGGAGGTCCTGTTTCTATGCTCAACAATAACGTATTAGCTAACAGCGATTTTTTAACCGGAGCATTCCCTGCAGAATATGGCAATGCTATTAGTGGTGTATTTGATTTACGTATGCGCAACGGCAATTACAATAAACATGAATTTGTTGGACAGGTTGGATTAAATGGTTTTGAATTTGGTGCAGAAGGTCCTATAAGTAAATCTTCAAAATCATCTTATTTACTTAATTACCGCTATTCCACATTAGGTTTTATGTCTGCACTGGGAATCAACTTTGGAACCGGAACTGCCATTCCCTATTATCAGGACATTACAACACGTTTTAATTTCCCAACAGAAAAAGCAGGAACGTTTTCCGTGTTTGCAATTGGAGGTGTTAGTCAGATAGACTTAATTTCAAGCAATGAAGAAGATACTGTAGACAATTTATATAATAATGACCTCGATATTTACGACCGTTCCAAAACAGGAATTGCTGGTATTAGCCATCAATATTTAATTGACAATTCTTCTTATACCAAATTCACTTTGGCTGCTTCATATGTCATGAACAGTGATTTAATTGATTCAATTTCGCCTGAAACATATGACCCGGTTCCTTATTATTCACAAAATTTTACACAAACAAAAATTGCCGGAAATTTCTTCTACAAAAAGAAATTTAATACCAAACATAATTTACAAATTGGGGTACGATTTGATGAATTTCTAGTGGATATTATTGACAGCATCTATCGTTCAACAATTGACCGCTACATTACTTTAACCGAATACGATGGCAATACGTTTTTATTGCAACCATACGCGCAATATCAATACCGTGTTTCAGATAAGATGAGTTTAAATGCAGGTTTACATTATCAATACCTTGGTTTAAACGGTAGTAGTTCTCTAGAACCTCGGGCAGGTGTTAAATATCAAATAAATGAAAAAAATGCGCTAAGTTTTGGTTATGGATTGCATAGCATGATGGCACCAATTGCTACTTATTTTAAAACGGTAGAAGCCGGAGTTGGTAATTACATCACACCAAATGATTCTATTGATTTTGTAAAAGCTCACCACATCGTTTTAGGTTACGATTTACAACTATCTCCAACAATCCGGATGAAGACAGAAGTATATTACCAGCATTTATATGATGTGTTGATCGATAAAGATAGTTCTTCTTATTCTGTGTTGAATACAGGCAGTTTGACATTCGGTTCACCTGATTATTTAAAAAATAGTGGTACCGGTCGCAATTATGGTGCAGAACTTACGCTGGAGAAATTTATGGATAAAGGCATGTATTTCCTCGTAACTGGTTCATTGTACAGATCAGAGTATACAGGTAGTGATAAAATAGAACGTGAATCTGCATTTTCAGGTAATTATGTGACCAATTTTGTTGGTGGAAAAGAATTTACCCTCTTCCCTAACCGCGTAGGTCAAAAAACAAAAAAATCTATTGTATTAGATACTAAATTCACTTTAGCAGGTGGACAACGTTATACTCCAATTGATTTAGAAGCATCTATTTTAGCTGGAGAAACTAAATATGATTGGGATAATGCATATGGAGATCAGTTTGATGACTATATGCGATTAGATTTACGGACAGCTTTTAAAATGGATGGTAAATTTGCCACTCAGGAATGGGCAATTGATATCCAGAATATCACTAGCAGACAAAATCC
>Ga0209480_10000864_pt1 | contig 23218 bp, 20 predicted proteins | sample JI61114C2DNA_FD_187501 | JGI IMG/M metagenome (GOLD analysis project Ga0209480, IMG submission 187501) | Wastewater effluent complex algal communities from Wisconsin, to seasonally profile nutrient transformation and Carbon sequestration -... | ecosystem: Engineered > WWTP > Effluent > Algae... | reverse complement strand
AGCAAGAACAGCTTCTACTTCGATCTCTCGGCCACTTTCGACCTGGGCAGCGGCTTCAGCGCGGTGCCGCACATCGGCTACCAGAAGATCAAGGGCCCGGCCGAAGACGCCGCCAGCTACACCGACTATTCGCTGACCGTGACCAAGGACCTGGGCTCGGGCCTGTCGGTCAGCGGCGCGCTGGTCGGCACCGATGCCGACAAGAATTTCTACGTCCCCGGCGCCGATGCCAACAGCACGAAGTTCCTGGGCAAGGCCTCGGGCGTGCTGTCCGTGAAGTACGTGTTCTGAACCCACCCCATTGGAGATGACCATGAAGATGGTGACCGCGATCGTCAAGCCGTTCAAGCTCGACGAAGTGCGTGAGGCCCTGAGCGCCATCGGCGTCCAGGGCATCACGGTGACCGAAGTCAAAGGCTTCGGCCGCCAGAAGGGCCACACCGAGCTGTACCGCGGTGCGGAGTACGTCGTCGACTTCCTGCCGAAGGTGAAGATCGAGGCGGCGGTGGACGATGCCATCGTCGACCGCGTCATCGAAGCCATCGAAGGTGCCGCACGCACCGGCAAGATCGGCGACGGCAAGGTGTTCGTCTCGTCGCTGGAGCAGGTGGTCCGCATCCGCACGGGCGAGACGGGCAAGGACGCCCTCTGACTGATGCAGCACAACAAGAGACAACCATGAAGAAACTCATTGCGACTCTTGCCCTGGGCCTCGCGGTCCTGGGCTTCTCGGGGGCCGTTCTGGCCCAGGCGGCCTCGGCACCTGAAGCAGCAGCCTCCGTGGCCGCCGCCGTGGCGCCGGCAGCATCTGCCGTGGCCGAAGCGGCATCTGCCGCACCGGCGGCCGCGCCGGTGGCCAACAAGGGCGACGTGGCCTGGATGGTCGTGGCCACGCTGCTCGTCATCATGATGACGGTGCCGGGCCTGGCCCTCTTCTACGGCGGCCTGGTGCGCAGCAAGAACATGCTGTCGGTGCTGATGCAGGTGATGGTCACCTTCTCGATGATCGTGGTGCTGTGGTTCATCTACGGCTACAGCCTCGCGTTCACCGAAGGCAATGCCTACGTCGGCGGATTCGACCGCCTGTTCATGAAGGGGCTGTTCGATCCTGCGGCCGGCACATTCGCGATGGGCGCCACGTTCAGCAAGGGGGTCTACATCCCCGAGCTGCTGTTCGCCGCCTTCCAGGCCACCTTCGCCGGCATCACCTGCTGCCTGATCGTCGGCGCCTTCGCCGAGCGCATCAAGTTCAGCGCGGTGCTGCTGTTCATGGCGCTGTGGTTCACCTTCAGCTATGCGCCGATCGCGCACATGGTCTGGTTCTGGATGGGCCCGGACGCCTATGCCACGAAGGAAGTGGTCGACCAGATGAACGGCAAGGCCGGCCTGATCTGGCAGTGGGGCGCGCTGGACTTCGCCGGCGGCACGGTGGTGCACATCAACGCCGCGGTCGCGGGCCTGGTGGGCGCCTACATGATCGGCAAGCGCGTGGGCTACGGCAAGGAGGCGTTCACGCCGCACTCGCTGACGCTGACCATGGTCGGTGCCTCGATGCTGTGGGTGGGCTGGTTCGGCTTCAACGCCGGCTCGGCGCTCGAAGCCAACAACAGCGCGGTGCTCGCCTTCGCCAACACCTTCTCGGCCACGGCCGCGGCGGTGCTGGCCTGGTGCATCGGCGAGACGCTGATGAAGGGCAAGGCCTCGATGCTCGGCGCCGCTTCGGGTGCGGTGGCCGGCCTGGTCGCCATCACCCCGGCCGCCGGCAACGTCGGCCTGATGGGCGCCATCGTGGTGGGCTTCGTCGCCGGCTTCGCCTGCCTGTGGGGCGTGAACGGCCTGAAGAAGCTCCTCGGCGCCGATGACTCGCTGGACGTCTTCGGCGTGCACGGCGTGGGCGGCATCGTGGGTGCACTGCTGACGGGCGTGTTCAACACCCAGTCGCTCGGCGGCCCCGGCCTGGTGGGCGACTGGGTCACGGCCTCGGTCACCTCCAACGCCATCGGTGCGCAGGTGTGGATCCAGCTCAAGGCGGTGCTGCTGACCATCGTGTGGTCGGGTGTCGTCTCGCTGGTGGCCTACAAGATCGTCGACCTGGTCATCGGCCTGCGCGTGCCGGAAGACGAGGAGCGCGAGGGTCTGGACATCACCTCGCACGGCGAAACGGCCTATCACAACTGAGTCGACCGATCGTCGATCGACGCCTCCGCCCCCGGGCGGGACGAAGGGCCACCACGAGGTGGCCCTTTTTTCATGGGCGGCGCGGGGCTTGTGCCGGCACGCGATCGACCTCAAATGCCTAGAATTCCGTCTCCGTAGCGCTCCCCCGGGCCCCCGACATGGTTCCTCACCTCATCACCGCACTGACCGGCCCGATCAATGAACTGGAGCAGCGCATCCTGGAGTCGCTGCCCGCCATCGAGCGCTGGTTCCGGCTCGAATGGATGGAGCACACGCCGCCGTTCTACACCTCGGTGGACGTGCGCAATGCCGGTTTCAAGCTCGCACCGGTGGACACCAACCTGTTCCCCGGCGGCTTCAACAACCTCACCGAGGAGATGCTGCCGCTGGCCGTGCAGGCCGCGATGGCAGCGATCGAGAAGATCTGCCCGGAAGCGAAGAACCTGCTGCTGATCCCCGAGAAGCACACGCGCAACACCTTCTACCTGACCAACGTGCAGCGGCTGATGCAGATCTTCACGCAGGCCGGGTTGAACGTGCGCCTGGGCACGCTGGACGACACGATCACCACGCCCACCGAGGTCGCACTGCCCGATGGCAGCAGCCTGAAGCTCGAGCCGCTGCTGCGCACGCGCGGCCGCCTCGGGCTGAAGGACTTCGATCCGTGCACGATCCTGCTCAACAACGACCTGTCGGGCGGCATCCCGAAGATCCTCGAGAACCTGCACGAGCAGTACCTGCTGCCGCCGCTGCACGCCGGCTGGGCGGTGCGGCGCAAGACCAACCACTTCCAGGCCTACGAGGAAGTGGCGAAGAAGTTCGCCAAACTGCTGGGCATGGACCCGTGGCTGATCAACCCGATGTTCGCGCACTGCGGCGAGGTCGATTTCAGCGACGGCACCGGCAGCGAGTGCCTGATGAGCAACGCCGAGGCGCTGCTGGGCAAGATCCGCCGCAAGTACAAGGAATACGGCATCAACGAGAAGCCGTTCATCATCGTCAAGGCGGACGCGGGCACCTACGGCATGGGCATCATGACCGTGCGCGACCCGAAAGACCTGGCCGAGCTCAACCGCAAGACGCGCAACAAGATGAGCGTCATCAAGGAGGGCCAGCAGGTCACCCAGGTGATCCTGCAGGAAGGCGTGCCGACCTACGAGCGCGTCAATGACGCCGTGGCCGAGCCCGTGGTCTACATGATCGACCGCTACGTGGTCGGCGGCTTCTACCGCGTCAATGCCGAGCGTGGCATCGACGAGAACCTCAACTCCCCGGGGGCGAGCTTCGTGCCGCTGGCTTTCGCCGAATCCGGCCATCTGCCCCGGCCGGGCGCCAAGCCGGGCGCCAGTGCGCCGAACCGCTTCTACATGTATGGCGTGATCGCCCGCCTGGCCATGGTGGCGGCGAGCTACGAGCTGGAAGCGACCGACCCGGACGCCGAGATCTACGAATAGGGGCATTCCCGCGCCTCGTTGCTGCGGTGCAACATTGATTGACCGCAGGTAAGCGGGGCGCACAATGGCGCTCTCTCGAAGAACGAGCCGGACCGGGTTGAGCCCCGCCACCGGTATCACGTGAGCCAGCCCAGTTCGAAGTCCAGCCTCGCGGCCTTGACGCTCGGCGCCGTCGGCGTCGTCTATGGCGACATCGGCACCAGCCCGCTGTATGCCTTCAAGGAAGTGTTCGCGCACGGCCACGTGCCGATGAATCCGGAAAACATCTACGGCGTGCTGTCGCTGATGTTCTGGACGCTGACCGTCATCGTCTCGCTGAAGTACGTGCTGCTGATCCTGCGCGCCGACAACAACGGCGAGGGCGGCCTCATCGCGATGCTGGCGCTGGCCTCGGTGGCGGTGAAGGACAAGCCCGTGCTGCGCCAGCGGTTGCTGGTGATCGGCATCTTCGGCACGGCGATCTTCTTCGGCGACGGCGTCATCACGCCGGCGATCTCGGTGCTCTCGGCGGTCGAGGGCCTGGAGGTCGCGGCCCCGGCGCTGCACGCCTACATCGTGCCGGTCACGCTGGTGGTGCTCACCGCGCTGTTCCTGGTGCAGCGACATGGCACGGCCAGCGTGGGGCGCTTCTTCGGGCCGATCACGGTGCTGTGGTTCGCGGTGCTGGCGGTGATGGGCTCGGTGCACATCGCCCGCAACCCGGCCATCCTGCTGGCGCTGAACCCGGTCTATGCGCTGGATTTCCTCACCGCGCACTTCGGCGTCGCCTTCGTCGCGCTCGGCTCGGTGGTGCTTTGCGTCACCGGCGCCGAGGCGCTGTACGCCGACATGGGGCACTTCGGCAAGAAGCCGATCCGCCTGGCCTGGTTCGGCCTGGTGATGCCGGCGCTGGTGATCAACTACTTCGGCCAGGGCGCGATGCTGCTCGTGCACCCGGAGAACGCGAAGAACCCGTTCTACGAGATGGCGCCGACCTGGGCGCTGTACCCGCTCATCGGCCTGGCCACGGCGGCCACGGTGATCGCCTCGCAGGCGCTGATCACCGCGGCCTTCTCGGTGACCAAGCAGGCCATCCAGCTCGGCTACCTGCCGCGGCTGCGCGTCCTGCATACCTCGGTGCGCGACACCGGGCAGATCTACCTGCCCTTCGTGAACTGGGGCCTGTACGTGTGCATCGTGTTCGCGGTGGTGCTGTTCGGCTCCTCCAGCAAGCTGGCAGCGGCCTACGGCATCGCGGTGACGATCGACATGCTGATCACCACCACGATGACCTTCTTCGTCATCCGCTACGGCTGGAAGTACCCTTGGTGGCTGTGCGTTGCGGCCACCGGCTTCTTCTTCGTGGTCGACTTCATCTACTTCTCTGCCAACGTCGTCAAGGTGTTCGACGGCGGCTGGTTCCCGGTGGTCATCGGCGCAGCGATGTTCCTGCTGCTGATGACCTGGAAGCAGGGTCGCCGGCTGATGGCCGAGCGCCTGCGCGAGGACGCGATCGACCTGCCCAGCTTCCTGGAGGCGGTGTTCGTCAGCCCGCCGGTGCGCGTGCCCGGCACCGCGGTGTTCCTCGTCAGCGACCAGGGCAGCACGCCCAACGCACTGCTTCACAACCTCAAGCACAACAAGGTGCTGCACGAGACCAACCTGTTCGTCACCGTGCGCCACCACGAGGTCCCGTGGATCGGCTTCGACAAGCGCTGCGACCTTGCCGCGCTGGGCAACGACTGCTGGCAGGTCACGCTGCACTTCGGATTCAAGAACGACCCCGACGTGCCCGAGGCGCTGGCCCTGCTGAAGGACCGCGGCGTGATGCTCGACGAGATGGAGACCAGCTACTTCCTCTCGCGCGACATCGTCATCCCGACGCTGGGCGAGGGCATGTCGTTCTGGCGCGAGAAGCTGTTCGCGAGCATGCACCGCAATGCCGCCGCCGCAGCGGACTTCCTGAACCTGCCGACCAACCGCGTGGTCGAGCTCGGCGCCAAGGTCGAGATCTGATGACAGCCCCCCTGTCGCTGCGCTCTTGCCCCCAAGGGGCGTGGTCCGGCTTGGGGCGGCCCGGCGCCGGACCGCATGTCGCTTCTGCGTGACGTCTCGCTGCCCGCGGTGACCGCCGGCTTCGTCGCCGTGCTGGTGGGTTTCACCAGCTCGGTGGCGATCGTCTTCCAGGCGGCCACGGCGCTGGGCGCCACGCCGGAGCAGATCAGCTCGTGGATGTGGGCGCTCGGCCTGGGCATGGGCCTGTGCTCGGCCGTGCCTTCGCTGGTGCTGCGCAAACCCGTGATGGTGGCCTGGAGCACGCCCGGTGCCGCGGTGCTCGCCACCGCGGCGGCGGCCGGCGGCTTCACGCTCGCGCAGGCCACCGGTGCCTTCATCGTCTGCGCGCTGCTGATGACGCTGGCCGGCGCCACCGGCTGGTTCGAGCGGGTGATGGACCGCATACCTATGCCGATCGCCAGCGCCTTGCTGGCCGGCGTGCTGGCGCGCTTCGGCATGGATGCCTTCCTCGCAGCCCGCACGGCACTCGCGCTGGTGCTGCTGATGCTGCTGGCCTACCTGGCCGGTCGGCGCTGGTGGCCGCGTTATGCCGTGCCGGGCGTGCTGGCCGCGGGCACCGCTTTCGCGGCGGCCAGCGGCCAGCTGCATCTCGCGGGCGTCTCGCTGTCGCTGACCGTGCCGGTGTTCGTGAGCCCTGAGTTCACGCTGGCCGCAGCCGTGAGCCTGGCGCTGCCGCTGTTCGTGGTCACCATGGCCTCGCAGAACCTGCCGGGCGTGGCTGCCATCCGCGCCGCCGGCTACCAGATGCCGATCTCGAAGATCATCACGCTCACCGGCGTGGTGACGCTGCTGCTCGCGCCGTTCGGTGCCTTCGCGTTGAACCTGTCTGCCATCACCGCAGCCATCTGCATGGGCCGCGAGGCGCACGAAGACCCGGCCAGGCGCTACACCGCGGCCGTGGCCTGCGGGCTCATCTACATCGTCATCGGCCTGTTCGGCGCGGCGGTCACCGGCGTGCTCACGGCCTTTCCGCGCGAACTCGTGGTCGCGGTGGCAGGCCTGGCGCTGCTGGGCAGCATCGGCGGCGGCCTGGCGGTGGCGCTGAAGGACGAACTGCACCGCGAGGCCGCGCTGATCACCTTCCTCGTCACGCTCAGCGGCGTGAGCCTGGCGGGCATCGGCTCGGCCTTCTGGGGTGTCGTCGCAGGAGCCTTGACATGGGGTGTGCAGTCCTGGCGGCGGCACGCCTAGACTCGGTCCATGCCCGATTTCCGCTCGCCCGAATTCCTGCTCGGCCACGTCCGCCACACGCTGTCGTTCTACGAAGGCCGCTGCGTCGACCCGACGGGCGGCTTCTTCCACTTCTACAAGGACGACGGCACGGTCTACGACCGGCGCACGCGGCACCTCGTCAGCAGCACGCGCTTCGTGTTCAACCATGCGATGGCGTTCCGCCATTTCGGCAAGGCCGATCAGCAGGCCGCGGTACGCCACGGGCTGGACTTCCTCAAGCGCGCGCACGCCCAACCGCAGGGTGGCTTCGCCTGGCAGGTCGACTGGCAAGGCGACGTGGACGGCGGCCGCGCCACCGTGCAGGACGGCACCAATCACTGCTATGGCCTGGCCTTCGTGATGCTCGCGCATGCGCATGCGCTGCTGGCCGGCGTCAAGGTGGCGCGCGTGGGGCTCGAGGCCACCTGGGACCTGATGGAGCAGCGCTTCTGGGAACCGCGCAACAGCCTCTACGCCGACGAGGCTTCGCCGGACTGGCAGCTCAGCGCCTATCGTGGCCAGAACGCGAACATGCATGCCTGCGAGGCCATGATGGCCGCCTACGAGGCCACGCGCGAACCACGCTACCTGCAGCGCGCGCTGACGCTGGCCGAGTCGGTCACCGGCCGGCTTGCCGCACTGGCCGATGGGCTGGTGTGGGAGCACTACCGCGTGGCACCCGATGGCAGCTGGTCACTCGACCCGGACTACAACCGCGACGACAAGACCAACATCTTCCGCCCCTGGGGCTACCAGACCGGCCACCTGACCGAATGGGCCAAGCTGCTGATGCAACTCGAGCGCTGGCTGCCCGAGGCGCAGCGGCCGGCGTGGATCGTTCCGCGGGCGCGCCACTTCTTCGACACCGCGATGGCGCGTGGCTGGGACGCGGCGCACGGCGGCCTCGTCTACGGCTTCGACCCGGAGGGCGCGGTGTGCGATGGCGACAAGTACTTCTGGGTCCAGGCCGAGAGCTTTGCCGCCGCGGCCCTGCTGGCCCTGCGCACCGGTGACGCCGCGTACTGGGACTGGTACGACCGCATCTGGGCCTACGCCTGGGAGCATTTCGTCGACCACGCGCACGGCGCCTGGTACCGCGTTCTCGGGCCCGACAACCGCAAGCTGAGCGACGAGAAGAGCCCAGCCGGCAAGACCGATTACCACACCATGGGCGCCTGCTACGACGTGCTGCGCGGCCTGGGCGTCTGAGGTCAATCAAAGTTTTCGAACTCTGACGTCAGTCCGGAGCCGCTGACGGCTCCAGTCTCGGCGCCTACAGTTCCCTCCGTGCACAAGACGCCTGGGATCAGCCCGGGACATCGACCCCCACACGGAGCATTGAAAATGATTGATTCCTTCAAGACACCCCTGGTCATCGTCGGCCGCGTTCTGCTGGCGCTGATGTTCATCTATGCGGGCTTCGGCAAGCTCACCAACCTCGAGGGCACCGCCGGCTACATCGCCAGCGGCGGGCTGCCGATGGCGTCGGTGCTGGCCGTGGTCGTCGGCCTGCTCGAACTGCTCGGCGGCCTGGCCATCGCGGTCGGCCTGCAGGCGCGCTGGGCGGCGCTGGCGCTGGGCCTGTTCACGCTCGCGGCGAGCGTGCTGTTCCACAAGTTCTGGGCGGTCCCGGCCGACCAGGCCTTCGTGCAGCAGCTCATGTTCATGAAGAACCTGTCGGTCGCCGGCGGTTTGTTCATCGTCGCGGCACTGGGCGCCGGCCCGGTCAGCGTCGACGCACGCCGCGGCCTGGTGCCCGCCACGGCCTGATCGCCGAGCGCCCCGCAGCCAAACCCCCGGAGGGCAACCTTCGGGGGTTTTGTGCCACAGTGGCGGCAGATTCCCATCCCCCGGAAGCCGCCATGCGCCTGCTGTTCGTCGCCGACCCGCTGGAAGATTTCAAGATTGCCAAGGACAGCAGCTTCACGATGATGCGCGAGGCGGCTGCTCGCGGCCACAGGCTCTATGCCTGCGAGCCGCGCGACCTGGTCTGGGAGCGCGGCGGCAGGGTCACGGCACGGTTGCGCGAGATCGCGCTGACCAGCGATCCGACGGCCTGGTTCACCGAACTCGAGACGCCGAGCACGCCACTGGCCGAACTCGACGCCGTGGTGATGCGCAAGGACCCGCCGTTCGACAGCGAGTACTTCTACGCCACCCATCTGCTGCAGCAGGCCGAGCGCGAAGGTGCGCGTGTCTTCAACAAGCCGGCGGCGCTGCGCGACCACCCGGAAAAACTCGCCATCCTCGAGTTCCCGCAGTTCATCGGCCCGACGCTGGTGACACGTGACGCCGGCGAGATCAAGAGATTCCACGCCGAACACGGCGACGTGATCCTCAAGCCGCTGGACGGCATGGGCGGCATGGGCATCTTCCGTGTCGGCCCCGACGGCCTGAACCTGGGCAGCATCACCGAGACGCTCAACAAGGGCGGTGCGCAGACGGTGATGGTGCAGCGCTACCTGCCCGAGATCGTGCAGGGCGACAAGCGCATCCTCGTCATCGGCGGCGAGCCGGTGCCGTTCTCGCTGGCGCGCATCCCGCAGGGCAGCGAGATCCGCGGCAACCTCGCCGTCGGGGGCAAGGGCGTGGCGCTGCCGCTGAGCGCGCGCGACCGCGAGATCGCCTCGACGCTCGGCCCCATCCTCGCCGCACGCGGGCTGCTGCTGGCCGGCCTGGACGTGATCGGCGACTGCCTCACCGAGATCAACGTCACCAGCCCGACCTGCTTCCGCGAGATCACCGACCAGACCGGTTTCGACGTGCCGAAGATGTTCATCGACGCGCTGGAATCGGCGCTGCGCCACACCTGATGGATGACCCCAGCCGGCTCGATGCCACCACGGCGGCAGCGCTGATCGCGCGCCGTGAACTCAGCGCCGAGGCGCTGCTGCGGGCCTGCCTGGCGCGCATCGCCGAGCGCGACGGCGAGCTGCGCGCCTTTGTCTGCCTCGACGTGCAAGGCGCGTTGGCGCAGGCCCGCGCGCTCGACGCCGGCCCGCTGCGCGGCCCTTTGCATGGCCTGCCGCTGGGCGTGAAGGACATCTTCGACACCCGCGACCTGCCCACCGAATGCGGTTCGCCGATCTTCGCCGGCCACCGCCCGCGCGTGGACGCGGCGGCCGTGGCGCTGTGCCGCGAGGCCGGCGCGGTGGTGATCGGCAAGACCGTCACCACCGAACTCGCCAACATGACGGCGGGTGCCACGCGCAACCCCTTCAATCCGGCGCACACGCCCGGCGGTTCGTCCAGCGGCTCGGCGGCGGCAGTGGCCGACTTCATGGTGCCGCTGTCCCTGGGCACGCAGACTGCCGGTTCGCTGATCCGGCCGGCGGCCTGCTGCGGCATCGCCGGCTTCAAGCCGAGCTTCGGCCGCGTGCCGCGGGCCGGCGTGAAACCGAACGCGGATTCGATGGACACCGTGGGCGGTTTCGGCCGCACGGTGGCCGATGCGGCGCTGCTCGGTGCCGTGCTCACCGGCGACAAACGCCTCGTGCAGCAGCCGCTGCCCGACACGCTGCGCATCGGCCTCGTGCAGGGTCCCGACTGGGGCGAAGCCGAGCCCGATGTCGAGGCAGCCTGGGCGCGTGCCGTGCAGGCGCTCGCCCCGCAGGCGCAGCGTTGCGAAGACGCGGCACTGCCGGGCGGCTTTGTCGATGTCGCCGCGGTGCAGGCCGCACTGCAGGCCCACGAGACCGCCGCCGCGCTGGCCGACGAGCACCGCCGCCACCGCGACCTGCTCAGCCCGGCCTTGCTCGCGCTGCTCGACAAAGGCCGCGCGATCGACGCGATGCCGGTCGAGGCGCACCGTGCGCGCACGGCACGCTGGCGAACCGAGGTGGATGCGCTGTTCGATCGTTTCGACGTGCTGCTCGCGCCCAGCGCTGTCGACGAGGCGCCCGAGGGGCTGCAGCACACCGGCGACCCGATCTTCTGCCGGCCCTGGAGCCTGCTCGGCCTGCCCTGCGTGCACCTGCCTTTCGCGACCGGCTCGACCGGGCTGCCGGTGGGGCTGCAACTCGTCGGCCGCCATGGCGAAGATCATCGCCTGATGGCTGCCGCGCAGTGGGCGATGCAGCGCCTCGCGTGATGCTCAGTTGATGAAGTGAAGCTCGCGGAAGCGGTGGCGGAAGCTCTCGACCTCGCGCGCCACGTCCTCGGGCCGGTCGCCCAGCGCCCGCACGATCAATGACGCGAGCTCGCCCATGTGCTCGGGCTTCATGCCCAGGCGCACGATCTCGGGCACCCCGAAACGCAGGCCGTTGATGTCGCCGGCCACCGGTGCGATCGGCAGCCCGATGCCGCAGGCGAGCAGCCCGGCGCGGGCCATGCGTTTCGCGGCGGCCTGGCCGCCGCCCCAACGCGCCGCTTCGACGGCGAACTGATGCGAGGTGGTGGCGCCGCGCGCCGCTGCGTACACCGGCAGTCCCTGGTTCTGCAGCGCCTGCGCGAGCGATCGGGCGGTGTCGCACATCGCCTGCGCGTAGGCCGCGCCGTGGCGCTTCCAGTCGACCAGCGTGACGGCCAGCGCGGCCACCTTGCCGGCGTCGAAGTTGGCCGTCAGGCCCGGGTAGGCAATCGCGTCGAGGCGCTCGGCGAGGCCAGCGTCGTTGCTCACCACCAGGCCGCCCGGCGGGCCGCCCAGGCTCTTGTAGGTGCTCATCGTCATCACGTGCGCGCCTTGCGCCAACGGGTTGGCCCAGGTGCGGCCGGCGACCATGCCCGACAGGTGAGCAGCATCGAAGAGCAGCGTCGCGCCGACCTCGTCGGCCACCTCGCGCATCGGCGCCACCGGGTGCGGGAAGAGATTGAGGCTGCCGCCGGCGGTGATGAGCTTGGGCTTCACCTCGCGCGCCAGGGCGCGCAGCGCCGCCACATCGACGGTGTAGCCGTCGGCCCGCACCGGCGCATGCACGATGTTCAGTCCGTACAGGCCCGCAGCCCCCGCCGCGTGGTGCGTGACGTGGCCGCCGATGTCGGCCGGCGGCGCGATGATCGTGTCGCCCGGCTTGCAGGTCGCCATGAACACGTACAGGTTGGCCAGCGCGCCGGAGGCCACGCGCACCTCGGCGTACTTCGCGTCGAACACCTCGGCGGCGAGTTCGGCGGCGATCACTTCGATGCGTTCGATCGCCTCCAGCCCCATCTCGTATTTGTCGCCGGGGTAGCCCAGCGACGCGCGCGAGCCCAAGCCCGAGGCCATCATCGCCTCGGCACGCGGATTCATCACGTTGCTTGCCGGGTTGAGGTTGATGCCGTGAAGGTCGTGGATGCGGCGGTTCTCGGCGACCAGGCGGGCGATCTCGTCGAAGATCGCGCTGCCGTCGAGCTTCGCGGTCTGTCCGGCGACGTTCTGCACCAGGTCTTCGCAATGGGCCGGGACCCAGGGGCGGCGTTCGAGCATGGCGTTCGGAAGGGGCTGGGAATGGGGCCATCGTACGCCGCAGCGACAATCGGGCGATGGCAGTCCTTTCCCTCTCCAACGCGCACCTCGCCTTCGGGCACGTCGCACTCCTCGACGGCGCGGCGTTCTCGCTCGAGTCCGGTGAACGCCTCGGCCTGATCGGCCGCAACGGCGCCGGCAAGTCGTCGCTCCTGAAAATCGTCGCCGGCCTCGAGAAGCCTGACGACGGGCTGCTGCAGCTCACCCAGGGCCTGCGCATCTGCTACGTGCCGCAGGAGCCGCTGTTCGACGCGGCGGCCAGCGTGTTCGACATCGTCAGCGAGGGCGTGGCCGAGGCCAAGTCGGTACGCTCGGCCTACGAGGAGCACGCGCCGGGCGTCGACCTGGACGCGCTGCAGACGCGCATCGAGGCGCTCGATGCCTGGAACTGGGAGCAGCGCGTGGACACCACGCTGCACCAGCTGCACCTGGACGGCGAGCGCCGCGTCGGCGAGCTCAGCGGCGGCATGAAGAAGCGCGTGGCACTGGCGCAGGCGCTGGTGGCCGTGCCCGACGTGCTGCTGCTCGACGAGCCGACCAACCACCTCGACCTCGACTCGATCGCCTGGCTCGAGGAACTGCTGCGCGGCTTCAAGGGCAGCGTGATGCTGATCACCCACGACCGCGCCTTCCTCGACAACGTGGCCACCCGCATCATCGAGCTCGACCGCGGCATCATCCGCAGCTACCCGGGCAACTTCAGCGCCTACGAGAAGTCGAAGGAAGACCAGTTGGCCGCGGAAGCGCAGGCCAGCGCGCGCGCCGACAAACTGCTCGCGCAGGAGGAGGTGTGGATCCGCAAGGGCGTGGAAGCACGCCGCACGCGCAGCGTCGCGCGCATCCAGCGCCTCGAGGTGCTGCGTGCCCAGCGCCAGGCACGGCGCGAATCGCTCGGCCAGGTGCGCCTGGAAGTCGACACCGGCGCGCCCAGCGGCAAGATCGTGGCCGAGTTGCGCGACGTGTCGATGCGCTTCGGCGAGAAGGTCATCGTCAGCGGCTTCAACGCCACCATCCTGCGCGGCGACAAGGTCGGCCTGATCGGGCCCAACGGCGCGGGCAAGACGACGCTGCTCAAGCTCATCCTCGGCGAACTGGAGCCGACCGCCGGCACGGTGCGCCGCGGCAGCAAGCTGGAAGTGGCCTACTTCGACCAGATGCGCAGCGTGCTCGACCTCGACGCGACGCTGGCCGACACCATCAGCCCGGGCAGCGAATGGGTCGAAGTGGGCGGCGCACGCAAGCACGTGATGAGCTACCTGAACGACTTCCTGTTCTCGCCGGAGCGCGCCAACTCGCCGGTGCGCACGCTCTCAGGCGGCGAGCGCAACCGCGTGCTGCTGGCGCGCCTGTTCGCGCTGCCGGCCAACGTGCTGGTGCTCGACGAGCCGACCAACGACCTCGACATCGACACGCTGGAGCTGCTCGAAGAACTGCTGCAGAACTACGCCGGCACGGTGTTCCTGGTCAGCCACGACCGGCGCTTTCTCGACAACGTGGTGACGAGCACGATCGCCTGGGAGGGTGACGAATCGCCCGGCCTGTGGCGCGAGTACGAAGGCGGCTACGAGGAGTGGCGCACGCAGCGTGCGCGCGCGCAGAAGCTGCGCGAGCAGGCGGCGCGCATCGTGCCCTCGGACAAGGCGAAGCCGGCGGCCGCACCGGCGCCGGCGGCCGCACCCGTGGCCAAGCCGCGCAAGCTCAGCTACAAGGAGCAGCGCGAGCTCGACGAACTGCCCAAGCGCATCACGGCGCTGGAGGCCGAGCAGAAGGCGATCAACGAACTGCTCGCCGACCCCGATGCCTACGTGAAGGATCCGCAGCGCATGGCCCAAGCCAACAAGCGCCACGCGCAGATCGACGAGGAGTTGCTGGCGGCCCTGGAGCGCTGGGAGGCGCTCGGCGCGAAGTGAAGCCCGCTGGGCTGGACGGCTAGAACCAGCCGTCGCGCACCGCGTCCGGGTGGGAGCGGCTGACGATCAGCCCCGACTGCAGGTACAGCGCGTTGAGCAGCCGGGTGGCACGCTCGCGGTCCATGCCCGGCCAGTCGGCCAGCTCGCGCAGCGAGGCGCTCTGCCTCGCCAGGCGCTGGATGGCCGCCATCACCGCGCCGATGGCCGGCAGGGCAGATGTGTCCAGGCTCGGTGCGACCCGGTAGACCGCCGGGCCGGCGATCTCGGGCAGCAGTTCGCGGCGCAGGCCGCGCATCGCCATTTCCCACAGCAGCGGCGCCAGCGCGTGGTGCAGGTGCTCGGCACCGACCAGCGCCGCCTGCTCGTCGCCAGGCGGGCGCAGCAAGGCCGGCTCCACGTGCATCACGCGCAGGTCGAGCAGGTGCTTGCCGATCAACTCGTCCATCGGCACCGGGCAGTGCACCAGGCGCTCCTGCGCGAACACGGTCAGAGGCACGACGCGGTCGCCGCACTGCAGGTGGATGGTCACGCGCTTGGCGTGGCGCACGCAGGCGGCCATGACCTCGACCACCTCGGAGGCGCCGCCGTCATGGCCGAAACGCAGCAGATCGGCGCGCAGCGAGGGGCTGAGCTGCGAGATCCGTGTGCTGATGCCGCCGGGATCGGCGTGCAGTTCATCGAGGTAGCGCTGGTAGGCGCTCGCGCGCATCAACTCCGGCTCCCCGATGGGGATGGTGGGCTGGAACAACTCGCTGTTCATCACCACGGCATTCTCCCTCGTTACGCTTGGTCACGAAAGGGGCCGCAGCGAATCCCGGGCGCGTTGCAGCGCCTGCCAGAACCGGGCGTCCTGCGTGGTGGCGAAGTTGATGCGCATGAGGTTCGTCGGCCGGTGCGTGGCATGGAACAGCGCGCCCGGCGCGATCAGCCAGCCGTCATCATGCATCACCTGGGCCAGCCGCTCGGTGTCCACGCCGGTGTCGACCCAGCCGAACAGGCCGCGCGGCTCGGCAGCGAAACGGCAGCCGTGAGAACGAGCGAGCTCCACCGAGCGGCCGCGCGCGGCGTCCAGCAGGCGCTGCACCCGTTCGGCATGACGGCGCAGCAGGCCTTGCTCCAGACAGTGAGCCAGCGCCAACTCCGTCATCGACGGCGTGGTCAAGGTGGAGAGCAGCTTGGTGTCGATCAGGCGATCGACCAGCCGTGCCGGTGCGGCGATGTAGCCGACTCGCCAGCTCGGCGTGAGGATCTTGGAGAAGCCCGACACGTACAGCGTGCGGTCCAGCGCATCGAGCGCGGCCAGGCGCGGCAGGTGCGAGGGCGCCAGATGCGCGTAGGTGTCGTCCTCGACGATGGCCAGGTCGTGCGCCTGCGCGAGCTGCAGCACCTTGTGCGCCGACTGCAGGCTCAGCGAGGCACCGGTCGGGTTGTGCAGCACCGAGACGGTGACGTACAGGCGGGGCCGGGCGGCCAGCGGCTGCGCCTCGATCAGGCGCTGCATGGTGGCCAGGTCGGGGCCGTCCGGCCCGCGCGGCACCGGCAGCACGCGCATGCCCAACGCCGCCAGCCGCGCGTACTCGACCGACCAGCCGGGCTCGTCGACCAGCACCGTGTCGCCGGGCTTGCACAGGGTGCGGGTGACGATGTCCAGCGCATGCGTGGCGCCCACCGTGGTGACGATCTGCTCGGGCGAGGCGCTGATGCCGTGTTCGATGAGCCGGCTCGCCAGGGCGCGACGCAGCCGCTGCTCGCCGGCCGGCTCGCCGTACTGCAGCGCGCTGCGGCCGAGCTGGGCGCTCACCTTGCGCATGGCGCTGGCCAGCAGGGGCTGGTCCAGCCATTCGGCGGGCAGCGTGCCGAGACCGGGCATGGGCTGTGCCCCCGGCGGCTGGAACATGCCGCGGATCAGCGTGGTGGCGCTGATCGGCACCGGCGAGCGCGGCGCGGGTGCGCTGCGGCCAGGCTCCGGCGCGGCTTCGGCCAGCGGCCCGCGCACGTAGAAGCCGCGCTGTGCCCGGGCCTCGACCAGTCCTTGCGCCAGCAGCTGGTCATAGGCCGCCACCACCGTGGTCGGGCTGACCTCGTGGCGCCGAGCGCATTCGCGCACCGAGGGCAGTCGGGCACCCGGCGCGAGCAGCCGCTGGCGGATGCGCTCGGCAAAACGCGCAGCGAGCTGGTCGGTCAGGGTGCTGTCGGCCTGTCGGGACAGGCGCAGCGCAGCCGGGAGTGCAGCGGCATCGAGCATGGCTTGTGCTGGCCTGATCGCCAGTACAGTGAATGAGCAGATGCCGAAAAGTGTACTGCCACTGTGCTGGTGGCGCACCTAGACTGTGCCCATGTCCGCAGAAGAACTCGCCGCCCTGCTGAGTTTCGCCACGGCGATGAGCTTCACGCCGGGGCCGAACACCACCTTGTCGACCGCGCTCGGCGCCAACCTGGGCCTGCGGCGCGCGCTGCCCTTCATCGTCGCGGTGCCCGCCGGCTGGACGCTGATGATGCTGCTGTGCGGCCTGGGCCTGGCGGCGCTGGTGCTGGCGGCGCCGGTGCTGCGCCTGGCGGTCAAGTTCGGCGGCATCGCCTATCTCGTCTGGATGGCCTGGAAGCTGGCCGCAGTGCGCACGCTCGGCGAAGTGGACGCCAGGCAGCTCGACGTCGGCTTCTGGCAGGGCGTTGGCCTGCAGTTCCTCAACATCAAGGCCTGGATGCTGGCGCTGGCGCTGGCCGCCGGCTGGGTCACCAGCGCCGGCAGCCAGCCGGCCGCCAACCCGGGCGAACGCCTGGCCATCGTCTGCGCGGTGATGGTGGTGTTCGCGCTCACCAGCAACTTCAGCTATGCGCTCGCCGGCTCGCTGCTGCGCGGCTGGCTGGCGCAGGGCCGTCGCCTGCTTGTCTTCAACCGCGTGATGGCGGCCGTGCTGCTCGCCACCGCCATCTGGCTGCTCGGCGCATGAACGCGGCGCGCACGCCCCACGATGAAGCGCGTGGCCTGTGGCTCGGGCTGCTGGGCGTGGTCATCTTCGCGATGACGCTGCCGATGACACGCCTGGCGGTCGGCCCGGCGGACGACCCGCAACTGCCGCCGCTGTTCGTCACCGCCGGCCGCGCGGCCTTCGCTGGGCTGCTCGCCGCGGTCTACCTGATCGTCACGCGCGCCCCGCGCCCGCGCGCCGAGCTGGTGCCGACCTTCTACGTGTCGGCACTCGGCACCGTGGTCGGATTCCCGCTCTTCATCGGACTGGCGTTGCGCCATGTCGACGCGATGCACGCGGCCGTGGTCACCGGGCTGATGCCGCTGGCCACCGCGGTGGCGGCGGCGATGTGGTTCCGACAGCGGCCGTCGAACGCGTTCTGGGCCTGCGCGAGCGCCGGCTGTGGGCTGGTCGTCGCCTTCGCGCTGGTGCAGGGCAGCGGCCGGCTCACGATGGCGGACGCGCTGCTGCTCGGCGCGGTGGCAAGCACGGCGATGGGCTATGTGGCCGGCGCGCAGCTCGCGTCGCAGATGCGCGCCGAGCAGGTCATCTGCTGGGTGCTGGTGCTGAGCCTGCCGCTGACGCTGCCGGTGGCTTGGTGGAGCTGGCCCGAACAGCCCGTGCGCGCGGCGTCCTGGGGCGGCTTCGCCTACGTCACGCTGTTCTCGATGTGGCTGGGCTTCTTCGCGTGGTACCGCGGCCTGGCGCTCGGCGGCACAGTGCGTGTCAGCCAGGTGCAGCTGGTGCAGCCTTTCCTGTCCCTGCTGTTCGCCGTGCCCGTGCTCGGCGAACGGCTCGATCCGCTCACCGTGGCCTTCGCGCTCGCGGTGATCGCCACCGTCTTCGTCGGCAAGAGGCTGCCGGCCCATCGACCTGCCTGAACAGAGAGCTCTGCATGAACTTCCAGATGGCCCGGCGCGCCGAGCGCATGAACCCGTCGATCATCCGCGAGATCCTGAAGGTCACCGAGCGGCCCGGCATCATCTCGCTGGCCGGTGGCTTGCCGTCGCCCGACAGCTTCCCCGTCGAGGCGATGCGCGCCGCCTGCGATCGCGTGCTGCGCGAAGCGCCCCGCGAGGCCTTGCAGTACGCCGCCAGCGAAGGCTACGCGCCGCTGCGCGAATGGGTGGCCGCGCAGCTCGCCGCGCAGGGGCTGAAGGCCGATGCCTCGCAGGTGCTCATCACCACCGGCTCGCAGCAGGGGCTGGACCTTGCGGCCAAGGTGCTCATCGACCCGGGCAGCGGCGTCGCCGTCGAGCGGCCCACCTACCTCGGCGCGCTGCAGGCCTTTGCCCCGTACGAGCCGGAGATCGTCTCGGTCGAGTGCGACGACGACGGCCCGATCCCGCAGGCGCTGGAGGCCGCGCGCGGCTCGCGCTTCCTGTACCTGCTGCCGAACTTCCAGAACCCGAGCGGCCGCTGCATGAGTGCGGCACGGCGTGCGCAGGTGTCCGATGCGGCGCGTGCGATCGGGTTGCCGATCGTCGAGGACAACCCCTACGGCGACCTCTGGTTCGATACCGAGCCGCCGCCGCCGCTGGCCGCGCGCTGGCCCGAGGGCACGGTCTACCTCGGCTCCTTCTCCAAGGTGCTCGCGCCGGGGCTGCGCCTGGGCTACGTGGTCGCGCCGCCGGCGCTGTTTCCCAAGCTGCTGCAGGCCAAGCAGGCGGCCGACCTGCACTCGCCGGGCTTCAACCAGCGCGTCGTGCACGAGGTGATCCGCGACGGCTTCCTGCGCGAGCATGTGCCGACCATCCGTGCGCGCTACAAGGCGCAGCGCGACGCGATGCGCGCGGCACTCGAGACGCACATGCCCGCGGGCTGCCACTGGAACGTGCCGGTGGGCGGCATGTTCTTCTGGGTCGAGCTGCCCGAGGGCGTGGATGCCACCGCGATGCTGCCGAAGGCGGTGGAGCGCGGCATGGCCTACGTGCCCGGTGCCGCCTTCTTCGCCGACCATGCCAAGGCGAACACGCTGCGGCTGAGTTTCGTCACCGTATCGCCGGCGCAGATCGAGCAGGGCATCGGCATGCTCGCGCAGGCGATCAAGGAGTTCGCATGAGCCGGCGCCGGGCCGCCCCAAGGCGGCTCACCCCCGCGGGGGGCGGGCGCGAAGCGACCTGGGGGCACGCATGAGCCAGCGCACCTTCACCCAGCTCGACGTCTTCACCGACACGCCGCTGCGCGGCAACCCGCTCGCGGTGGTGCACGCGGCGCAAGGGCTGTCCGACGCGAACATGCAGGCCTTCGCCCGCTGGACCAACCTGAGCGAGACCACCTTCCTGCTGCCACCCACCGAGGCCGGTGCCGACTACCGCGTGCGCATCTTCACGCCCGACCGCGAGTTGCCCTTCGCCGGCCATCCGACGCTGGGCAGCTGCCATGCCTGGCTGGCTGCCGGTGGCCAGCCGCGAAGCGCAGACGAAGTGGTGCAGCAATGCGGCGTCGGCCTGGTTCGCATCCGCCGTGACGGCACGCGACTGGCCTTCGCCGCGCCGCCGCTGCGCCGCAGCGGGCCGGTCGAACCGGAGGTGTTCGCGCAGATCGTGCGCAGCCTGCGCGTCCCGGCCGACGCGATCCGCGCCTCGAACTGGGTCGACAACGGGCCGGGCTGGGTCGCCGTGATGCTCGGCTCGCGTGACGAAGTGCTGGCGCTGCAGCCGGACTTCCTGGCCATGCGCGGTCTCGAGCTCGGTGTCGTGGCGCCCTGGTCGGGCGGCGAGGCGCAGTTCGAGGTGCGCGCCTTCGTGCCTTCGCTCGGCGTGCCGGAGGATCCGGTCACCGGCAGCCTGAACGCCGGGCTGGCGCAGTGGCTGATCGGGGCCGGGCTCGCACCCGAACGTTACGTGGCCGCGCAGGGCACGGCGCTCGGGCGCAGCGGACGGGTGTTCGTCGAGAAGCGCAGCGACACGGTCTGGATCGGCGGCGACAGCGTCGTCGTCGTGAGCGGGCAGGTGAGCCTGTGAGCTGGTCAGTCGACCACCTCGTGGTCGGCGCGGCCACGCTGGAGCAAGGCGCCGCGTGGTGTGCCGCGACGCTCGGCGTGCTGCCCGGGCCGGGCGGCAGGCATCCGCTGATGGGCACGCACAACCTGCTGCTGGCGATCGGCGCGCCGGACTTCCCCCGTGCCTACCTCGAGATCATCGCCATCGACCCGCAGGCGCCCGCGCCACAGCGCCGGCGCTGGTACGACCTCGACGACCCGGCGCTGCGCGCCACGCTCGCATCCGGGCCGCGCCTGATCCACTGGGTGGCGGGCTGCGACGACGCCGTGGCCGAATGTGCCGCGCTGGCCGACGCCGGCTTCGACCGCGGCGAGATGCTGCAGGCCGAACGCGACACACCGCGTGGCCTGCTGCGCTGGCGCATCAGCGTGCGCAGCGATGGCCAGCGGCTGGCCGGCGGTGCGCTGCCCACGCTGATCGAGTGGGGCGACACGCACCCCGCCGACAGCCTGGCCGCGAGCCCGGTGCGGCTCGCGACGCTGTCGGTCGGCCGCCTGCCCGTCGCAGTGGAGCGGCAGCTGCCGGCCGGAGTGACCATCGGCGACGCCTTCAGCGCGACGCTCGACACGCCGCTCGGGCCGGTGCGCCTGGAGGGCCTCGCATGAGCCTGCCCGATCGCGAGGCCATCGATTCCGCGCTCGCGCTGGTGCGCGCAGTGATGCCGCCCACGCCGCAGCAGCGCTGGCCGCTGCTCGATGCGCGAAGCGGCGCGCAGGTGTGGTTGAAGCACGAGAACCACACGCCCGTCGGCGCCTTCAAGGTGCGCGGCGGCCTGGTCTACATGGATGCATTGCGCCGGCGCGAGCCGGCCGTGCGCTCGGTGATGAGCGCGACACGCGGCAACCACGGCCAGTCGATCGCGTTTGCCGCCGCGCGCCACGGCCTGGCGGCCACCATCGTCGTGCCGCGCGGCAACTCGGTCGAGAAGAACGCCGCCATGCGCGCACTCGGCGCCGAGCTGATCGAGCAGGGCGAGGACTTCCAGGCCGCGCGCGAGCATGCCGTGCGGCTTGCCGGCGAACGCGGCGCGCACATGGTGCCCTCGTTCCATGCCGATCTGGTGCGCGGCGTGGCGACCTACTGGGTGGAGTTCTTCGCCAGCTTCGCGACGGGCGAGGCACCCGAGGTCGTCTTCGTGCCGATCGGTCTGGGCTCGGGCATCTGCGCCTGCGCCGCGGCACGCGCGTTCGCCGGCGTGCGCACGCGCATCGTCGGCGTGGTGTCGGCGCATGCGCCGGCCTACCGGCTGTCCTTCGAAGCCGGCCGCGCCATCGAGGCGCCGGTGAGCACGCAGCTCGCCGACGGCATGGCCTGCCGGGTGCCGGAGCCGCAGGCGTTGGCGATCATCCAGCGCGAGGTGGACGAGATCGTGTCGGTGAGCGACGACGAGGTCGCGGCGGCGATGCGCGCGCTCTTCGCCGACACCCACAACGTGGCCGAAGGCGCGGGCGCTGCGGCGCTCGCGGCGCTGCTGCAGCAGAGCGAGCGCTGGGCCGGACGGCGCGTGGGCCTGAGCCTGAGTGGCGGCAACGTCGACAGCGCGCAGTTCGCGCGCGTGCTGGCTGCGGCCTGATCAGCGCGCCGGGCCCTTGCGCGTGCGCCAGGCGTCGCGCATGGCCTGCCAGGCTTCGGCCTGCCCCGGCTCGGCGGCACGCGACAGCGCGGCGTAGCGGCGGATCAGCACCCACAGGCTGCTGAACAGCAGCGCCACGAAGGTCGAGGCAAGTACGATCAGCGCCCGCGACGGCTTCGACTTGTAGTCGGGCGGCAGCGCCACGTCGACCTGCTGCAATACCGGGCCTTCCTTGGCCTCGTCGAGCTTGGCGATCTCGTACTGGCGCAGCATGCTTTCCAGGATGGTCTCCTGCATCTTCAGCTCGCGGCGGGCGCGCACGTAGTCGATCGCCGCCTCGGGGATCTTGCCTACCGGGATGTCCACGGTGCTGCCGGCGGTGCCGCCCTGGGTCGACTCCATGCGCGCGAGTTCGCCGCGCAGCGCGCGCACTTCGGAGCTCAGGCGCTGCACATCGGGGTTCTGCTCGGTGGCCGAGCCGCGCAGCACACGCAACTGCACCTCGCGCTCGGCGATCTGCGCGCGGATCTGCGCCGCGCCGCCGATCAGCGCCTCGGCTTGCTTGTCGAGCACGATCACGCCGGACTTCTCCTGCACACGCTGCAGGTCGCGCTCGGCCTTGATGAGGTTTTCCTTGGTGGTCTGAAGCTGCGCCTCGAAGAACACGCGGCGCAGTTGCGCTTCGGACACCGCCAGCCGGCTGAGCAGGCGTGTCACTTCGGGCACATGCGCATTGGCCAGCTCGGCGGCGAACTTCGGGTCTTCGTCGTCGACCTCAACGGCGATCACGCCGGCCTTCTTGTCCGACCAGACTCGAACGAACTTCGGCAACGCCTTGCGCAGCGCCTCGAAGGACTTGAGTTCGTAGCGCTCGCGCAGCTTGAACTGCTGGTCCAGTTCGCGGTAGACGCTGTCGCTCTTGAGCAGAGCCACATAGAGCTCGTCGGGCGTCTTCGCGCCCAGGCCGCCGGCCAGGCCGCCCAGCGCACCGAGCGCGGCCAGCGCCGCAGCCGAACCGCTTTGCTGCTGCGAACCCGGTGGCAGCAAGGTGGTGCGCGCGGTGTAGACGGGGGCCAGCAGCAAGGCCACGGCCAGCGAACCCACCAGCGCCACGCCGGTGACGCCACCGATCAGGCGCTTGCCCTCGCCCAGCCAGGTGAGCAGGTCCACTAGGCCGACGCGCGGACCGTCGTCCTCGTCGAAGCTCGCGGACGGCTCTCCCGCCACGTCGTTCTCGTTCTTCATGTGCACGCCGTCAGTTGTTCAGCGTCTTGATCGCGGCGGCGCCCAGGCCGAACTGCGAGAAGATCTGCGACCAGTCCTTCAGGTTGCGCACCAGCGCGCGGCCGAAGGTCTCGAAGTCGAGCTGGTTCGGCACGATCAGCGCGTCGCCCGGCTGCATCTCCTGGGCTTCCAGGT
>Ga0209480_10000860_pt1 | contig 23260 bp, 18 predicted proteins | sample JI61114C2DNA_FD_187501 | JGI IMG/M metagenome (GOLD analysis project Ga0209480, IMG submission 187501) | Wastewater effluent complex algal communities from Wisconsin, to seasonally profile nutrient transformation and Carbon sequestration -... | ecosystem: Engineered > WWTP > Effluent > Algae... | reverse complement strand
ATTTACGATAGGTCGTATCGCCCAACAAATACTCAGCTATAATAGCTTCTTGTTCCTGAACCGTTTTATCTGATTTTCTCATTTTGCTTACACGTTAATTCGTGTAAACCTATTTCAGGACGAGACAGAATAAAGTTGTTCATCGCTATATAATTTCTGAGTTTAAGACAGTTTACCTGTATGAAATTGTTTACGAGTATGAGAACGTTTGTGAAGCAGTTCGACTCTCATTAAAAGTTGTTGAGGATTTACAATTTACAGAAGGGATTGGTATCCATGGCAACGGCAGGCATCCTGACGAAGAACCAACTGAACAAAATGTTAACATGCTATACGCTCAAGTGAATGACAAGCATTTAATTAGAGACTTATTTCGCGACATAAAACGATGAGATCGTAACAACGTTAGCAGGCATATCACAATAATGAATAAGAGAATAAGAGAAAAAATTGATTCTTGGGATTTGAAGTCGGTATTCCTGACTGTTATCTTCTTTGCAATTGGTATTTTTCTTTTCTTCTACTTTTCAGGCATAAGAGACAGGTACAGGCAACAAGACAAAGAGGAATTTAAAGGACAAACAACAGGGCAAATTATTTCCATCGAACCTGTTAAGCAGTTGAATCAGAGTAGATGGAAAGGGACTAGAATTCTGACTGATAGATACAATATATCCTATCGTTACACTGTTGGTGGAAAAAATTATCAAAAGACTGATGTGGTTCCTGTATCCCTGACGAATGAAAAACTGATTATTGATATATTGGACAGAGGACCCGATGACACTTTTCCAGTGAAATTTGATGAAACCGATCCTAATAGAAGTTTATTAATTGAAAGGGAGTGACACGCCCACATAAGATATAAGTCATTTGCCTTTTTTACTCTATTTTAAACTAAGGGTAAAGCCAAACGCCTTATATCCAACCATTAGCACAATTACTTCTTAACCAATTTTCCCAAAACTTCTTCTTTGCCATCAATCTTTGGCAACGGCAATCCTAAAATTTTTGCTACGAGCGGATACACATGAATATTTTGAAAGGGTTTTAGTGTAAGTCCTGATTTTATATTTGGCCCTTGGGCATAAAAAATTCCGCGCACCTCTAACACATCAGCAGGATCGTAACCATGCACACCTTCCTTACTTCCAATTTTTGCACTCTTTAAAAATCGTTCGCGACTTCCTTCTCTAATATAATATCCAGGGTCGGCCATCACCATTAAATCTCCCACCCGATAATTATTGTATTGCCAACGCTTAGGAAATTCACTCTTTCGCATAACGGTGTAATTCTTTTCGTTCTTTTTCAAAACAGCATATACAGAGTCTTGCTTGTGTTTATCCTGAATGTAGAGGTGAGTTTGTGTTCCGCCATTTGCGATTATCACGGCTGGATTTTTCCGATCAATCAATTCATCAATAAAAATGTAGGTTTCTTCTTTAACTGTTATCTCTTTCATACCATGATCAGAAACCAAGATAACATTTACTGGAAGTTTAGTGGCGTCAACTTCTTGCATCAAATTTCCTAATAGCGAATCAGCACGAAGCACCGCTTGTTTTGTTTGCTCTGCATCAGGACCAAAATTATGCCCTTCATGATCAGGAAATGAAAAGTACAACGTAATCAAATGTGGTCGTTCGGCCGCGGGCAACTTTAGCCAGGCAATTACCTGATCAACCCGTTTGTTAGGATCAACTTTATCATCAAAAGGAAAATAGTAATCTGGCCTGCGCGATTCATCGGTCAGTTCAGATCCTACCCAAAAAAACGAAGCTGACTTAACACCATTTTTTTTTGCGAGTTCCCATAGCGGAACGCCACCATAATAGTATGGATCAGCAACTTTAACTTTATCGCTCATGGTATAGATGACCTTACGCGTTGAATCATAAAACCGATTATCAACTAAACCGTGGTTACCCGGATTTAATCCCGTAACCAATGTGTAGTGATTGGGAAATGTTTTGCTGGGAAACGAGGGAATCATTGCTTCGGCTTGCGAACCGTTAGCAATAAATTTTTTGAAATTGGGTGGATTGAAGTTTTTAACATAATCATACCGAAAGCCATCAAAGGAAACCATGATTACATAGGGGGTTTCCTGCTGCGCCTTTAATGCTAAAAAGACAAACAGAAATAGAAAAGAAAAAATAATTCGCTTGATCATAAATATTCTCACTGGACTTACGAAGTACTAAGGCGTCAGACAGCTTTGAGCTTCTGCAAAGAGCTGTCAGACGCCTCTGCCCAAGGGCTTGCCTAACTCCAGATTCCAAAGCAAGATGAAATTTTTTCTGCAAAATCAAAGAGGTTTTTATTTCTTTGGTATTAAATCCGTGTTACTAATTTATGGAAACGATTGATCATTGGATAACCCAACTAAACCTTCAGCCACATCCTGAGGGTGGCTTCTTTAGGGAAACCTATCAATCATCAGAAAAGGTTACCGCATTGCCTCAACGGTTTAATGGTGAACGTAGCTTTTCCACAGCAATTTATTTTTTACTCCGGTCTGAAGATCGTTCTGTTTTTCATCGTATAAAATCAGATGAACTCTGGCATTTCTATCAAGGGAGCAGACTCCTTATTTACGTGTTAACAGATGCAGAATTGACAATTCACAAGCTAGGTTCAAATCCTAATCAGGGTGAATCTTTGCAAGTACTGATCCCAGCCAATTGCTGGTTCGGAGCACTTGTAGAAAAGCCAAACAGTTTTGCGTTATGTGGATGCACCGTTTCTCCTGGTTTTGACTTTAGTGATTTTGAAATGGTCGCTCGGAATGAGTTACTAAAAAAATATCCCGGGTATGAGAAGGAGATCATCCAACTTACCCGGGATACTTGAAGAGAAGAAAATTATTTCTTGGTGTCCTTATCGTAAATCACAACACCGGTAGCCACAAATTCAATTTCTTGTTTCGGCTCAGTGATGGCATTGATCTCGGCTTCAGTTTTTCCATCGTCTTCTGCAAAGTGGCGCAGCGTGGCAACATCGGTAACCTTGCGCTTGGCTACTCCTGAAAAGACAACCTCTTTTCCATCAGCACCTTCGGTAGGCACAAAAAATCCATAGTCTTTAAACGTTATACGGGTAGCTACTCCGTTCTCATCTTGCACGGTCATCCAGCAACCTTTCTTTGCACAGGTCTTTTCAATAGTTCCTTTTAAGGTAAGAATTACAGAATCTTGATCTCCTACCGCTTCATTTAAACTTGCCAACGCAAACGCACCATCAGTAACAATTGCTTCTCCATAGGTATTGGCTATTACAGTTGGTTTATTCTGGCAAGCAGTTATTAGTGTTATAATAAAGAGTAGACTCAGTAATTGTTTCATGTTAATAAGGTTTTATGAACTACAAAAATAAACGTTAGCGCTGAATCAACAACTTGTAGTTGAATAAAGTCTGATTGGAAGAAAAGCTAAGTACGCCCGAAGGATTGAGTTAGTTATCCCTTAAAGTCAATTCGCTTATGGCTTCCATCACAAAATGGTTTATTCGCTGAGCCCCCACAGCGGCAGAATGCAGTAACATTATTTTTCTTAGTTAGATTTCCCGCTGCATCTTTCACGGTTACATTTCCATATACCAGTAGCGGTCCGTTGGTCATTGTCTCAACGATCGTTTCTGCATCTACTTTAATTTCACCTTCGGCCTCTGCATTCATAAAATAACTCAACGCGCCAGATGGACATTTTTTAATCTGATCAACTATTTGTTGCGTGGTGCCACCCTCGGCAGTTACCCAAGGGCGCTTGCGCGGATCGAAAACGGAACTTAGGCCTTTAAAGCAAATAGTGGAATGAATGCATTGATTGGGTTTCCAAACTACGGTTACTTCTCCGTTTGTATATTTTTTGGTGATGTCTTTCATAGCTAGATGCTGGTTACTGGATACTAGTTGCTCGACAATTTAGTTTCAATTTCAATTGGGTTGGAAAGTGTTTTATGCACCGGGCATTTTTCCGCAATCTCCAATAACTTTTGTCTTTCTTCAGCAGATAAATTTCCTTCTAAGTAAATTTCGCGAGTAAAAATTGTTTTAAATTCTGCTTTTTCAAAACCAACCTCCACCTTAATTTTATCAACTGCCCATTTTTTTCTATCCGCATACATGCGAAGAGTAATAGCAGTGCACGAAGCTAGTGAGATCATTAGAAATTCTCCGGGTGCTGGTCCTTGATTGGTTCCGCCTACCTCTTCCGGTTCATCCGCAATCACAGTTTTGCCCGAAGCGATTAGTTCCGTGCGATAATGATCGTTACCAATAATTGCAGTTACCATTTTTAAAAGGGTTTGTTCATCACAAAAAACTCTTGGGTATATCGTTCACGCTGCGCTACTTCACGTTGCTTCAAAAATTCCGGTAAGGCATCTATCTCACCCGGGTATCCGATAGCCAATACTACAACGGGTTCGTGTGTCTCGGGAATATTTAGCGTGTCTATCGCTTTTTGTTTTTCGAAACCACCCATTTGATGTACGTTTAATCCAAGCTGGGTGGCTTGTAACGAAAGTAACATATTGGCTGCACCCAAATCAAACTTTGCTGAGGCATTAGGTCTTCCATTACCAATAAAGTCTTTGCGGCTCATAGCCAGAACCAACAAGGGTGCATCCTTTGCCCAGATTCTATTTCCCTCCATTAACGTTTCAAAAATTTTACTCCACAATTCAGGTTGCTCCTTGGTTGCATATAGATAAACCCAGGGTTGCTCATTGTTGGCACTTGGCGCCCAGCGAGCCGCTTCAAACAACGAGTTAATTTTTTCTTGCTCTATAGGTTGAGTTGAGTAGGCTCTTCGGCTTCTGCGTTGCTCAATTATATTAACTACCGGAAAATGAAATTCACTTGATTTGGACATAGGACTGGCAATAGTTTCCATTTTATAAATATTATTCTTTTTTATCAAACACGCAGAACTGTAAACAGTTCAATCTTCAATTAAAATTCCCATTTTACCCATTTGATAATCGCGCATGGCTTCCATAATCTGGGTTTGCGTATTCATTACAAACGGACCATGCGAAACCACTTCTTCATTCAACGGTTCGCCACTTAATAATAAAACGCGCGTGTCCTCCAGTGCTTCAAGCGCAATACCCTCGCCATCATTTTTAAAATGAACAATGTGTAACCCTTCTACCATACCAAATCCGGCAACGGTAAGTTTACCATCCAACAGATAAATAATGGCGTTGTGTGATTCCGGTAAGGGCATAGAAATTTTACCGCCCTTCTTAAACTCAAGCGTGGCCGCATTAACAACTGTGTGCGATGGAATAGGGCCTTTAACTCCAAGTACTTCGCCAGAAAAAACTTTGCCCGTTACTTTTCCATCTTCATTCTTTATTACTGGCGCTTCTTCTGCGCTAAGCGGATAATATACAGGCTGATCCATTTTATGATTAGCTGGAGTATTAATCCACAACTGAATAATTTCCTGCCGACCACCAATTTCATGAATATCGTGTGGTGGTCGTTCGCTATGAAGAATTCCCATACCGGCATTCATCCATTGGGCTCCACCGGCATAAATGGTACTATCATTACCGCGGCTATCCCGATGATGCACGCCACCTTTGAAAATAAATGTTACCGGTGAAAATCCACGGTGTGGATGTGGTCCAACACCCGCATGATTTGGGTCAACATGAGTGGGCGCTTTTATATCGGCATGGTGTAATAAAAGGAATGGATCAATTTGCTCAACGTGTTGTGTTGGCAAGGGCTGACGAATGGGCATTCCACCCATGTCAACTTTATGCGCATATAATAATCGGGATACTGTTCTTGTTTTCATATATTAATTTTCTATTGAAGTGTCTTAAAAAGTTAGATGTCAGCCTGAGCTTGTCGAAGGCGTTCCCACCTAATAATACGGTTTCGATAAACTCAACCTGACAGATGTGATACTGTTGAGATAGCTTCAGCAGAGTATTGCATTTAATTCATTGGTACTTCCATTAATAATAATTCGGCATCGGTATCAGCTTGAATAGAAAGTGCATCTGTATCCCATACACCAAAACCATCACGCTTATTTAATTTCTGATCATTGATGGTAACATTGCCTTCAATCACAAAAGCATAAACGCCATTTCCTTTTTGTTTGATGTTATAGTCCGAACTGAATCCACTTTTCAGATTTCCTAAATAAAACCAGGCATCCTGATTAATCAAAACTCCTTCATCTTCTTTCAGCGGACTAACAATTTGTTGTAATTTATTGATGCGATCTTCAGGTTTAAAGGTCACCTGATCATAGTTGGGCTTAATGTTTCTCACCTTCGGGAAAACCCAAATCTGTAAGAAGTTTACTTTCTGATCTTTATTCTTGTTATACTCGCTGTGTTGAATTCCAGTACCGGCACTCATGATCTGCACATCATTTTGTTTGATCACAGTAGTGTTGCCCATGCTGTCTTTGTGCTCAAGATCGCCTGACAAAGGAATAGAAATAATCTCCATGTTGTCGTGGGGATGAGTTCCAAATCCTTTACCGCCATCAACAAAATCATCATTAAGAACACGCAGCACACCAAAATGCATGCGCTCAGGGTTGTGGTAATGAGCAAAGCTAAAGGTATGGTTTGTATCCAACCAGCCATGGTTAGCATGGCCTCGGGTATTGGCTTTATGAAGTACAGTTTTCATTGTTTTAAGTATTAAAGTTGATTAAAAAGATACAACTGTTGTATATACAACTATTCAACTGTTAGAGTTCCCATAGCCAACTTAATTGATTTTTTTATAACAATTTTCTTTCAAATTCCTTTAAGAGATATGCAAATTATCAATTCTTCAACCTTTCAATCGTGGGAGCGATTTTATCGCGCTAATTTTATTAACAGTCTTACTGGTTTTAAATCCGTAAGTCTGATTGGTACCGTCAATCAGGATGGAAACCCAAATCTTGCTATCTTCAGCAGCATCGTACACATTGGTTCCAATCCGGCCTTGGTTGGGTTTATCAACAGACCTGTTGAAGCCGCTCCGCATACACTATCCAATATTCAAAATACGGGTAGTTACACAATCAATCATATCCAAGCTTCCTTTTTAGAAAAAGCTCATCAAACAAGCGCAAAATATCCGGAAGGAATTAGTGAATTTGACGAGACCGATCTGACTCCAGTTTTTCAGGAAAGTATAAAAGCACCATTTGTAAAGGAAAGCAGCGTGAAGTATGCTCTCAAACTATCTGAGATAATTCCGATCAAACTTAACAACACATTTTTAGTGATTGGGGAAGTCATTCACGTTATGTTAGCGGATGATATTATACTAAGCGATGGATTTCTTACGCTAGATAAATCTGGTTCGGTTTCCAGTAACGGCATTGATGGCTATTATAGCACACAGTTGATTGGCAGATTCGAGTATGCAAAACCCAATGTAAAATTGGAGAAACTCAATTCTTAGTGCGCTATTCTTAGTAGATGAATAAACCAAAATGGCCTGTGAAGACACAGGCCATGGAAATGGAGTATGCAAAACTCAATGTAAAATTAGAGAAATTAAATAATACGGACTAAGGTAAATAAGATTCTAAATTTATTCGGTCTCTTGGGTCAGATTTCTGATAATTTTAATTCTACCTTTCCGCACTTTTTATTTCGCATGAAATTCAGCTTAGCACTTTTTTGTGCACTTCTGGCAATCGATGCCGTGGCTCAGGAGCCCCGCATTCGCGACAGCCTACAAAACCTAAACACTAATTTCCATTTTCAACTTACCACCGTAACGCAGCATAAGTATAAAATGAATGCACCTTACACCGGTGACAAAAGTTTAATTGGGCCAGCCGAACGTGCAACTACCTTAACCTCGACAATTTTTTGGGGCACCAAACTTTGGAAAGGCGCTGCTCTTTATATTAACCCCGAAATAGCGGGCGGCTCAGGTATTAGCAGCGCGCAAGGCATTGCCGGCTTTACCAATGGCGAAGCGTTTAGGGTGGGTAATCCCGAGCCAACAATGTACATGGCCCGTGGGTTTTTACAACAAACATTTCAATTGGGGGGAGAATTAGAATACGTGGGCGGAGGCGCCAATGAAGTTTACAAAACCCGAACAAAAAAATACATTGACTTAGTGATTGGTAAATTTAGCATTGCCGATTATTTCGATAAGAATTCTTACAGTCACGACCCACGCTCACAATTTTTTAATTGGGCGTTGATGAGCAATGGCGCATGGGATTATCCCGCTAACGTGCGTGGTTATACCTGGGGTTTGGTGGTTGAATATGGAACTCCAAGATATTCTATTCGTGCGGCCACTACGCTTGTTCCTGCGGAAGCTAATGGCAATGTGATGGATAAAAAATATGCTGAGGCCAACTCAAATGTTGTTGAGCTCGAGGTGCCTTTTACTATTAGCAAGCGGCCAGGAAATATAAAATTACTTGCGTATTTAACACACGCACACATGGGTAATTATATTCAGGCCATTAACGAGAATCCAGCAAGCCCCGACATAACAACAACGAGAGCTTATGGACGGATAAAGTATGGCTATGGTATTAATCTTGAACAATCACTAACAAAAAATATCGGACTTTTTGCCCGAGCGGGTTGGAATGACGGACACAACGAATCGTGGGCGTTTACTGAAATTGATCGCACAGCAAGCATAGGGTTATACATTGATGGCTCTATTTGGAAGAGGCAAAATGATCAATGCGGAATCGGCACGGTGATTAACGGACTCTCTTCTTATCATAGAGACTATCTTGCAGCAGGTGGATATGGTTTTATTATTGGCGATGGTCAACTCAACTATGGCCAAGAGTGGACAACAGAAATTTTTTACCGCGCCAATTTATTTTCTGATACGTTTTACCTCACTCCTAATTTTCAGTTTATAACAAACCCCGCTTATAATAAGGATCGTGGACCCGCTGCAGTAATTGGATTGCGTGCGCATGTTGAGTTTTAATTACTGATTCAATCAAGGCTTTTCAAAGAAGAGGCAAATAAAAAATGGCCTGTGAAGACACAAGCTATGGAAATGAGTAGACAACTAAGTTAATCGGATTGCGTGCCCATGTAGAGTTTTGAAAAGTATTTCTATTCAATCAAGACTACTATCAAATAAGGTGCAAAATAAAAAAATGGCCTGTGAGGACACAGGCCATGGAATAAAATTATGGGTGAAGCTTAAGTCTCAATTCTTCAAATTCAATTTCTGATTTAAGCTTGGCATGTCACCTGTCATCACAAGTTGTAACTTCTGTAAGTGACCATCAAGTTCCTTGTTCAATTCCTCAAACACTTTATAAACACCTGCAGTCGGTTTGTTGTCGCCACTCTCTAAACTTCTGCGCACCGCAGAAATTCGATTGCCTAACTTAATCGGGAAGTTTAAAGGATCTTGTCCGCTTCGGTTTTTAGTTTGATATAAATCTTCTTCAATAACTGTTAGTTTATTCATCATGTCTTTGGCATTAGCCGCTATGGTTGCATCTGTATTTGTTTTTAATGCTTCTTCAAATTGCCTTCTAACCTTACGAATGCTAATCACGGCTTCGTTAGCCGCGCTTTCGCGATCACGAATTTTCATGGCCAGGTCAAACGTCTCTTTTAAATCTGCTTCGGTCACTCCTTTTAAGTTCGGATTGATTTTAACATTGAATGTTTTTGTCTCAGAATATTTTCCGGCCGTCATTCGTACCTGATATTTTCCGATGGGTGCCTTAGGTCCACTTTTCGGACTCGCGCCCCACATAATCATTCCATCAAATACGGTTGCACCTGGGTATCTCAAATTCCAACTGAACGAATTCAATCCAGCAGCCGTGGTTGGTTTCGACTCCGGTCTGCTCCACCAATCTCCTGTTGCTGGTTCCTCCTTAGGTTTATTACCCACAAATTTTCGCACTAATTTTCCATCCCCATCTAATACTTCAAACACTACTGAGTCGGCTTTGCTTTTTAAATAATATTGAAACACCGCATCATAAACTCCACGGATTGCATCTGTTGGTTGAAACAAAATCGCTTCAGCATTTACTTTATCACCCGTCATTTGGCGCAACGGACCAATGTCATCTAAAATCCAAAAGCCACGACCGTGTGTGCCTAAAACAACATCATCATTCTTTACCACTAAATCGCGAATAGGTGTATCGGGTAAATTTAATTGCAATGGCTGCCAGCTATCACCTGCATTGAATGAAACATAAGCCCCATGCTCTGTTCCTAAAAATAAAAGTCCAGCGCGTACATTATCTTCACGGATAGATCGAGCAAAGTGTCCGTCTTTAATTCCAGTAATTATTTTCGTCCAGGTTTTTCCATAATCTCTTGTTCTGAAAACATACGGCTGTCGATCATCTACCTGATAGCGGAAGGCCGCTACATAAGCCGTTCCCGGATTATGTTTTGATTCATCAATGATAGCTACCACCGAATGTTTTGGTAATTCTTTAGGTGTGATGTCAATCCATTTTTTACCCCCATCTCGTGTGATGTTAATTTTACCATCATCCGATCCTGCCCAAATAGTATTGATGTCGTGGTTAGAAGGTGCCAACGCAAAAACAGTTGCATAAATCTCTGGGCCATTCATATCATTCGTAATCACGCCACCGGTTACGCCTAATGTTTCCGGATCGGCATAGGTTAAGTCTGGCGAAATCTTTTCCCAGCTCTGACCATCATTAGTTGTTTTCCAAACATGCTGTGAGCAAGTATATAAAGTGTTGGCATCCTTTGGTGCAAACACAATCGGGAACGTCCACTGCCAACGTTCGGGTAACGAACTTGCTGGTTCGCCTGAAAAAAATCTTGGGTAAACTTGAATGTCTCTTTCTTGACCCGTTGTGCGATCATATCGTGTAAGCAAAGCACCTTGACTGCCGGCATAAAATATATCCGGATTGTTTGGATGCGAGGTGATGTATCCGCTCTCGCCACCACCTACATCATAACCCCACTCACCCAACACATTCATGTGCTCCCAACCATCACTGGGTATAGCAATGGTTGAGTTATCTTGTTGTGCACCGGCAACATGATACGGTACGTGATTGGTTGTAGTAACATGATAAAATTGTGTTGTGCAAAAATCTTCCGCAGTCCAACTCGTGCCGCCATTCACCGAAACACTTCCACCACCATCATTGGATGTAATCATGCGCAACGGATTATTTGGGTCGATCCACAAATCATGATTATCACCATGCGGCACTTTAATTTCAGTATCGAACTTTACACCACCATCGGTGCTCTTAAAGAAATCAACATTTAAACAATACACGGTTTCACGATCTTGTGGATCAGCATAAATACGGGAGTAATAAAATGCACGTTGACGCAACTTGCGTTCGTCATTTACTTTCTTCCAACTAGCACCGGCATCATCACTGCGATATACACCCCCATCATTTGCTTCAATGATTGCCCAAAGTCTTTTGCCATCAACAGGCGAAACCGTGATTCCAATTTTTCCTAACGGCCCAGCAGGCATTCCGGGGTTCGCACTTAAGTCAGTCCACGAGTCGCCCCCATTTTCTGATTTCCATAATTTACATTCCGGGCCACCGCCCCACATCTTCCATGTTTTGCGATATACTTGCCACGTGGTTGCATATAAAATTTTTGGATTGCTGCGATCAATAATTAAATCAGCAGCTCCCGTCTTTGCGCTTACATATAAAACTTTCTTCCAGGTGTTGCCACCATCAATTGATTTGAAAACTCCACGTTCTTCATTATCCCCATAAGGGTGACCTAACGCAGCTACATAAACTATATCTGGATTTGTAGGATGAACGCGAATGCGTGCAATCGCCTGTGTTTCTTTCAGCCCTATATGTCGCCACGTTTTTCCACCATCCGTAGTTTTATAAACGCCATCGCCTTGCGTAATGCTTCCGCGAAGTTGCGTTTCGCCACCACCGATGTAAACGATGTCCGGATTAGTTTCAGCAACAGCTACGGCACCAATAGATGAACTTGAAATTTTTCCATCCGTTACCGGAGCCCACTCTTGCCCGCCATCCGTTGTTTTCCAAAGTCCACCACCCGTTGCACCAAAGTAATATTCGTTCGGCCTTCCCGGACTACCCGAAGAACCAAGCGAGCGACCACCACGCTGTGGGCCAATGTTGCGCCATTTATAGTTTGAATAAAAAGACGGATCGAGTGTTTGGCTATGCGCACTGGTTATTAACAAAACCAATGACAAAAAGAAAGAGTACTTCATGGTGTTCAAGTTTAGATAGAAAGATAAGAACCTGGAAAATGATTTACGCGAAGAATTTTATGAGTGGAGTTAAAACTTAGATAATTATCAGAACACATTACAAACACGCTCGAAAAGAAGAAAAATCAGTTGGGCATTTCCCTTCGCCTGCGAGCCGAAGCGGCAGCGCAGGCTTGGGGCGGGCTATTCGCTGCAATCCACGCGAGGCGCGTGGGATTTCCGCTACTATCCCTAATGCAAAATCAAGGACGATTCAAGTGTCATTGATCTTTTCTCTGTATGCACGCGTTGTTTATCTATAAGTAAGATTTTCTTACATTCGTTAATGCTCCGCAATTACCTAAACATCGCTTTCCGCAATCTTAGGCGCAACACAGTTTATTCCTTTATCAACATTGGCGGTCTCGCAGTAGGAATCGCTAGCACAATTTTGATTTTTCTTTGGGTGTGGGATGAGATAACATTTGACCGCTTCCATAAAAATGCCGATCAGCTTGGAGTGCTCATGTTGAATAATTTCTATAGTGATAAAACTGTTACGAGCAGTTCAGTGCCACTGCCTCTGTATGAATTACTGAAGTCCTATGACCCCAAAATCAAAAACACATGCATTTCTTTTTTTGGATGGAAGGAAGTCCTTAGTGCTGGTGAAAATAAAATAGTCCGGGAAGGAAAAGCAGTAAGCGAAGAGTTTTTGACAATGTTTCGATTTCCATTACTGCAAGGTTCCGCTGAACGTGTTTTGAAAGAGCCAAACTCCATTGTGTTAACAGAGGCTTTGGCTCAATCGCTTTTTGGCGATAAAAATCCGATGGGCCAGTTTGTTCGCATTGCTAATCAAAGTGATTTAAAAGTAACGGGCATTCTAAAAAACCTGCCATCCAATTCAAGAAATACGTTCGAATTTTTAGTTCCATGGACTGGCTTTGTATCGCCTCAATGGATAATGGAAAAGTCTAACTGGAATGATGAATCTGTTCAAATCGCCATCGAGCTTAATGAAGGTGCTAACCTACCGGACGTGAATGCCTCGCTGACAAAACTCATTCGTGAAAAACGGGGTGAAGAAAATAAAAGCGAATTGTTTGTGTTCCCCTTATCGGATTGGAGATTGCGATCCAACTTTGAAGGAGGCAAACAGGTTGGTGGTCTGATTGATTATGTAATATCGTTCTCGCTGATTGGATTTTTCATCTTACTTATTGCTTGCATTAATTTTATGAACCTGGCAACCGCACGAAGCGAAAGAAGAGCGCGCGAAGTGGGAGTAAGGAAATGTGTTGGATCAAGTAGAAAAGAATTGATGGTTCAATTTCTGGGTGAGTCTGTACTCATTACCACATTGGCTTTTTTAATTTCGTTAGTGTTGGTGCAACTTTCGCTACCCTTTTTCAATAATCTGGTTGAGAAGAAATTATTTATCCAGTATGCCGATCCTCTTGTTTGGTGTCTGTCCATCGCCTTCATTCTGTTTGTTGGCACCATGGCCGGTAGTTACCCTGCTTTTTATTTATCCTCTTTTAATCCCGTGAAGGTATTAAAAGGCAATTTGTATGTAGGGCGGAGTGGTGTTGCTCCCCGTAGAGTTTTGGTTTCCGTGCAATTTTTCTTTTCTATTCTTTTGATCATTGGAACCATTGTGATTCTAATGCAAATAAATTTTGTAAAGGCCAGAGATGTGGGGTATGATCGTGAGAATTTGGTAACGGTTCCGGCCAATAGTGAAATGATAAAGAATCTTCCTGAAATAGAGAAAGAACTTCAGGCCATTGGTGTTGCTAAATCGATCACGGTATCGAGCAACCGTGTTACTCAAATAGATAAGCACAACCAACTGGATTGGCCAGGTCGGATAGATGGTGAGAACATTTCTTTCTCCAGAGTGATGACAGGCTACCATTTTACAGAAACTTTGGGGCTAAGAATTCTGGAAGGGCGCGACTTTTCTGAAGAGTTTGTGAGCGACAGTTCAGCGGTGTTGTTGAACAAAACTGCGGCTGAAACAATGGGTGTAAAAAATCCTATTGGTATGCAGGTGCAGCTAATGCCATCGCAAAAGAAATGGACGGTGGTGGGAATAGTTGATGATATGATAATGGATTCTCCTTTTGCCGAGGTAGAACCCGGATTCTTTATGTGCATACCTACATGGATTGAAGATGTTACCATACGGCTTAATAAGACCACCGATATGAGTAAAACTCTGGCGGATATGGAATCTGTTTTTAAAAAATTAAATCCTTCCAATCCTTTCGAATACAGTTTTGTTGATCAGAAATTTGCAAAGAAATTTTCTGAAATAAATATGATCGGCACATTGGTTTCCGTGTTTGCCTTCCTGGCCATAGTGATTACTTGCCTTGGCATATTTGGCCTCGCTGCATTTACTGCCGAGCAGCGGACAAAAGAAATTGGAATCAGAAAAGTTATGGGTGCCACCATAGTCAGCATAGTAAACCTGTTTACAAAAGATTTTTCAAGTTTGGTCATTTGGGGATTTATGCTGGCAAGTCCGGTTGCCTGGTGGCTGCTTAACGAATATTTAAATCGATATACGTATCATATTAATTTCTCGTGGTGGATCATACCGGTTGTAGGTATCCTTGCGCTAATGCTAGCGGTATTAATAGTAAGTTCTCAGGTTATTAAAGTTGCGTTAGGCAACGCTGCAAAGAGTTTGAGAAATGATTAAATGATTATTTGGGCATTCCCCTTCGCCTGTGGGCCGAAGCGGCAGCGCAGGCTGGGGCGGGCTATCCGCTACAATCTTTTTGCGAAAAGAAAAAAGGATTTCCGTTACTATCCCTAATGCAAAATCGATAAGCTAATAAAACTATTCCTTTCAATGGAAGTTGCAGTCATCCGCTCCTCTTGTTGGAGTTCGTCTCCAACAAGAAAACTCAATCAAATTGCCGTTGAAGAACACCGGCAAGGCTATAGTTACTTTTTTTTCTTTCTTCTCTTTTTTGAATTACCGTCCTTACCTTTTTTAATCAAGTCAACGTCCGTAGAAAGGTCATCATAGTCAACTGAAATAACACCGATTATACCTTTCTTGATTTTCAAATTTTTATATAAAGTAAAGTAAGGTCTTAGTTCTTCATAGTTTCCAATTCTGTCAGTTAAATACTTACTCAAATTCCTAACGGGCATAATTAAGATTCCGCCAAAAATTTGCTCTTGAATTAATGCAACAGCAATCTTGTTTAAGGCCCTGTGTGAAGATGAAATGTTTCCTGTCTCCCACTCTACTGCAAAAACACCAGCCTCAGTCTCTTTAATTGCATCAATTGGCCCTGGGTCCATTCCTTTAACTAAACTCATTCTAACTTCGGGTCGCCAACCATTGTCCTTTAAGGAATCAACAAAAGAATGCTTGATTGGGTTTACACCGTTTCCTTTGATTGTTGGATTAATAACAAAACGGCCAGACTCTCCCCACACCACAGACTTGATCGCCTTTTTTATGTCTTTGATTATCCCCTTAAATAACGGAGCATTTGATGTGTCCCCCTTATCAAATATTATTTCAATTTTTACTATTTTCATTTTTCTTTCTCAAGTTCTTTGACAATTGATGAGGGAGTGACTTCAAGGGCACTTGCTATTGTGAAAAGGGTGGAAATTGTAGGTTGGCGAAGCCCACGCTCTAACAATGAGATGTAGGTTCTGTCCAAATCGCATTCAATTGCGAGAGATTCTTGGGAATAACCTTTTTTAACCCTTAATTCTTTCAAGACCAACCCAAATCGAGATTCAAGACTATTCATATTAGCATGAAGCTGAGAAAGTTTAAAAAAAGTAATCGCAGACTATAGTCGGAATTATCTAATATGTTATATTTGTTACGAGTAAAATCATACGCGTATGAAAGGGAGACTTTGTGGTATACTCGGAATTAAAACTGAGAAAGATTTTAGAGCTATTTCTAAGAAGATTGGAATTTCAACCGAGCGATTAAAGTATTTTAACAATAATGAAATATTTCCGAGTGGTTCTGATCTTCAGAAGATACTTGAATACGCAAATGTCAATGAAATTGAATTAAAGCTAACGCTTGGATTAGTGGATCGTGAGATCTTAAGTAAGATAGCAAATCACGCCAAAGAAATTTCTTCGATATTAGATCTTCCTAAAGCAAGTCAGTCGAAAAAACCAAAAATGGTTTTTTCGACTGACTTGGGTGAACTCTATGAAGGAGACTGTCTCAGTTTACTTAAAAGCCTAGACGACAGCTCTGTTGATGTTGTCTTTGCTGATCCTCCTTTTAATCTTGACAAGTTCTATCTCTCAGGCATGGACGATAATTTAAATCAGTCCGAATATCTTAATTGGTGTGAACAGTGGCTAACTGAATCAGTCAGAGTTTTGAAGGATGGAGGAAGTCTTTTTCTTTGGAACCTTCCAAAATGGAATTCCTATTTATCAAATTTTCTTAACTCCAAACTTCTATTTCGACATTGGATAGCCGTTGACATAAAATTTTCACTTCCAATTCAAGGAAAACTTTATCCTTCACATTATTCATTAATGTATTACTGTAAAGGACCCAAGCCAAATACTTTTAAGCCTGACAGGTTCTCAATGGATGTTTGTAAAATTTGCTTCGGTGACATCAAGGACTATGGCGGTTACAAAGATAAGATGAATCCCAAAGGCATTAATGCAACTGACGTATGGTTAGATATACCTCCCGTACGCCATAAGAAATACAAAAAGAGAATAGAGGCTAACGAACTGTCAATTAAACTTCTTGATCGTATTATTGAAATGTCATCTAAACCAGGCGATATAATCTTTGATCCATTTGGTGGATCAGGAACTACATACGTAGTAGCAGAAATGAAAAAAAGGAAATGGATTGGGGTTGAACTTGGCCCAACTGAAGGAATTATTGGGCGATTTCATTTAATACATGAAGAATTAGATTACTTAAATCAATTCAGGGAAAATTATAATACTTTGTTCCCATCGCGAATTAAAGCTAAGAGAAAGAAGTTAGGCCTCTGGACTGATGATACTTTTCATTCCTTCAATGGAACTCAGTTAGAATTGGTGGGTGCGTAGATTGGCTCTGCTGTATGTCTCTCATCATTTTAACCGCGTCAAATGCTTTGGTTACAATACCTCACCCCGCCATTGTTTATGTATTCTGCTCGCTTTTAACCCGCTCCTTTGTAGTCGATCGTACTTTCAGTTTTGCACGCTTCTCCCTCTGTTGTTTCATTACCTCTCTGAATTTTTTTAACTCCTCGTTTGTCCAAGGTTCAGATTTAATTATAAAGTCAACATTCTTTGGTTCTCTTATCAGTCCCATATCAAGGTGTTGCAATGATTGTTTTTTCACACCACAATTTACTTATTTTTTCTCTTAATGGTAAGTAAAAACTGTCCAAAGAGTATGACGCCAAACATTCAAAAACTCAATGTGTTCTAGTCACTCCTTCTTAACATGAGCTACCACCGCCCGCAATTTGCCATAGCTATACTTCCCTTGTACCGCATCATATAAATATTTTGAGATAAAGCCTTCGGGTAGTTGCGCGATGGCATCCGTAATCTCTTTGTAATCTGCTTCGGGAATAAATTTAAAAATATCGATCCGCTTGCTTTCAACGGCTTTACCCAGGTGGCCTTCAATGGTGCTTACCACCAAGCCGCGTTCTTCGGCAATTTGCTCCATCGTCATTCCCTTATCAAACATCTCCAGGGTAATATCAAAGGTGCTTAATCCATCTTTATTCTTTTTCGATTTGCGCGCGACTCGTTTTTTCTTTTTTGGAGAAGAACTCCCAACTTCTTTTTGAATTTCGGTTAGCCAATCTACACGCTCCTGCTTGCGCTGATGTGTAATCGTTTCGAACTCAAATTGATAATTGCCTTGCAAGATTCCTTCTGTTAACAACGAGGCTTTATCAAGCTCCTCCAGTTTTTTACTAAACGAAATATCCAATTCACTCAATTGATTTAGATACGTTTTCACCCGTGTTAGTTGCTTGATGGTTTCCTGATGTGCTAACAATTGTCGCAGCAAGCCACTTAATAAAACGCGATAGTATGCGCGGCCCTTTTGCAACCGTTCAAGCAAGCTACTGTAATCATCTTTAAATAATAAATCAGCTAGTTGTCGCCTAAATTTTTCTGTGTTAACTGATTCTGCTTCCAGCGCACTTGCAAGCTGCACAAGTACTGGCTTCATGGTTTCTTCATCCAGTCCTTCCGTTTGATCTTTCTGCACATAGTTGATCTCTTTTAGAATGGTCAAAAAATCAAACGTGGTATCCATCACCTGTTGAAGAAAAATCCGCTGGCGGTTCTTCATAACCTCCGGTAATTCTTTGGGTCTGTGATTAGCCTTAGCAAATTCAACCACTTGCCTATCAGTACTAATGGCCGATGCATTAATCTTGCTTCTTAAAATCAATCCATCGAGTGAACGCAATCGCGAAAGTGCTACATACACTTGCCCACCGGCAAACGCCTGATCGGCATCTATGATTGCTTTATCAAAGGTTAACCCCTGACTTTTATGCACGGTGATCGCCCACGCCAATTTAATTGGATACTGTTCAAACGAGCCGACTACTTCTTCATCCAACTCACTGGTAGTTCCATTCACTGAATATTTTTTATTCTCCCACCGCTCACGTTTCAACGTATAGGGTTGATGTGTTTCAGCCATCTCTATATCAATCTCCTCATCAGCAATATTGACAACCGTGGCAAGCTTTCCGTTGTAATAACTTTTCTCTTCCGAAGAATCGTTGCGAACAAACATAATCTGTGCACCTTCTTTTAGTTCAATGCTGTGAGCAACCGGATACATGCTCTCCGGAAAATCACCCTCCACGTGCGCTTCAAAATAATGGGTTGGTTTTTCTAAACGTTGTAATTCCTTTCGGTTAAGTTCATCGGCTTTATAATTATGCGTAGTAAGCGTGATGACTTCTTTAACCTCATTTATTTCATCAGGACTTTTGTAATGCTCATTCAACAGCGCAAGATCCTCTGCGGAAGCGATGTTGTTCCTTAAATTATTTAACAAATCAATAAATATCGGATTCTGTTGCCTGAAAATTTTATCGAGCTCAATATATACAGGTGCTTCGGCTTGCAAGGCCTTGGCTTCATAAAACCAAGGACTCTTATAATATTGACCGAGTACCGACTGCTCTTCATTTCGCACTACCGGAGGTAACTGAAATAAATCGCCAATAAATAAAACCTGCACGCCTCCAAAACTTTGCCCGAAGTTTCCGCGTGCAGCGCGCATGCGATAATCGATCGCGTCAAGCAAATCCGCGCGAAGCATACTTACTTCATCAATCACCAGCAAGTCGATAGATCGTAACACTTGCTTACGCGGACTGTTTAGCGGGTGCTTGCGAGCCAACACATTTTGATTAAGAAATCTGCCTCCAGATAATAATTCATCGGATAAATTACGGTCGGGCAAAAACGTTATCGGGGGCAATAAAAATTGAGAGTGAATAGTAACGCCACCCGCATTCAATGCCGCAATGCCCGTAGGTGCAACAACAATCAGGGCTTTGTGCGTAACTTCTTTAAGTCGTTTTAAAAAAGTCGTTTTACCCGTGCCGGCTTTGCCCGTTAAAAAAATATGCCCCGAGGTGGTGTTTATAAATCGAGTTGCGGCCTCAAGTAAGTCTTCCATAAATCAAACTTACTCTAATCGGCAAAATATTAAAAAGGTCGAATGATTTGCTAACTAAGCCTGAAGGGCTGGAATAGTTATAGAGAACGAAGTTAGTAGGAATTAAACTCCGAAGGAGTGAAATTATGTCACCCTTTCAGGGTTTTAATTCAAATGATTTTGCGCTTCTATATTAATATCATCCCTTCGGGATTTTAACGCAGTTCTACAATTTGATACGCATCTAAAGTTTATCGCCTCATACAATTAAATAACTGCAGCTTTAGTGCCTTAATCTACTTTTGATTGATGTCTGTCTAACTTAAATTATCTTTAAGGGAAATTTTCATATGAGAAAGATTTTCGGATTTATCTTTATTTTGTTCGTTAGTTGTAAAGGTGACGATCCTAGTCCCACCCCAACTGCGCTATATTTCCCACCAGCAGGATCTGACTGGGAAACTACAACTCCGGCAAGTCTGGGATGGGATGAATCCAAAATCCCTGAACTGAAAACTTTTCTTGCCACCACAAACAGTCGGGCGTTGATTGTGTTGAAAGATGGTAAAATTGTACTTGAAGAATATCTTGGCAAACAATTAGTGAATACAACGCTTGATTTTAATTCTTCCAGTAATTGGTATTGGGCCTCGGCCGGAAAAACATTAACCTCAGCACTGGTAGGCATTGCAGAATCGCAAGGCAAAATAAATTTCGATTCTAAAACTTCGGATTACTTAGGTGTGGGCTGGACAGCGCTAACCACAACACAAGAAAATAAAATTACCATTCGCCATCAGTTAACAATGACAACGGGTTTGGATGACGGGGTGGCTAATTCAGATTGCACTGATCCAGCTTGTCTGATTTTTAAAGCTGAGCCTGGCAGCCGATGGGCCTATCACAATGCGCCATACACATTATTAGATGGCGTAATAACTTCGGCCACGGGTAAAAATCTTAATACCTATGTAGCCGATGAATTGAAATCGAAAATCGGTATGGATGGGCAATACATTCAAACCGGAGATAACAATGTTTTTTATAGTACACCACGCTCCATGGCGCGCTATGGGTTGCTGCTTTTAAATAAAGGGAAGTGGGACGAAACACAGATTGTTCCGGAAGCGTATTTCAATTTAATGACTACAACTTCCCAAAACATTAATTTATCCTATGGATACTTAACCTGGTTAAATGGAAAAGATTCCTATCGGATTCCTCAATCGCAGATTACCTTTCCCGGATCGCTATCACCCGATGCGCCTGCCGATATGTTTGCCGCTATGGGTAAAAACGGACAGCTTATCAATGTGGTGCCGAGTATGAACATTGTGGTTGTGCGCATGGGCGATGATCCGGATACCGGGCTTGTGCCTTTTCTATTTCAAAATGATTTATGGAAAAAACTTAATACCATTATTAAAAAGTAACGAGGTGAGAATCACATTACTTTTAAAAATCGGGCTCTTACTCGCTTCCTTTTTTTAAATTGTATTTAGAAAAGTATACGCACCACGCTTCTCAGTTTTTTTTTACTACTTTTCACACTACATGACGGCTGAAAAACTACGACTAATTGAAGATCGGGATAAGATCAAGAACTGGCGCAAATGGGGACCCTATTTGACAGAACGGCAATGGGGAACGGTGCGCGAAGATTATAGCGGAAGTGGAGATGCCTGGAATTATATCTCGCACGATATGGCCCGCAGCAAAGCATATCGCTGGGGCGAGGAAGGTATAGCCGGAATTTCAGATGATCAACAATTACTTTGTTTATCGTTAGGTCTATGGAATAAAAAAGATCCTATCATTAAAGAGCGTTTCTATGGTCTCACCAATCCTGAAGGAAATCATGGGGAAGATGTAAAGGAACTCTATTACTATCTCGACTCTACGCCTACCCACTCGTACATGCGCATGCTGTATAAGTATCCGCATCAGGAGTATCCGTATTCTTTATTGGTGGAAGAAAATCGTAAGCGTAGTAAACAAGATCGGGAATTTGAATTGATCGACTCCGGAATTTTTGCAGACAACCGATACTTTGATGTTGAAGTTACTTATGCAAAAGCGGATGCTAATGACATGCTTATGCAAATTCGGGTTACCAACCGAGGTGCAGAAGCAGCCGCGTTAGATGTACTGCCCACACTTTGGTTTCGTAATACCTGGGCTTGGGGTACGGAAGGCAAAATCCCTGAACTATATCAAGACGATAAGGGTGTGATAGAAGTTAATCATGCGCAATTAGGAAACTACTATTTGTTTTGTGACGATAGGAAAGCCGAAGCGCTCTTCTGCGAGAACGAAACAAATACCTGGCGCTTGCATCAACATTATAAAGAAGGAAGTTTTAAAGATGGCATTAACGATTACATCATTTCAAATTACCCAACGGCCATCAATAAAATTAAAAAAGGAACGAAATGTGCTTTCCGTGCTGATTGGGTAATAGAACCGGGGCAGTCCAAAGTATTACGACTTCGATTGTCTGAGCAGTTTCATACCAAACCGTTTCAAGAATTTGACTCAATACTAAAGGGACGCATAAAAGAAGCCGATGAGTTTTATGACGGGCTACAAAAAGATATTGCTGATACTGAAGAGCAAATGATTCAACGACAAGCCTTGGCGGGAATGTTGTGGAGTAAACAATTTTATTTTTACGATTTAGATGTTTGGTTAAGAGGTGATCCTACGCAACCTTCGCCAACCTCCGATCGGAAACATGGTCGCAATAGTGAATGGAATCATCTTCACAATGCTGATATTATTTCTATGCCCGATAAATGGGAATATCCGTGGTATGCTGCATGGGATCTTGCCTTTCATGCTATTCCATTGGCCATGATCGATCCAGAGTTTGCCAAGCATCAACTCATGTTGCTCACTAAGGAATGGTACATGCATCCCAACGGACAGTTGCCTGCTTACGAATGGTCCTTCAGTGATGTAAATCCACCGGTGCATGCATGGGCCAGTTGGCGGGTTTATAAAATCGATCGAAAACTTCAAGACGGTAAGGCCGATCGAAAATTTCTGGAAGAAATATTTCATAAACTGCTTCTCAACTTTACGTGGTGGGTAAACAAGAAAGACATGCACGGAAATAATATTTTCCAGGGTGGCTTTTTGGGTATGGATAACATTGGAGTGTTTGACCGAAGTAGCATGCAACTTCCTACTGGTGGTTACATCGAACAATCGGATGGCACAAGTTGGATGGCCATGTTTACGTTAAACATGTTGCGCATATCGCTGGAGTTAGCCAAAGAAAATACCACCTACCAAAGTCTTGCCACCAAATTCTTTGAACACTTTCTTTACATCGCTGGGGCAATGTCGAATGTTAATAAGGATGGAGTGAATTTGTG
>Ga0209480_10000859_pt1 | contig 23317 bp, 26 predicted proteins | sample JI61114C2DNA_FD_187501 | JGI IMG/M metagenome (GOLD analysis project Ga0209480, IMG submission 187501) | Wastewater effluent complex algal communities from Wisconsin, to seasonally profile nutrient transformation and Carbon sequestration -... | ecosystem: Engineered > WWTP > Effluent > Algae... | reverse complement strand
ATTTTTTCAAAAATAATGTAAAAAATGTTTGGTCAACAAATTATTTATTATTTACTTTGTATTTCAAAGTACTTTAAAATGGAAAATTACAACTATCTTAACGACATCACAGAAATCAAAAACTTGATGAACAAATCATCGCGTTTTATTTCCTTGAGTGGTTTATCGGGAATTTTGGCAGGCATTTATGCTTTAGTCGGCGCTTGGCTTGCCTATAAAACCATTTACTTTGATACTTCAACAATGGGCGCTTATCGCGATTTAATCATTTCTGAAGATGCTGTAATTCGATTATTGATTATTGCCACTTCTGTTTTATTGTTGTCAATTGTAACTGGGATTATTTTAAGTATCAGTAAAGCAAGAAAAAGTCATGAAAATGTTTGGAATAGCGCTTCCAAAAGATTGGTTATTAACTTTATGATTCCTTTGGCAACTGGTGGATTTTTCATTATCTTTTTAATCGAAAAAGACATGTTGGGTTTAGTTGCTCCATTAACTTTGATATTCTACGGATTAGCTTGCGTAAATGCTAGTAAATATACACTTGGAGATGTTCGTTATTTAGGAATTACGATGATTGCTTTAGGTTTATTATCCACTTGGTTCTTAGGTTATGGCTTATTATTCTGGGCATTAGGTTTTGGAGGTTGTCATATTTTATATGGAAGTTTAATGTATTTTAAATACGAGAGAAAGTAAAATGTATTTTTTGATTGGATTAAGTATACTTTTTCTTTTTTGTATTTATTTGTTAAGAAAGAAAAAAATAGGCTACTTTAAAATAATTGCAATATCATCAATCAGTTTATATCTAATCTCCATTTTGTCGTTACAATATTTTGATTATGTTGGCAAACAAGAATTAAGAAAATTTGATTTAAATAATAATGGTAAAATTGACGGAAATGAATATACATATGAATATGAACAATTAGAATTGGAAATCATCAATGACAATGGAACAAACCAATTTTATCTTTTTGGTTACCCATTTTGCTTAGTTTACTCAATTATCATAGTCTTAATCTTTTACATCGCAACAAAACTTTTAACCTTTTAAACCTTAAACTAAACATGCTAAACATCATCCAAAATATCAACAAAGCCTTTGATCACCGAATTCGTTTGGGGATTATGTCGATATTGATGGTGAATGAAAGTGCCGATTTTAATATGCTAAAGGAACTTTTAGGCGTAACTGATGGTAATTTAGCTTCGCATACCAAAGCATTAGAATTAGAAAATTATATTCAAATTGATAAACAGTTTATTGGTAAAAAACCCAACACAAAATATAGCGCTACAAAAGAAGGCAGAATTGCCTTTACTTCTCACATCGAAGCACTTGAAAAATTAATCAAGAAAAGTTAAATCTATTTTTTTATTCATTTACTTTGAAATTCAAAGTACTTTTTAATATTTATTATGAAAGATCTATTTATCGAAAAAATGTACGAACTCAGTAAAAAACCTTATCAAGAATTCTTTAAGAAAGGAAAAGCTTGGGATGTTGAAATCAATCAGTTGATACAACTTCCTAATGATAGCTTGGGATTTCATTTAGGTTGCTTTATACTTAAATATAATTTTGAAATCCAACCCAAATTAGAAGACCACGATGTCATTCATGTATTAACCAACACTGGAATTTCAGTTGTTGAAGAAATAGGCATGCAATATTATTTGTATGGAAACGGCAAACGAAGCATGTATTTGATAATGGTAATAGTTTCTGGAACACTCTTCTACCCTACTCGATCTTCGCATTTCAAACAACAATATCAAAGAGGAAAAGTGGCACATGAATTCTACGGATTGGATTTTCTAAATATGCTTTCGGTTCCACTAACTCATATTCAAAAAAACTTTAATATTCAGTAACATGAACAAACTCATTAACATTAGTATGACCATCGGAATTTTATTCTTTATCGGAATGGAAATCATCAAAAACCTATCATCAGAAATAAATAAACGAATCATTGTATTATGGAAAAAGATTTTTTAAAACTGCCATTATCAACCCAAATGGCAATTGTATCGTTTGGAATTGGAACAATTCTGTTTGCTAGTTTTTTCATTGTGAATGATAAAATGCAAATGGTAGTAATAGGTTATAATTTTGTAATTATCTGTTTCATTGTTAATAGCTTAATGCTATTAAAACTTATTTATGATTGGTTTAGAAATCCACTTAAAAAGAAAATAATCTTAAAACAGATGATTATTCTATTACTAAACATACCAATAGCTTATGCCTATTTTCTCATTCTTTATTATTCTGTAACATCAAACTCACCTTATAAATTTTAATCATCATGGAAACACAATTTCAACAAGAACCAAAAGTATCGTTCTTTCAAACCACAACCGCAAAAATGATTATGGTCGGGATTCTAACTCTAGTATTAATCATTCCGCTTGCTTTAGTGCAAGAATTAATTGTAGAAAGAAGTCAGCGCCAAAAAGAAGTTATTACCGAAACCACTTCCAAATGGGGAAATTCGGTTTATTTTTATGGCCCTATTTTAAAAATTCCGTACAAAAATCCAATGACTGGAATAAATAATTACGCCTACTTTTTTCCAGAAAATTTAAATAATAAATCAGAAGTTACAATGGTAAAACCTTTGGAACGAAGCATTTATAAATCGAATGTGTTTACCACAAAAATGCAATTTGATGGAAATTATACCAATCAAAATTTTACATCTAAAGGAATTGCGGCTGAAAATATTTATTGGAATCGCGCTAAAATTTTAATTCGAACTACTAATTTAAAAAGTTTAAAAGACGAAGTAAAAATAAAAATAGGCAATCAAGATTTAGCTTTTGAATCGGTTGACAATGCAACAAATGATAGCATTGAAAGCTTGGAAACCAACTATTTTGATTACAAATCACTAGAAAATAAAGCCCAATTCAACTTTGATATTTCATTCAACGGAAGCAAACAAATTAAAATAGTTCCCATTGGAAAAACTACTGATGCCAAGATAACTTCTAATTGGAATTCGCCGAACTTCAACGGCAACTTCTCTCCTATTTCAAGAGAAATTACAGACAAAGGTTTTGCTGCGAATTGGAAAATATTACACTTCAATCGACCGTTTGCACAACAATATTTCGATATTTTACCCGAATTAGGCAAATACGCTTTCGCTGTGGATTTCATTACTTCAGTTGACGAATACCAGCAAAACGAACGCGCTTCTAAATATGGCTTTTTAGTAATTGGATTAACCTTTTTAATCTTCTTTTTGATTCAATCAATCAGTAAAATCAACATTCATATTTTTCAATATTCAATGATTGGAATTGCGTTAATTATGTTTTACTCTTTATTGATTTCCATTACTGAGCACAGTAGCTTTTCGTTTGCTTATATTGTTGCTGCAAGTTCAGTAATAGCACTGATTTCTCTGTATTCGATTTCCATTTTAAAAGTCAAAAAATTCCCGTTATTCATTGGTGTTTCGTTAACTATTCTATACACATTTATCTTCGTTATTATTCAATTAGAAGATTATGCGTTGTTAGTTGGTAGCATTGGATTATTCGCCATTTTAGCAACCGTAATGTATTTTTCACGTAAGATTGAGTGGAATAAATAGTTTTTTTGAAGCGAATGGCTTGGGTATTTTTTGGGATTCATTTTCCTGCTTTTAGTTATGCACGGCATTTCCTTCAATCAGGGCTAAAAAGGCAATCATTTGAATAAAAATCAAAACTCTGAAAGGAATTTATTTTCACTCGGAGTTTTATATTTAAAGTTAATCACTGTATATTAAACACTGATTACTGAACATAAACTAATGACTTCCTTCTATTTCAATTGCATCTACATCAATGTTTTGTTTCTTTAAAATACCTTTTACTAAAACAGCAAATAACGTTAAGTAAGCAAAACAAACAACTGCAACTATATAAGATTGGTGAATTCCAATAATATCTGATAATTTTCCTTGTAATGGAGGAATAATACCACCTCCTAAAATCATCATAACTAAAAAGGCTGAACCTTGCGAAGTATATTTTCCTAATCCAATGATAGACAAACTAAAAATTGCTGGCCACATGATACTACAAGCTAATCCTCCAGCTAAAAAGGCATAAATAGCTACAGTTCCAATAGACATTAAACCTATTATCATAGCGGCAATTCCAAAGGTTCCAAAAATCATTAACGTTCTTGCAGGTTTATCTTTACTCCAAAAGAAAGCTGCAATTTGTAACACCACACAAATTACGTAGTAATACAAAGGTTTCATGTCTTTTCCTGAAATTATATTAATACCTAAAATGATAGCAAATGCAAGTAATGGCACAACAATTAAGGCAATTGTTCTTTTTATTCCTTGTAAATTGAAAACGCTAATGGCTCCTGCCCAACGTCCTATCATTAAACTTCCCCAATACATTGAAATGTAAGGTGCAATATCAGAAGATTGTAAACTTCCAAATTCTTCTAATTTTAATAGTTCACCTAGATTACTTCCTATAGCAACTTCAACCCCAACATAAGTAAAAATAGCCAACATTCCTAAAACCAATTGCGGATATTGCATAGCTCCCCAACCTTCAGCTTTCTTTTGTGCTGCTCTGTAAGAAAACAACAAACCACCTACCACAACCAATAAAGCTCCAGAAAGCCAGAGCATTCTCTCTCTTTCAATTATTTTCTTCAAAACAGTCAATTCAGTACTTTTTGTATTCAAAGTTTTTTTATAAACAGCTAATTCATCACCTGTAAAGTCCTTTGTTTTTTCTATTGCTTTTTTTGATTTAGCATAGTTTAAATCGTATTCTAAAGTTTCAATTTTCTTAGCTCCTTCTGTTTTATAGCTATTAAAAACAGGAGTAAACATCACCGCTAATAAAATCGTCATAACAACTAATGTGCGTAATGCTTTGTTTGCTTTTTCAATAGGTTCATTAGCTATTCCTGTTGGCACTTTCTTAGAAAAATAAAATAAAGCTGCTGCTGCAATAAATAAGAACCCTACTCCTATATAAAGAAAAACTACTTTGTCTAAACCTAGTGATTTAATTTTATCATCCGAAATTGTTTTGGCTGAACCAAATAATGCAAAAGCCACAATAAGAGGACCGATAGTGGTTCCTAAAGAATTGATTCCTCCTCCTAAATTTACACGACTAGCTCCCGTTTTTGGATCACCCAATAGAATTGCGAAAGGATTTGCTGCGGTTTGTTGCAATGAAAATCCTAATGCTACAATAAATAATCCTACTAACATTCCAGCATATAAATTAGCCTCAACCGCTACAATCATAGCTCCTGCTCCTAAAGCAGAAAATAATAAACCGTATACAACACTTTTTTTATATCCCCATTTTCCTACTACGTCTTTTCCAGATGCATTTCCTAGTGTAAAAAGCAATAAAGCTCCAATATAATAGGCCGTATAAAAAGCAAAATCCACTAATTGCGATTGAAATTGATCTAAAGAGAAATAACTTTTACAAAATGGAATAAAAATATTATTTCCTGCAGCGATAAATCCCCAAAAGAAAAACACTGTAATAAGGGTATATAATGCTGGATAATTAGTTTTGACTTGGTTGTCCATTGATGTTTGATTAGTTTTTAACAAATATATACGTTTTTAGTCTAAAACAAAAGAGGCCGTCCAAAAAGCAAGGACAACCTCTTTTGTTTTATATTTTTCTAAAATCATTGTTTTAGAGTTAAAAAAAAACACAATAGTTAAGATGTTTTTTTAAATCAAACATGCAATTCTTTAGAATTATTTCCAATAGATATTTTCGAAAAAGAACCACAAAACGATCCAACTTATTTAACTTAAAAATATTTTTAACTAGTTAGTTATAAAAAATATAGGTCGGCGTATCATTCAATAATATTGATTAAAGTACTGTTTTTATAGCTACTTATCTAATACTTATTCTTTTGCATAAAAACTGCAAAAATATTATTCTAAATTCCAGTGATATTGATCATTCCATTTGAATTTAAATTGATCACCTAAAAAACTAATGAGTATTTGAATGTAGTATAAAACAAGAATTTTATTTCATCATCGGGTTTGAATATAATTTAGATTTTGAAACAAGTTCAAAATAAAAAAAACTTAAAAATCTCTATTCACATCAAAGGCTTCTAAATAATCCGCTACACGTTTTACGAAACTTCCTCCTAATGCTCCATCTACTACTCTATGGTCATATGAGTGCGATAAAAACATTTTTTGACGGATTCCAATGAAATCACCTTCTGGAGTTTCAATAACAGCAGGTACTTTTCTAATAGCACCTAAAGCCAAAATACCTACTTGTGGCTGGTTGATAATTGGTGTCCCAAAAACAGAACCAAAAGTTCCTACATTCGTAACCGTATATGTTCCGCCTTGCGTATCGTCTGGTTTTAATTTTCCCGCTTTTGCACGGTTTCCTAAATCGTTTACCGCTTTTGCCATACCCACTAAATTCAATTGGTCTGCATTTTTAATTACAGGAACAATTAAATTTCCATTTGGTAAAGCAGCAGCCATTCCTAAGTTGATATTTTTACGTTTAATAATGTAATCACCATCAACTGAAATATTCATTCCTGGGAAATCTTTCAATGCTTTTGCAACCGCTTCCATCATAATTGGTGTAAAAGTTAACTTCTCACCTTCTCTCTTTTCGAAAGCAACTTTAACTTTATCTCTCCATTTTACAATGTTGGTAACATCAACTTCAATGAACGACTGAACGTGAGCCGAAGTTTGTACCGAAGCTACCATATAACCCGAAATCAACTTACGCATTCTGTCCATCTCAACAATTTCGTCACCACCATTTACAGAAACTGGAACAGCTTGTGCTACTGAAGCTGGAGCTGCTTTTGGAGCTGACGCTGGGGTTGCAACAACTGCAGGCTGACTTTCTCTATTTTTGATATAATTTAATAAATCTTCTTTATTTACACGGCCATCTTTACCAGAACCAGTAATTGCTTCCAATTCTGCTAATGAAATTCCTTCTTCTTTTGCAATATTTTTAACTAATGGCGAAAAGAATTTTTCTGACGCTGAAAAATCAGCTGGAGCAATAGTTTCCTTAGCAACTTCCATCGCTTTTGCTACTTCTGCAACTGGAGCGTCTGCTTTAACTTCTTGTGTTGATGCAACTGCACTGCCTTCTGCTTCGATAATAGCGATAGTTTGTCCCACTTGAACTACATCATCAGTATTAAATAAAATTTCAACAAGTGTTCCTGCAACTTCTGAAGGTACTTCGCTATCTACTTTATCAGTAGCAATTTCAAGTACTGCTTCGTCCATTTCAATTTTATCGCCAACTTTTTTTAACCAGTTAGTTACTGTTGCTTCTGCAACACTTTCACCCATTTTAGGTAATTTCAATTCAAACTTTGCCATATCTTTAAACTAAAGTTGTGTTTTTGTATTTGATCTGCAAAAATACTAATTTTTCGTTCTTTTTATAAAGAATTATCTAACTTTTTTTAAAATTTGGATGGTGTTAAATAAATTTCATTTCATAGTATTTTACAACAAAATTATTTGTCCTCTATCGTTCGAATTGTTACTCCCAATCAGATAATTTGAGCTCGAAATATAATTCTTGAAACTTAGATTTTTACTCTTATTTAACTGCATAAAAGTAATAATTTCTGCAAAACTAAAAATAGTGGTATCAAATATTATTTCAATATTTTTATGAGATTGGTTCTCAAATTTATTAAAATCAAATAAATAAGTTGCTTTTCTTGATAGATTTAGTTCTAAATTTCCTTTTGAAAAAACGACGTATTCATCAATAGTTCGAACTTCACTCTTTTGTTGGCTCTTCTTCAAAAGACTAAAAACGGAACTTCCTACTTGCATCATCACATCAAAAAACCATGATTTCTTAAAGTGCTTTTTATAGAAAAATTGCATCGCTTCACGGAAACGTTTCATATATGTTCCATCACGAACGGTACTTTCACCTTTATAATGAATCACAGAAGTTTCATGAAAGTAATAATTGAATTTTCCTGTTTTCAAAACCAAATAACTCAAATCGATATCATCCGAATACATAAAGCAATTTTCATCAAAACCACCAACTTCGAGATACAATTCGCGTTTCATTACCATAAAAGCGCCAACTAAAATATCTACTTTTCCTGATTCGTTTTCAGATAAATGTTGGGCGTAGTATTTTCCGAAATAATTCGAAATTTTATACAATCCAAAAATCTTAGTAAAAGCTACCCAAGGCGTTGGAACTCCTCGTTTACTTTCGGGAAGGAAATTTCCAGCACCGTCGATTAATTTACAACCTATTATTCCAAGTTGCGAGTTAGGAATTGCGAGTTGCAAGTTTAAAATTTTTGAAAAGGTATCTTCAGCAACAATAGTATCGGGATTTAAGACACAAATGTATTCGCCTTTGGCTTGAGCAACTCCGATGTTATTTCCTTTTGGAAAACCTAAATTTTCTTTATTTTCGATGAATTTAATGTGCGGAAATTTGGTTTTCATCATTTCGCAACTATCATCAGACGAAGCATTATCAATAACAATAATTTCCCCGTCAATACCTTCCAATGCTTTTTGAACACTAAGAACGCATTGCTCTAAAAAATAGCGCACTTTGTAGTTGAGAATAATTACGGATAGTTGCATTTGACAAATATAATATGAAAATGTGGTTATTTGAAAATTTGAAAATGTTACTTTTGCAAAAAATAAATCAAAAGTGAATTACTTATCAGTCGAAAATATCTCCAAATCCTATGGCGAACGCGTGTTATTTGACAACGTTTCGTTTGGAATTAATAAAGATCAAAAAATAGCTTTTATCGCTAAAAACGGTTCGGGAAAAACCACCATTATGAACATGATTAATGGTTTAGACGAACCTGATTCAGGTCAAGTGGTGATTCGAAAGGAAATCAATATGGCGTTTTTGTCGCAAAACAATAATTTGCAAGACGAATTAACTATTGAGGAAAATATTTTTGCTTCGGATAATGAAATTCTGAAAGTCATTGAACGCTACGAAAAAGCCTTAGAAAATCCGAACGATGAAGAAGCGTATCAAAGGGCTTTTGACGATATGGACCGACACAATGCTTGGGATTTTGAAACACAATTCAAGCAAATTTTATTCAAACTGAAGTTGGAAGACTTGAAAATGAAAGTCAAAAACATGTCAGGTGGACAAAAGAAGCGTTTGTCGTTAGCGATTATTTTAATTAGCAAACCTGACTTATTAATTTTAGACGAGCCAACCAATCATTTGGATTTAGAAATGATTGAATGGTTAGAAGATTATTTTGCTAAAGAAAATATCACCTTGTTTATGGTAACGCACGACCGTTTCTTTTTGGAACGTGTTTGTAACGAAATCATTGAATTAGACAACGGAAAAATATACCAATACAAAGGCAATTATTCGTATTATTTAGAAAAAAAAGAAGAACGTTTGGCTTCTGAAAATGCGAGTATCGATAAAGCACAAAACTTATTCGTAAAAGAATTGGCTTGGATGCGCCGTCAACCAAAAGCACGAACTACAAAATCAAAATCGCGTCAAGATGATTTTTACGTGATTAAAGAAAAAGCAGAAAGTCGTAGAAAAGAAAATGTAGTAGAGCTCGAAATCAACATGGAGCGTATGGGAAGCAAGATTATCGAAATGGTAAAATTGAACAAAGACTTTCCTGACAGAACCATTTTAAAGGATTTTAGTTATTCGTTTCAACGTGGTGAACGCATTGGAATTATTGGCAAAAATGGAACAGGAAAATCGACTTTCTTGAACATTTTAACCCAAACCATTCAACCAGATTCGGGTAAAGTGATTATTGGTGATACGATTAAAATTGGTTATTACACCCAAAGTGGTATCAATCCAAAACCAGGGCAAAAAGTCATCGATATCATTAAAGAATATGGCGAATATATTCCGTTGACGAAAGGAAAAATTATTTCGGCTTCGCAATTATTGGAACGCTTTTTATTTGATGCCAAAAAACAATACGACTTCGTTGAGAAATTAAGTGGTGGCGAATTGAAACGTTTGTATTTATGTACGGTTTTAATTCAAAATCCAAATTTCTTGATTTTGGATGAACCTACAAATGATTTGGATATTGTAACTTTAAACGTATTAGAAAGTTTCCTTTTAGATTACCCTGGATGTTTATTAGTGGTGAGTCACGATAGATATTTCATGGATAAAATTGTAGATCACTTATTCGTTTTTAGAGGCGAAGGTGAAATCGAAGATTTTCCTGGAAATTATTCAGATTTTAGAGCATATGAAGATTCGGCGGAACCAAAAGTTTTGAATTCGGTAAGTACTGAAAAAACAAATTGGAAAGAAAAACAAACCGTTACAACTGGATTAAGTTTTAACGAACAGAAGGAATTCAATAAAATTGAAAAAGAAATAAAAGATTTAGAATACAATAAAAAACAAATCGAACAAGAATTTACCGACGGAAAAGTTGCTGATGATAAAATTGAAGCGAAAGCGAATGAATTACAAAAAATCATCAAATCTTTAGAAGAAAAAGAAGAACGCTGGTTTGAACTGAGTTCGAAAATGGAATAAAGTTTCACAATGTAACCCCACGTTTTACAGAAGGTTTCATTAAGCTTTTTTTCTTATAAATTCTTTGTGTTACTTTGTGCCAAACTTTGAGAAACTTAGTGCTACAACAAATTAAATCCTACCTAAAATTCCTTTTCCACTCCAAAAACGAACATGGAGTCCATTCGCCATTTGTGTTTGATTTGGTTACTAAATGTTTTTATGACAACACAAAATATTATGAATACGAAGTATTAAAATCGTATCGAAAATCGCTTTTAGAAAATAAAAATACGATTGAAGTAACTGATTTTGGTGTAGGTTCACGAGTTTTTAAATCAAATACCAGAGAAATTTCAAAAATCTCCAAAACCGCTGGAATTACTCCAAAAAATGCGGAATTACTTTTTAGAATCGTTCGTTATTTTCAACCTAAAAGCATTTTAGAAATTGGCACTTCATTAGGATTAGCTACTTCTGCCCTTTCATTAGGAACTGAAAAAGCAAAAATCATCACTTTAGAAGGTTGTCCGAATACTTTGGGTACTGCCAAAAAAATGTTTCAAGTTTCAAGTTTCAAGTTTCCCAATAATACTGTTGAGTTTGTTAACACAGAATTTAATTTATTTTTTGAGAACTTCAAAGCTGAAACTTTAAACTCGAAACCCCAAATCTTCAATTTGGTTTATTTCGATGGCAACCATTCCAAAAAAGCGACTTTAGCTTATTTTGAAGCCTTACTTTCAACGATTTCAAATGATTCCGTTTGGATTTTCGATGACATTCATTGGTCAGCGGATATGGAAGAAGCCTGGGTAATCATAAAAAACCATCCAAAAGTTTCGGTTACTATTGATACCTTTCAATGGGGAATTGTCTTTTTTAGAACCGAACAAGAAAAGGAACATTTTATCATTAATCCGAATAAAACGATTAGTTCTCACTTGTTTGAAAGAATTCGATTTTAGTTGTAACAAAATCCTTTCTTTTTCTACTTATAATAGTGTTACATCAATAATATTGTCATCTCGAGCGAAGTCGAGAGGCTAAATTCTAATTTCATTATGGCAAATCCGTTAATCAAAATAACCAATATCAAAAGAGATTTTCCTCTGGGAAACGAAATCGTGTATGTGTTAAAAGGCATCGATTTGGAAATCAATAAAGGAGAATATGTAGCGTTGATGGGGCCTTCAGGTTCTGGAAAATCAACATTAATGAATCTTTTAGGTTGTTTGGACACGCCAACTTCGGGAACTTACATTTTGAACGGAAAACACGTTAGTGAAATGCAAGACGATGAATTGGCAGGAATTCGTAATAAAGAAATTGGATTCGTTTTTCAAACCTTTAACTTAATGCCAAGAACAACGGCTCTTGATAATGTAGCTTTACCGATGGTTTATGCTGGTCATTCCAAATCAGAACGTGTTGAACGTGCTACTGAAGTATTAACACAAGTTGGCTTAGACGACAGAATGGATCACAAGCCCAATCAACTTTCGGGTGGTCAACGTCAGCGTGTAGCGGTGGCGAGAGCTTTGGTAAACAAACCTTCTATCATTTTAGCCGATGAACCAACTGGAAACTTAGACAGTAAAACGTCAGTGGAAATTATGAATTTATTCAACGAAATTCACGCTAATGGAAATACTGTAATTTTAGTAACACACGAAGAAGACATTGCCGCTTATGCACATCGAATCATTCGTTTACGTGATGGAATTATTGAAAGCGATACCATAAATCCGAATATTAAAAAATAGATTCAATTCACAATAATCAAACCTGACAAGATTTTGAATCCTGTCGGGTTTTTTTCTTGCTTTGATTTTCAAAATAACTACCTTTGCCTCAAAATTGCCAAAATGACTTTTTCTGACTACACCAAAGAATTTTCATATAACTTAAAATTAGCCTATCCTATTATTTTAGGAATGTTAGGTCATACCGTAGTGGGAATTGTAGATAATATTATGGTGGGAAAATTAGGTCCAACCGAACTAGCTGCAGTGTCATTAGGAAACAGTTTTGTATTCATTGCGATGTCATTAGGAATTGGATTTTCAACTGCAATTACGCCTTTAGTAGCTGAATCAGATGGAAAAAATGATGTAGCTGGTGGCCGTTCTGCGTTTCATCACGGGTTGTATTTGTGTACTATTTTAGGTGTGGCTTTGTTTACCTTAATTTTCTTTTCGAAACCACTTATTGCTTACATGGGACAACCCGAAGCAGTTGTGGATATGGCAAAACCTTATTTAGATATTGTTGGTTTTTCGTTGATTCCGTTAATTATGTACCAAGCGTACAAACAGTTTGCCGACGGTTTGAGCGAAACGAAATATTCGATGTGGGCAACCGTAATTGGAAATATCACCAACGTGGTTATCAACTATTTTCTTATTTATGGGATTTGGATTTTTCCTGAACTAGGTATTGTTGGAGCAGCTATTGGAACTATTGCTTCTCGTTTTGTGATGTTGGGTTTTATGCATTATATGATGAACCTAAAACCAAAATTCCATCCTTATTTTAAAGGTTTTAGCTTAAAAAATATTAAAAAAGAAGTCAACCAAAAAATCATCAAAATTGGAATACCTTCTGCCATGCAAATGTTCTTTGAAGTAGCATTATTTACAGGAGCAATTTGGTTGTGTGGTATGATTGGAACTACGAGTCAAGCGGCAAATCAAATTGCATTAAGTTTGGCTTCGTTAACCTTCATGTTTGCGATGGGATTAAGCGTTACTGCTATGATTCGTATTGGAAATCAAAAAGGATTAAATGATTATGTTACGCTTCGAAGAGTTGCTATTTCTATTTTTTTACTAACAATCATCATTGAAGTGGTTTTCGCTTTGTTATTTGTTGCCTTACACACTTCATTACCTTATATTTTCGTAGATATCAACGATGTAAAAAGTCTAACCGAAAACTTAGAAGTAATTGCAATTTCAGCTAATTTACTTTTAGTAGCGGCTGTTTTTCAAATTTCTGATGGCTTGCAAGTGGTGGTTTTAGGAGCACTTCGTGGATTGCAAGATGCTAAAATTCCAATGTATATTACGTTTGTAGCGTATTGGGTAATTGGATTTCCGATTTCAATTTATTTGGGATTAGAAACCGAATTAAAAGCCGTTGGCGTTTGGATTGGACTTTTAGCTGGATTAACAGCAGCAGCGATATTTTTGTATATTCGCTTTAATTATTTGACTAAAAAACTAGTTCAAGAGCAAGTTCAAATTCAATAACAATAAATAATTAACAATAAACCATAAACTTGAACAAACATGACTTTACCAAAATTTGTAATCGGAGATAATACCGATTTCCCTGAAGATATTTTCGTAATCCATTTAGAATATCCAAGATTCGTAATCAATTTAAAAGATGACGAAGTAGAATTTTTAGAAGACATCGAGGAAGAGGACGAAAAAGAATTAGAATCTGAAATGGAACATTTAATTACCATTGCCGGAGAATTCTACGATAGAGAAATTGAACGTTACGAGCAAGAATAGTGTTCAGTATTCAGTAAAAAGTGTTCAGATTTAGATTAACAACTAATTACTAATCACTTTTCACTAATTACTTTTTAAAATACTGTTCCAACAAATTCATAGCCGCTGCAAAAGGTGAGATTTCATTGTTTTGCACGGCTTTTTTATTTTCTTCCAATAGTTGAATGATATTCGAATGATTGTAGAAGTGTGATTTCAATTGCTCGTTTATGGTTTCCATCATCCAAAATTGGTTTTGATTTTGGCGTTTTTCTTCAAAATAATGATTTGCTTTTACCAATTCAAAATATTCGGAAATAATGTCCCAAATCGCATCAATTCCTGTTTTTTTATAAGCACTACAAGTCGTCACCTTCGGAATCCAACCCGAAGATTTAGCAGGAAATAAATGCAAGGCTCTATTGAACTCTGCCTTCGCTAATTTCGCTTTCGCAATATTATCGCCATCAGCTTTATTGATTACAATAGTGTCTGCCATTTCCATGATGCCACGTTTGATGCCTTGTAATTCATCTCCAGCACCCGAAATTTTCAACAACAAAAAGAAATCAACCATACTGTGCACCGCAGTTTCGCTTTGGCCTACTCCAACCGTTTCAATTATAATAGTATCAAATCCACAAGCTTCACACAAAATAATAGTTTCTCGCGTTTTTCGAGCCACGCCTCCTAACGTATCACCCGAAGCACTTGGTCGAATATAGGCGTTTTCATCTTTTACCAATTCTTCCATACGGGTTTTATCGCCCAAAATACTTCCATGGCTAATAGATGAGCTTGGATCAACCGCTAAAACAGCGACTTTCTTTCCAATAGAAGTTAAATATTTTCCAAAAGCTTCAATAAACGTACTTTTTCCAACGCCTGGAACACCAGTAATTCCAATACGAACCGAATGATTAGCATGTGGCAAACAACCTTTAATCACTTCATTTGCTTTGGCTAAATGTTCTGGATTTGTGCTTTCAACCAAAGTAATTGCGCGACTTAAAGCGATTTTATCTCCTTTTAAAATTCCAGCAATCAGTTCTTCTGCCGAAGGTTGTTTTCTTCGAAATTGTTGAATTTGACTTGCCACAACGGTACTCAACGTTTCGGGTTGGGCAACGCCGTGAATTTCTAAAAGTGCCGCTTTTTTATTTGGTGTTTTCAAAAGGAATTTTGCTTTATGTAAAAATACAAAAAATGTAGGAATATAAAACATCGAAAATTTTACAATACAAAGTTTCTCAAAGTCTAGCACGAAGTAACGCAAAGTCTTATTACATATGAGTCAGATAAGTTTGAGTTGTGCTTGATTTTGTTTTGGATGTCATAAAAGAGACGCTTTCAGCGTGACAAGTTTGTGGTTAAAAAAATCTGTATAAATCCGTCTAATCCGTTAAATCTATGTTCCAAAAAACATAAAATTAATTATCTTTACACTTCAATTTTTCACTATGAATCCTGAAATATTACTTGAACTTGAAAGCATTGTTGGTTCGGCTTATATTTTTACTGATGAGGCTACTCGTAAAACTTATGGTCACGATGAAACAGAAAATTTGAGTTTTCCGCCTCATGTAGTGGTAAAACCTGCCAATACAGAAGAAGTTGCACAAATATTAAAAGTTTCTAACACATATAAAATTCCGACTACACCAATTGGTGCTCGTACCGGTTTGAGTGGTGGTGCTTTATCTATTTATGGTGGTATTGGGATTTCAATGGAGCGATTCAATCAGATTATTGAAATTGATGAACAAAATTTACAAGTTACAACTCAGCCTGGCGTAATTACGCAAGTTTTACGTGAAGCTGTTGCAGAAAAAGGTTTGTTCTATCCAGTAGATCCAAGTAGTATGGGAAGTTGTTTTATAGGTGGAAATATTGCTGAAAATTCTGGTGGAGCGAGAGCTTTGAAATATGGTGTTACGAAAGATTATGTCTTAAACTTAGAAGTCGTTTTACCAACAGGAGACATCATTTGGACTGGCGCTAATACGTTGAAAAATTCCACTGGTTACAACCTAACACAATTAATGGTCGGAAGCGAAGGGACTTTGGGAATCATAACTAAAATTGTATTGAAATTATTACCTCAAAATAAACATAACGTTTTACTTTTGGTTCCGTTTTATAAAGCAGAGCAAGCGTGTGAAGCGGTTTCCGCAATTTTTAGAACCGGAATTATACCAAGTGCTTTAGAGTTTATGGAACGTGATGCAATTGATTGGACATTAAAATTTGTAGATAGTTTGAATGTGGATATAAAAAACAACATTCAAGCGCATTTATTGATTGAAGTAGATGGCAATTATCCCGAAATTTTAATGCAAGAAGCCGAACAAATTTTGGCAGTCGTAGAACAATTTGAAATCGACGAAGTCTTATTTTCCGATACCGAAGAACAAAAAAATGCGCTTTGGAAAATGCGTCGTTCTGTGGCGGAGGCGGTAAAAGCGAATTCAATTTACAAAGAAGAAGACACAGTTGTTCCAAGATATGAATTACCTAAATTATTAAAAGGAATCAAAGAAATTGGAGTAAAATATGGTTTTCAATCGGTGTGTTATGGACATGCGGGCGATGGTAATTTACACGTAAACATTATCAAAGGCAACATGACCGATGACAATTGGAAAACCGAAGTACCAAAAGGAATTCGTGAAATTTTTGAATTGACAGTTGGTTTAAAAGGAACACTTTCTGGTGAACACGGCATTGGCTTGGTACAAAAAAACTACATGGATATTGCGTTTTCAAAAGTGCATTTGGAATTAATGGAACGCATCAAAGCTATTTTTGACCCAAATAATGTGTTGAATCCTGGGAAGATTTTTCCTGATGGGAATAGTTAAATTGTTAAAGTACTAAACTTACTTTAATATTAAATTATTGGATAAATAGTTTTAATTTTTCCGTTTTCAATAATAAATACTACATCTATACCTGATTTAGTTTTGCTTTCAAAACATTTTTCTGAACCGTGTTTTAGTTTTATATTTTGTTTTGCATATGATATTTCTTCCAAAAGTCTAGTTTTATTCCAATCTTTTGGAAAAAAAATTGTTGGCTTAATTTTTTCTTTCCATTTTTGAGTTCTAATATCAAAAGCTTCAATTCTTGCTTTCCAAATACCTTTTTCATTTACATCTAATAACTCAATTATTTTTACTTTAGACTCATCATAAAAATGAATCCCTGTCACATAATCATTTTGGAAAGTACCAAACACAGAATGCACAAAACTTTTCATTAAATCATAACTATAGGTCTGTCCTTTGGGTGATAGCATAAAATCAGAAACTTTATTTATATATTCTTCTCTGATAATTTTATCAGCTCGTCTTGAGTTACTAATTTTTAAATTTTTGTAAACATTTGAATATTTTATTATGCTTTTTATATCAATAAAAGGACCTTCCAAATCTTTGCTATCAACTATAATAGGAAAAGTTGTTGGTACAGCTATTATTCTTACCCCTGGTGATAAATCACCAATTTCAGAAACTTTAGTGCTTTTTATTTTATCCAAATTTTTGACAACATAATAACAGTAATTCATAAAATTATTTATTATTTTACCTAATAGTAATATCAGAGTCAGGTTTAAATAAAAATAACAGGTAAGATATTTACATACGTTTCTGCTATTTTAAAAATTTTCTTCCCAACAACCATTAATATTTTCTGAATCTTTATTCTCTCCATCTAAAATTTTCTCATTACAGTTATACCATTTTTTATAACCTTCATTTTCTCTTTTTGAAATTATCCATTTTTCTTTGGTATATGAATAAAAATGCTTGTGTAGTTTTGAGTCAGAATTTACAAAATCAAAATCATTTTGAGCTTCATCTTTAGTTTGATGAAATTTTGTATACTGTCTTTTTAAATTAAATTCACAAGTACCTGTATAAGGTGTTATTAAAGAATTTGTAGTTTGTACATCGTACTTATATTCTCCATCAAGACTATAATGCTCTTTTACCCATCCGCCTCCTAGTTTTGTTAATTTTTCTCTTTGATTAGTCTTATAAGATTGAAAATGATTTTCGAGAAGTTTTTCGAATTTTAAAACAGCTTCATTACTTGAGTTAAATGACATCAATATCATCAAGAAGCTTAGAGAAATTATTTTTTTTAGCATAATTAAATTGTATTAAAACTATTATTTTCCTTTTTGAAATATTTACTTCCCCAAAAACTCTACCAAACTCACATCAGCATTTTTAAACGTTGGCGCTTGTTCATCAATCCTTGCTACGCGTTTTTTGTTTAATTTCATAGAAATATCGGCTTCAGTAGTAAATAACAAAGCAGATAAAAACGGGTTGTTGATGTGCGGAATTAACTCAGCTTCTAAATCGTCCAATTTACATATTTTTACCAATTCTTGCTTTTCAGTAGTATAAATTTTATACGTCATTGACAATTTTAAAATATTGTCTTCCACGATGGTTTTTACGTAAATGTTTTGTAATTCGGGTTTTCCTACGGTTTTAGCTAGCGTTAATTTGGCAAAAGTACCATTTGCAATACTGGCTCTAACTTGGTTGAAAAATTCGGTATAAGTGATGTTATTTTTGTTCATTTTATAATTCTAAAGCTTTTACAATTTTTTCATCAAAAATCATGGAAAACAATTTATTATCCTTGTCTTTATTCAAAAATTTCCATTTGTTTTTAGTCAATTCATCAGCAACAGCAATTAAGGTTGAACGCATTTCAATGCGAAACGAGTTTGTTGCTTTATCATAAGTGACTTTTTCTGCTTCCATTGAAGTTTTGAAAATATCCGCCATAGATTCGGCATCTTCCATTGGCTCATTAAATTTCATAGTCATCACATTATTATGATCTATAAGACAAAAAGTTTTACCTTCAATTTTCTTGATTTCACCAAATGAAAAATTAGGTTCTACTTCCACCAACTTAATTGAGAATTGTTCGTTTTCCATCATTTGACCAAACATGTTTTTCATTTGGTCTTGCGGAATAATATCAAATACTCTTGGATAAGTAGTTTCAAAAATTGCATCAAAATTCAGACTCACACCAGCTTTGTATGATTTAATTGCTTCGGTTTTTAAAGAAGCTATATCTTGTGCTAAAATTGTAATAGATTGAAAAAGAAACAATGCGAAAAATAGAATTCTGGTTTTCATTTTGAGTGTTTTAATTTTTACCAAATATAAAAAATCCTCAACTACTTTTAGGTAATTGAGGAAAGTTTATTCCAAATAGTATTTTATTTAAAACACTCTGACTAAATTAAATCCAAAAGCAATTTCTCCTTTTGACCAATCGCCTATTGTTTGCCCTAAATAACCTGTTTCGTGCATGGCTTGTGCATTTGTAAAGTGCATTTGAAATATGTGTCCACCCGTTTCTAAGTCAACACCAATTGATAACGGATTTTTGTAATTTGATTGCGAAGCTCTATTTAAATGCGCCGCATAATCAACATTTACCGACCATCGACTTGTTAACTTATATCGTCCGCCAAATCCAACAGCAAATTGTGTATTATCTTGTGGATTGGGTAAGATTACTGCATTATTTTTGTCTAAAATGTCGCGTAATGTATTTTCGTGAAAAAAACTTGGCGCAATTTCTAAAGATAATTTATTTGAAAATTTTCTGGAAATTAGTACTTGAGCAACATAGCTTAATCTATTTTCAAATTTTAAATTTGGATAATCTTCTTCTTTTAATTCAGAATTGATTGCCAAACTATTAAACCCTACGATAGTTACCGGAAATCCGTTTTCTTTTTGTGCATACAATCGATACTTTACTGCTAAATCATATGTTTCCTGAAAACCACTTCTGCCAATATGAACCGTTAACCAATCGTTTACACCATATAAAAATTTTAACTGCGTGTTTGCATTGTCTAATCCAAAAAAATCATCAAATCCTTTGTCGATAAATCCGAATCTATGCGCTACAATGAAATAAAAATCTTCTTTTGCAGCAAGCTTTGTAGATTCTAAATTCACTATTTTTAGCGATTTGAATGCAGATTCTACCGTTACATCTGTTGTCATTGTATCAATTTCTTTCAGTAAATCATCTTGTGCATTTGATAGCAATGGAAAAACAAATAATATAATTATTTTCCAAATTTTTACTTTTTTAAACAGCATAAATTTTAAACTCCCGTTAATTCACAATTACTTTTTTCCAAGATTTTTCTAAATCATTTTGAAGTTCTAAAAGATAAACGCCCGCTTCTAATCCAGAAACATTTACTTCTGTATTATTTACGTTATCATTTACTTCAATTGATTTAAAAAAAGTCCCTGTAATTGTATATACGTTAACTTTAGTAATATTAGTTTTTGCAATAATCGTGAAATTTCCGTTACTTGGATTAGGGTATAATTGCGAATCATTTAAAGAAAAACTTTCAGAACCAAGTGTAAAAGTTCTATCTAAAGAAAGACCTCTATTAGAACCTCCATGATTAGCTAAGCCATAAGAAGCAGAACCACTTCTTGCCCATGCTAAATCAATAGAAGTATCACTAAAATTAAATGTATAGTCATTTGCATCACCAGTATTAAATGCTCTTGTTGCTACAATAGTTCTTAAACCTGCACTTGGCGAATTATTTAAATTTGAAGTAATTGTCCAGTTATTAGTTGGATCTGTGGTAGGAGCTGAACCTATACCAATATTTCTTGCATCTACAAGCGTTGTGTTGTTCCAATATACTAAATCTGAGCCAGCAGCCATACCACCTGTAAATGAACCAAATTGAAGTGCAAACCATCTGTCATTTGGTCCTGTTAAAGATAATGTTACCGTTGAAGTTCCACTATCAAGTGTTAACGTTGCTACCATGTTTGTGGACAAAGTAATAACACCAGTAGATTTTTGCTGGGCACTTAAGAGTGAAATTCCTAATAGGAATAATAAAGTAATTTTGTTTTTCATAGGTAATTTATTTTAAAAGATTAATAATTTCTTCTTTTTCAGTAAAAACAGCATATTCGAAAGCTGATTTTCCTTCTTTATCTAACAGTAATTTGTTAGCCTTGTATTTCAATAATAATTTTACAATCGAAATATTTTTGAATTGTATGGCATACATCAATGCAGAAATTCCATCTTCATTTGTTAAATCAGGATTTGCACCATTTTCAAGTAACAACTCTACTATTTTTAAGTTTCCTTTAACCGTTGCTGCCATTAGAGCCGTTCCTTCTAAAGACAAAAAATTTAAATCTACTTTATTATCTATCAAAAAAATAACTATCTCAATATTTTCACTGTAACAAGCTAAAATTAAAGGTGAAAATCCATGTTGATTTATCTCATTAATACTATTTGGTTTTTCTGAAATCCATTGCTGAGCGTCTTCAACTGTACCTTTTCGAGCAATATTAAATAACGTTTTATCTTGAGAAAAACAATCAAAAACAACAAAAAGCAAAATGAACAAAATATATTTCATCTTATTATTCAACTATTGAACATTCATCCATTTTTAATTCCTCTAATAAATCATCATATCCAATAAATCTACCTTTGAGTTTTATGGAATCATTTACTCTTAAAGCACTATTTTTACTTTTTATAGTTGCTGATAATGAAGTATCAACCGCTAAAATATTACTTACTAAATCTAAACTGCTAATTTTTCCGTAGATGATAATAGTTTTATTAAGATATTTAAGATTTGCAAGGCTATCGTTTTTCTTATAATCATTTTTTAATTCAACAACAGAAACAAAAAACGATTCTTTTTCACTAGAAATATCACGATGATTTTTGTAAATATAATTATGTAGCAAAAATGCTCCAATTATTACAAATAAACCAAAAAACAACAACTTTTTTTTCATTATTTACGTCTTCGTACAAATTTAATTATTTTTTTTTAACTTTACCAAATATTTTTTTTCAAAAACGCTATGAAGAACAAAATTTTTTTAATCCTTTTATTGATATGTGCAACACTCTCAAGCTGCACAACCGATAGTATTTCTGATTTAGAAAAGCTAAACAATATTCCAGAAATTACATATACATCAACTGTAAAATCTGTAATTGATAACAATTGTGTTATTTGTCATGGAAGTGTTCCTACTAATGGAGCTTCAATATCCTTAACCACATACGAAAATGTCAAATATGCAGCATTAACTAACGGTTTATTAAATAAAATTTCTCAATCTGAAGGGACATCTGGTGCCATGCCATTAGGTGGTTCAAGATTACCACAAAATGATATCAATGCAATCGCAACATGGATTAATGCTAATTTTCCACAATAAGAAATGAAGATAAACTTATTAATTCCAATACTTTTTCTTGGCATTTCAATTATTGCTCAAGAAAAAATGGTTACCAAAAATGGCATAATTTCATTTGAAGCATCTGTAACTGCTTTTGAAGAAGTTAAAGCAAAAAACACAGGTGTTTCTTGTGTATTAAATACAAAAACAGGCGAAATTGCATCATTAGCTTTAATGAAAGGTTTCAAATTTAAAATAGCTTTAATGGAAGAACATTTTAATGAAAATTATATTGAAAGTGTAAAGTATCCAAAGGCAACTTTTAAAGGAAAAATTGAGAACTTTGATATTTCTAAAGTTATAAACACTGTACAAAATTATACTTTGAAAGGAAAACTTGAACTTCATGGAAAAACAAAAGATATTTTTGTAATTGCTAAAATCAGAAAAACTAATGACGGATTAGAAATTAGTTCAGACTTTGCTGTTAATAATTCAGACTTTGCCATTGAAATTCCAAGTATTGTTGGTAAAAAAATTTCGGAAAAAGTAAATGTTTCTTTAGATTTTTTACTCAAATAAATTATTTTCTTATTTTTACAGAAGAAAAAATCTATTTAAATGAAAAAAATAAGAAAAATTGCATTCGTATTTATATTATTAGCGGGTGTTTCTGTGAATGCTCAAACAGCATTAAAAAAAGGTTCTGTAACTTACAAAATGAGCTTAACTGAAAATGACGAAGCCGCAGCAATGATGGGAGAAAGCACAATATCTATTCATTTTGATGAAAAAAATCAGGCAACTCATATGAATATGATGGGAGGAATGATGATGATGAAGACTATTACTTCTGTTGGAAATCTTAAAGATTCTAAAATGGCAATTGAAGTAATGGGAATGAAATATGAAATTATTGAAGTAGAAGAAGAAACTTTAAAGACCAACAAAACATTCGGAAATCTAGAAAACGCTTTAGAAGTT
>Ga0209480_10000857_pt1 | contig 23325 bp, 13 predicted proteins | sample JI61114C2DNA_FD_187501 | JGI IMG/M metagenome (GOLD analysis project Ga0209480, IMG submission 187501) | Wastewater effluent complex algal communities from Wisconsin, to seasonally profile nutrient transformation and Carbon sequestration -... | ecosystem: Engineered > WWTP > Effluent > Algae... | reverse complement strand
TAGTTGAAAAAGTGCATTTTCTTTTCCTGAAAGTAATGCATAGAATTGGTCGCCTGAAATTTTGTAAACTCTGCTATGACTGTATTCTTTTCCGTTAATTTCACCTTTCCAAAGTTCACAAAAACTGCCTTTTGCTAAAATTTGAACCCAAAAACATTTTGATTTTTTATAAGTATCCGCATACCTAGACAACTTTTGAAAAAGAGCTTCAGCAGAACTGCTATTCATTGTATTATGCTTATTTTTAATATCAGCAAACAATGTATCATCATTAGCTTTAATATCAAATCCACTTAAATTACCAACTTCAAAACCTTCAATTCCTCCCAAAATTTGTTCGTGAAAAGTTCCAATAGAATTGTTTATAGATTTGTCTATCTGTCTTAATATTTCGGCTTGAATTAAACTTTCTTCATCAATATCATTGAATTTTGCATCAAAAGTTAACTTTATCGTATCTACTTTATTGGTATAAAAGTTCTTTTTTGTAATGTTATTTTTTGCTTTCAAATAAGCTTTATGAAGATTTGCTACACAATCCAAAAAGTGTTCGTCTGAAATAAAATCTACATACTTGTTTTTCATAAATGTTAGCAATAGGATTATTTCGCTAAAGTAGTGATTTTTCATTCATTTTTTAAATATTATGGAAAACAAATTATAGACGACTGAAACCGATAAACCTATTACAACTCAAACACAAAAAAGCCTTTGAAATTAATCAAAGGCCTTAATGAACAAAGTATTCTTAAAACTATTTTCTCGAAGATTCTCGCTCCATAACTTTAGACAATTCGGGTTGTTTATCGTTCATGATTTTGGTCACTGTTCGGTGCATCCAAATCAAACAAATAGATGAAAATATCAGGATGAATATCCAAGAACTAGACCAAAAACCAGTACTTGTCAACAAATATCCAAAGATAATTGGCCCAAAGAATCCGCCCAAACCACCTATCATTCCTACCATTCCTCCTACTACACCCACTTCTGTAGGGAAATATTCTGGAATGTGTTTGTAAACCGCCGCTTTTCCAATTCCCCAAGAAATACCAATCAGGATTACCAAAACTAGATACACCCACATATTGGCACTAAAATGAATTGCTGTAACTCCTATGGCCAATAATTCTTTTTTCTTTACTTCTTGGTTTTGTTTGACAACCACTTCTTGCCACGAATTTTTGGTTGGGAAAATAGTATTCTCAAATGGTTTTTCAACCTTTTTATTGATGGCAAAATCTTTATCTCCAACTGTTACATTGGCTTCAGAAACTGCTGTAATTGTTCCTTTTTTTCCTGCCATAACTCCAGGTCCAGCTGTTGTTATATCCATTTTTGGGATCATCAATAAGGCGCTTAATATTACAGATGAGGATAAAACCCAATACATTACTTTTCTGGCTCCAAATTTATCCGATAAATAACCTCCAAAGGCACGAATTACACCCGATGGCAAACTGAACATAGTAGCAAACATTCCTCCCATGACCAAACTCGTTTGATACACATTCATAAAGTTCGGCAACAACCATTGTGCATAGGCTACGAAACATCCAAATACCAAGAAATAGTAAGCTCCAAATCGCCAAACGCGTACACTTTTTAGCGAACCCAGCATTTGAGAAACGGTTTTGGCATTATTTTCTAATTTTTTGTTTTTGGCAAAAACCAAGAATAAAATTCCAATAACCAGTAAAGCTACTCCATAAATAACAGGTAATAATTTCCAACCATTTTGAGGATCGTCAATAGAAAATTCATTCAATAAAGAAGGTGCCATAAAGGTTGTGATGGCTGCTCCAGCATTCCCCATTCCGAAAATCCCCAAAGCTCTTCCCTGCCATTCTTTTGGATACCAAATAGACGTAAAACCAATTCCCACAGCAAAACTGGTTCCCACCATTCCGAATAAAAAACTAAGAACGGCAAACATAAAAAAACTATCCGCTAAAGGAAGTAAAAACAACGGAATCGAACACAACAAAAGCAAGAAGGAGAATACATATTTACCTCCATATTTATCAGTTAGCATTCCTATTGGTAAACGCATAATGGAACCCGTCAGAATTGGAATTCCTAAAAGCCAACCCACTTGAACCATACTCCATTTGAAAATTCCATTATCGACTAAAAAAGTGACTAAAACACCATTGAGCGTCCAACAAGCAAAACAAACTGTGAAAGCTAAGGTGTTTAAAAATAAAATGCGATGAGATTGAGATAATGAGTTTGCGCTTTTCATAATACTTATATTTTTTACAAATATAAGTAATAATACGTATAAAAATACGTAAATACGTAATTATACGTATTTTTAGGAATTTCTAAGAAAAAACCAAAGCGATTTGATTTAAATTCTAAATAAGCGAATATTCGGTTGCTTTATTTGAAAGTTCGATAAGGTTTTTGACTTTCAATTTCTTCATTAAATTAAAACGGTGCACTTCGGCAGTACGTTTACTGATATCTAAAGCTTCTGCAATTTCTTTATTTCCTTTGCCAGACAACAACAAAGTAAGTATTTCTTTTTCTCTTTTGGTAATCATCATTTCGTCACTGATGAGTTGTTTCGTTTCTGAAAAAGTGGTCGGGTGAGTCAATTGTCCAATTAATATGGATGAAATATCGCCGCTAAAATATTTTCCGCCTTCGGAAACGGTATTCAATGCTTTGAGAAATTCTTCTTTGCTGGACCCTTTCAACAAATAGCCATCGGCTCCTGCTTTAATCGATTTCAACACATATTCTTCGGATTCGTGCATCGAAAGCATTACGATTTTAACCAAATTATTTTGACTTCGCAGTTTTTCAACCACTTCAATACCGGTTAAATTGGGCATTCGAATGTCAAGAATTAACAAATCGGGCTGATTGATTTCGACTGATTTTAAAGCTTCTAAACCATCAGTAGCTTCACCAACTACTTCTATATTAGCTTCGTTTTCTAATAATGATTTGATGCCATCTCTTACAAAAACGTGATCATCTGCCAGAACAACTCGAATGGGATTACTCATAATCTACTTAATTTTTAATTTAATTTTTACGTATATAAACCTAAAAAGTGATGCTAATATAAGTATTTTTCATTAAACAAAAAAATAGATTGCAGGTTTCAGGTTTCAGTTTCAAACCGCAGATTGCAGGTGGCAGATATCCAACTGGATTTGTGAATTAAACCTTAAACAATTTTAACAACCTCAAACAATAAATTAAAAACTTCAAATTGTTAAATCGGAATATTAAAAGTAATTCGGGTGCCTTCGCCAGGAATAGAATTAAAAAACACGCGGCCATTGATGTATTGTATTCTTTCTTTCATAAACAACAATCCCATTCCCGATTCGCTATTCCGCTTTTTTTCTACTGATGCAACGTCAAAACCCTTTCCGTTGTCATCAATTATTATACTCAAAAGTGTCGCGCTATGCGAAAGTTGTACAATGATATGCGAAGAATCGGCATATTTCAAAGCATTATTGATGGCTTCTTGCGTCAACCGATAGATATTGATCTCGACCAAGGAATCCAAGCGTTTGTCAAAATCGGTCTTGTTATAAAACAGAATTTCTTTTCCGGTGAGTTTTGACAATTCCTGAGTCAGTTTTGCCAAAGAGGAAACAATTCCGTGATCACTCAATTCGGGTGGCATTAGGTTGAAAGTGGCGGTACGAACGCCTTTGATGATGTCTAATGATAATTTTTTGAGGTATTCTATTTTTTGAGCCGACTTTTCTTTGTCATCCAAATTGATACTTTCGAGACTAAATTTCAATCCCGTTAGCATTTGTCCAATGCCATCGTGAATCTCTTTGGCTATACGGTTTTGTTCATTTTCTTGATTTTCGACAATCTTGCTCGAAATAATTTTTTGCTGATTTACTTTGTCGTTGAAGTTCTCGTTATTCAATCGCTCGATTTCTTGTTCCGCTTTTTTTCGCTCGGTAATATCAAAACAAATGACCAACAACTCCGATTCGTCTTTCTTGATAGTTACAGGAACCATTGACATATCTAACCATATAGATTCGCCGCTTCGAGTGGTAATATAAATTTCGCCTTGCCAACCTGTTCGCTGTTTTTCGAGAATAATTTGATTGAGAAAATTTTGCTCTTTTTCTATTGGAGACAATGCTTCGGCAAAAGTTTTATCAGAAAGAAATGGATTGTATTGCAACAATTTTGAGAATTTTTCTCCAATATGAATGATAGAGCCATCCGGTGCCACTCTACAATACAACAAGGTATTTTCCATTGCGTAATTGAGGGATTTCAATTCTTTGACTGAGTTTTCCTTTGCTTCACTGATAATTTCGGTGTCGTGGGCTAATTTCAGGGCTTTTTTCTCCGATGATAAAAGTTTTGAAATTAGTTTCTCTACTTTTTTATTGGTGGGTTTGAAAATAAAAATGAATTCTAACAACAAGACCAACATCGTAAATCCTAGAATGAAATACTCGGTTTTGCTCTGTAAAGTTACTTTTTCGAGTGCTTCTTTGTCATATTGACCTACAATTTGATTCATTTTATCAAGAAAAACTCCTTGATTTTTGAGAATAATTTGAACCAATTCCTGATTTTCTTTCTCGTTTATTCCTAACTTTTTATTGTCTAAAAAAACAGTTGCAGCATCAACAATTTTGTTGAAATTAGGTTTAATAGCTACGAATAAATCCGAGAGTTCCTTGCTTTTTTCTTTTGGAAAACCTAGACTGTCATTTCCTTTTTCTAAAGCGTTTTGGTTAAATGTCCAAAGTTTAATGATTTCTTCAGCGCTTTCAATTTCTTTTTTATTGTTTTTTGCATTAGAAATGAAGTTCAAAATCAAAATTTCTTTGGTCAATTTTTGACTAAGCATTCTTTGTTTTCCCGAAATATTAATTATTTTGGAATCGCTTAATTGACTGTGAAGATTGTATTGAATGAGTAACTGACTGAGCAAAACCGTAATTGCAATAGTCAATAAGGCGAAAATATACAATCGTCTTAAATTTTTAAAAGAGAAATCGGCAGAGGCTCCTAGATTATTACTCATATTGAAATTGTTTTACAACCCAAGTGAATCCTTTATCAATTGAAGATTGGCATCGCTGAAATTAATTTTCAACGCTTCTTGATGACCAGCTTCAGACATCTTATTCCAAGTTTTCAGAATGATGTTTTTCATTTTCTCTCTGTCGTGTTTTTGCACGAAAGCATCAAAATAGTATTCTAAAAACACCAGACAAATTACGTCTTCCAGCAGTTGGGTTTCGGCGTCTTTTTTGAGTAATTTTTTTTCGATAAGGAAAGAAACTCTATCAATAAATTCTGGAGTATAACCTGCTTTTTTTAAGATTTTTGCAGTAGTTTGGGCGTGAAATTTCTTCAGCTCTTCACGCCATTTTAAATAACCCACACGATCCATCGGATAGGATTCTCGTGGCATTTTCCAACGACAAATGTGTTGCGCCTTGGTTGCAATTCGAACTGCTTCCGAAGCATCGGGATGAAAATCCATCAACCTTTCATACATTCTATTGGAATATAATAATTCCTTCGGATAGTTATTAGATTGGTAAATTTCGCTATTGGGATCTTGTGCATTTTCGGCATCAATCCACACACTTGCGTTCTGAAATGGTGTCATTGTAATTTGAATAGTTGATTTTCAAAGATACACAATTATTCCAAAAAGCCAACGAATACTTCGCCATCCACCACTTTTACAGGATACGTTGCAATAGAATAATCTTCACCATTCAGGTTGGAACCATCTACAAGGGAGAATGTTTTTTTGTGCATTGGACAAGCAATTTTGGGAACTCCATCGGCTGAACCAGTCATTCCTCTTGACAAAACCATTTCCATTTTGTGTGGACATGCATTTTGACAAGCATACCATTCGTTTCTTCTTTCAAAATTAAAAACAGCAATTTGTTTGTCTTTATACTTGATACAACCTCCTCGGTTACTAGGGAAATCTTTGAGTGTTCCTGCTTTAAACCAAACGTTAACATCTGCTACTGCAACAGTTTTATAATTACTTACGATATTTTCCATAATTTATTGTATTTTATATCTTTCCCTCTACTTCAACTTTTTTTATGATTGCGAAAGACCTTAAAATTGTTGAAGCAGTTTCGGAAAAGAATTAATTAATTGGTTACTATTACCAAGGTTTTGGCATTTTTTGATCTCTTAATTCAACATATTCTATGTTATCGTCTTTCTCGTCAGAATTTACGAAATGACTAAAACGTTTCATCAATCTTGGTTTTTCCAAAACTTGCTTCCACTCGCATTCGAAAGTACCCACAAGCGCTTCCATTTCGGCTTCCAAAGTTGCACAAATACCGATGCGGTCGTGGATGATTACTTCTTTTAGATAATCCAATCCTCCGTCCAATTTTTCCAACCAAGTCGATGTTCTAACCAATGGGCCTGCGGTGCGGATATAATACATCAGGAAACGATCCATATATTTGAAAACGGTTTCTTTGTCAATTTGCTCGGCCAAAAGCACGGCGTGTTTTGGATTAGCCCCACCGTTTCCACAGATGTACAAATTCCAGCCACCTTCTACAGCAATTACTCCAAAATCTTTTCCTCTAGCTTCCGCACATTCCCGAATACAGGCAGAAACGCCGCCTTTTAATTTGTGTGGAGAGCGAATTCCTCTGTAACGATTTTCCAATTCGATAGCCAAGGTCGTACTGTCGTCCATTCCGTAACGACACCAGGCATTCCCCACGCAGCTTTTCACAGCTCTCAATGATTTTCCGTAAGCGTGTCCAGTTTCAAAACCATTTTCGATTAGAATTTTCCAGATTTTTGGTAAATCATTTAAATGTGCTCCAAACAAATCGACACGTTGAGCGCCGGTGATTTTGGTGTACAAATCAAATTGTTTGGCTACTTCCCCGATTACAATTAATTTTTCGGGAGTAATCTCGCCACCAGCAATTCTTGGCACGACAGAATAAGTTCCATTTCGCTGAATATTAGCTAAATATCTATCGTTTGTATCTTGAGTTGTAACGTGTTTGTTTGCCGTATCGTTATAAATACTAGAGAAAATCGATGCGACTACGGGCTTGCAAACCTCGCAACCGTCACCATTTCCGTGATGATCGATCACTTCGTAGAAATTTGTGTATTTGTTGATTTTTACAATATCAAATAATTCTTGGCGGGTATAATGAAAGTGCTCACAAATGCTTTCTTTCACTTCTTTACCAATAGATTTTTGAGCAGCTTTCACTAAATCGACTACCATTGGTTTACAACCTCCACAACCTGAAGTGGCTTTGGTTAGTTTCACTACATCCGATAAACTTTCACAAGTTCCATCGGTGATGGAGCAACAAATAGCACCTTTGGTAACATTTTCACAAGAACAAATTACGGCGGTGTCGGGCAAATCCATAGCGCTTCCCATAGTAGAACTTTCGCCACCTCTTGAACCTAAAATTAAATCTTCTGGATTTGGCGGCAACGCCATAGCATTACTATAAATTTGGAATAATCCATTGTAATCTGATGAATCACCAACAAGAATTCCACCTAAAAGTGTTTTCCCATCTTTGGTAACATTGATTCTTTTGTAAATTCCGCTGAATTTATTTTCATAAACAATCGCAACTACTTCCTCGTTTTCTATAAAAAGATCTCCAAAACTAGCTACTTCCACACCAATTAATTTTAATTGCGTTGACATATCGATGGTTTCTCTCATCAGTTTTTCGTTACCCAAAATTTGCTCGGCAGCTACATCGGCCATTTCATAACCTGGAGCTACTAGACCATAAATCATTTGGTTATACAGTGCTACTTCACCAATAGCATAAATAAAGGGGTCCGATGTTCGCATTGTATTGTCAACCAGAACACCGCCACGTTCTCCGACCACTAATCCAGAAACTCTTGCGAGTTCGTCACGCGGTTTTATTCCAGCCGAAATTACTAACATATCTACTTTTAGCAATTCATCATTGGCAAACATCATCCCTTTTATACTGTTTTCTCCATCTATATATTGTGTTGCTTTATTGAGATGAATCCCGATATTGAGTTCCTCAATTTTAGATTGAAGCATATCGCTAGCGCCTTTATCCAATTGTCTTGGCATTAATCTAGGGGCAAATTCCACTACGTGTGGATTTAAGCCTAAATCACGAACGGCTTTTGCGGCTTCAAGACCCAACAATCCACCACCCAAAACAGCGGCTTCTGTAGCTCCATTTTGTTTTATTTTTTTGGCATAGGCCATAATTGCATCCAAATCTTCGATGGTTCGATAAACAAACACTCCTTCTTTTTCTACTCCTTTTATGGGTGGTACAAAAGCAGACGAACCCGTTGCTAAAACTAAGTAGTCATAATCATAATTATTATTCAGATGAGTGGTTATTGATTTATTTTCTTTATCGATTTTTAATACTAATTCCGAAGTGTTTAGAATTATATTGTTCTCTTCATACCAATTTAATGTTGATAATGATAAATCATCCGCGCTTTTACCAGCAAAGTATTCGCTTAAATGAACTCGATCATAAGCACGTCTTGGTTCTTCCCCAAATACTGTGATTTGATATTTCTCTTGACCTGTTTTTGCAATGAATTTTTCGCAAAATTTATAACCTACCATGCCGTTTCCGACTACTATAACTTTAATCATAATTGCAGTAATTAAGTATTATTACGCAAACATACGTATAAATACTTAATTAAAATACTTAATTGTAAAATATTTTCAATTTGTTATAGGTAAAAAAATGGGGGTTGATTTTTTTATCAACCTCAAATTTTTTTAAATTAATTCAAGTTGCTTGTTTAGATAGTTAAAAAAAACAAAGCAGAGATTCATTCCCAATATACATAATAAGAGCAGATTCAATAGGCGTTTATATAAAGTCGATAAACTTTTTATATGAGCTATTTGAGATAGTTAGTTCCTATTTTAAAGATTTTTGTTGTGAGAGGCATTATATTATCGATTGTTTTCCTGTGTGATATAAAGTAAATGTTCCCAAGAACAATTCACGCAGTTATATTGCAAAGATTTCTAATAAAGTTGACCCATTTTGTCTTTGACATACAATTAAATAAAGCTATTAACTAGCAACTTGAATTAAATAGTAATTCAATTATTAATTTGCTCTAAGGTAACCATATTTAACCAAAAAGAGGATACCGTTGAAAGCACCCTCTTCTTAAAACAAAGTTAGAACAACAATTAATCCTTCACGCCTAGTTTAGTTAATATATCATCCATTAAACACCATTTAGTGATCGAGGATTGCAATAAATTAGCTCCTACAAAAGCAGTAAACCACAACCAATTTTGGTTGACATAAATAGCTAATAACAAGCTAATCAAGATAAACGTTCCTGCGATAGCTCTTACGATTCTGTTTTTCATATTTTTTAAGATTAAATGATTTAGTTACTACATCTTTCGATGTTCAGCACTGCTAAATGAATATTTGATTTAGAAACTTGTTCAATATTAAATTCTTTAACCATATCGAAAAGTCCATCTACTTTTTCTTCGTGAACAAAAGCATAAAACAAAACCGATTCTGTTTCTTGCATATTTGTAGCAAACCAATTGGCTTCCATTGCATCTTCAGAATTGTCTTTAAAACCTTTTACATCTTTGTATGAAAAGGATTTTACTTTAGCATTTTTTAGAATATGCTTGATGTCTTTTTCAAATTCTCGGACTGCGGTTATTAATAGTAATTTCATAATTTTAGTTTTTAAATATCTTTTTCTTCAGATGAATTCGTTGTGGATTCCCATTTTTTTCTTTCCGTGATGTAATAAATAATGGGCACAACCAACAAGGTCAAAACGGTAGAAACAACCGCTCCAAACACTAATGAAATAGCCAATCCTTGAAAAATTGGATCGAATAATATAATCGATGCTCCAATAACTACGGCTCCTGTAGTTAGTAAAATAGGCGTTGTTCTCACCGCTCCCGCTTCAATTATCGCTTGTTTCAAAGGAACCCCTTCGTTGAGTCTGATTTCGATAAAGTCAATCAGCAAAACCGAATTTCGCACCATAACTCCTGCCAAAGCAATCATTCCAATGAAAGAAGTTGCCGTGAAATAAGCACTTAATAACCAATGCCCAAAAACAATTCCAATTAACGAAAGTGGAATTGCCAACATCATCACCATCGGCGTTTTGAAGTTTTGAAACCAACCCACAATCAGCATATAAATAATCACGATTACAACCAAAAATGCCACACCCAAATCACGGAAAACTTCCAAAGTAATTTGCCATTCGCCATCCCATTTTACGGTAAAATCACTTTCGTCAGTAGGTTGTTCCATATACAATTCGTTAACTTTATAGCCTTTTGGCACATTCATTTTGGCTAGTTTTTCGTTCATTCCCAAAATCGCATAAACGGGACTTTCCAATGCTCCAGCCATATCGGCCGTTACATAAACCACACGTTTTTGGTCTTTTCTGTAAATGGTTTTCTGCAAAGTATCTTGAACCACTTTCACCAAATCACTCACCGGAATCATATTCCCCTGACTGCCTTTGATTTTCAGGTTTTGAATGTCCTGCAAACTCGTTTTGTCTTTGTCGTCCAGCGAAAGCACGATGCCCACATTGTCATTGGAATTCTCGTCATACAAATTCGAAACGGGATATTCTTTCAACAAATACGTCAGATTTCCAACCACTTGTTGTGGCGCAATGCCATTGAGCATTGCTTTTTCTTTATCGACTTCGAGTTTGTATTCCGTTTGATTATCCTCGACCATCCAATCGATATCAACAATATCCGAAGTGTTTTGCAAAATCGTTTTTACCTGATTCGCCACTTTGATTTGTTCTTTGTAATCAGGCCCATAAATTTCAGCAACCAATGTTGATAAAACCGGCGGTCCTGGCGGAACTTCAATAATTTTTACATTCGCACCATATTTCTTGGCAATCTTTTGGATATCAGGACGCATTTCCTTGGCAATATCGTGACTTTGCAAATCACGGTCTTCTTTATGCAACAAATTCACCTGAATATCCGCCATATTGCTGCCACCACGCATATCGTAATGACGCACCAATCCGTTAAAAGTTATCGGAGCGGATGTGCCAATATAGTTCTGGTAATTCACCACTTCGGGTTTGGTCGAAAGATATTGCGCAATTTCTTTGGTCACGGCTGTAGTGCGTTCCAAGGTGGTTCCTTCGGGCATATCAATCACGACTTGGAATTCGTTTTTATTGTCAAAAGGCAACATTTTCACTACCACCGATTTGGTGAAAAACATCAAAACCGAACCGAACAATAAGACCACAGTTACTGCCAATAGTATTTTTCTTTTCGAACTGCTTTCCAATAAAGGTCGTTCCAGTTTATTATAGATTTTATAAATAAAACTGGTTTCCATTCCTTCCTCGTGTTTGTGCTCTTGCTCTTCTTTTTCCTGAAGCAAATGATACCCCAAATATGGCGTCACGGTCAAAGCCACAAACAAAGACAACAACATCGCAATCGAAGCACCAATCGGCATCGGACTCATATAAGGTCCCATCATTCCCGACACGAACGCCATTGGCAGTATAGCTGCAATAACCGTAAACGTCGCCAAAATCGTTGGGTTTCCTACTTCATTTATCGCATAAATTGCCGCTTGCTTGAAAGGCAGTCGCTTCATCTTGAAATGACGGTGCATATTTTCGGCAATGATGATACTGTCGTCGACGACAATTCCCACCACGAAAACTAGGGCAAAAAGAGTAATTCGATTTAGAGTGTAACCCAATAAATAATAAGCAAACAAGGTCAAGGCAAACGTCAACGGAACGGAGAAAAACACGACCAATCCACCTCGCCAACCCATTGCCAAAATCACCAAAATCGTTACAGCAATAATCGCAATTCCCAAGTGTAATAGCAATTCGCCCACTTTGTGTGAAGCGGTTTCACCATAATTTCGAGTCACTTCTACGTGAACGTCATCGGGAATTAAAGTTTTCTTTAAATGCTCAACTTTATCAATAATCTTCTCCGAAATTTTCATTGCATCCGCGCCTTTTACTTTTCCGATGGAAATCGTCACGGCAGGATATTCTGATTTGGCGGTTTTGAATTTTTCATTGGCTTTGCCATACCCAAAAGACACATAACTTCTAGGTGTTGAAGGACCGTCTTGAACCTTTGCCACTTGTTTCAAATAAACTGGCATATTTTTGTTCACGCCAACAACCAAATTTTCTACATCCTCGGCATTCGATAAAAATTGCCCTGTGGTAACCAAATATTCTTGGTCATTTTGCACAAAACTACCCGATTGTGAACTACCGTTGTTGGCCTGAATCATTTGCATAATGCCCAAAGCATCCACGCCGTTTTCGGCCATTTTATCTTTGTCCAAAACTACTTTCAGTTCGCGGTTGCTGCCACCAATTTCTTTGGTAATCGCCACATCTTTCACTTTCTCAATCTCCGAAGTTACTTCTTCGGCAATTTGGCGCAGTTGAAAATCATCTTGGGTTTCGCTCCAAAGTGTTAGTCCCAACATCGGTACATCGTCAATCGAACGGGTTTTTACCATTGGTTTGTAAACGCCTTTCGGGAACATATCTTCGTGTTTCGCTAATTCGTCATACAATTTCACGTAAGAACGCTCCACATCTTGACCAACATAAAATTGGACAATCAGCATTGCTTGACCGTTCATCGCCATCGTGTGCACGTGCTCCACGCCTTTGATGTTCGAAATAATTTTCTCCAATGGTTTCGCCACGCGGCTTTCCACCTCGGTCGGACTCGCTCCTGGATAACCCACCAAAACGTCGGCCATCGGAACATTAATTTGCGGTTCTTCTTCCCTTGGAATCAGAAACGAACTATAAACACCAATAATCATCAAAGCCACCATCAACAAAATGGTCAATTTCGAATTGATGAAAAAATGGGCTATTTTACCTGAAATACCTTCTTGCATAATTTTGTTTATTGTTTATGGTTTGTTGTTTAAAAGTTTAATGTTGTTCCCCAAAACTGGACATTATTTTTTTACTGAATTATACACGTCAGTTCGAGTGTTTTATTGAAAAATGCGATAGCTTTTTTTAATAAAATGTATCGAGAACCACCTATCGTTATATGCTTCTCGATACAATTTTGAACAGTAAAGCTGTCGCATTACTATTCAAAATCACTCGAAGAGACGGAGTTTTTAAATCTGCAACCTGAATTACTGAACACTAACCAAAGCTCCGTTATACAACTTCCCTTCAGCCGAAACGATATATTGTTCATTCGCCGACAATCCAGACAAAACTTCCATTTGAGTACCAAAGTTTTTCCCGATTCGCAACCATCTTAAAATAGCGACATTTCCTGTTCCAATGGTATATATTCCAGTTAACTGACCTTGTTTGACTAAAGCCGTTTCAGGAACTAAAACCATTTCAGTTTTTGTAGTCTGAATTGCATTGGAAACTGGAAATTGTACGTTGACAAACATTCCAGATAATACCGAGGAATCGGTTTTATCTAAATTAATTTTGACCAAATATTGTCCACCCGTATTCATTGCTGAACCACTTACTTCGCTTACCTTTCCTGTTAGATTGGCGTTGGATGATTTTACCAAAACTTTCACGGCCATTCCTTTTTTGATGGCGGCAATATTGTTTTCTGAAACCATTGCGGTTACTTGTAATCTAGTTGCGCCTTCCACACTTACCAATGGCATTCCCGGATTCGCCATATCACCTTCTTTCACAAAAGTATTGGTCACCGTTCCTGAAAATGGAGCCGTAATATTCGAATACGAAAACTGCGCTAGTACTTCGTTTCGCATTTGTTTAGCACCCTCTAATCCTGCTTTTGCCATTTCGTAACGTGCCGTCATATCATCCAATTCTTTTTGAGATGCCGATTGTTGTTTGTATAAATTCACGAATCGGTCGTAATCTTTCTTGGCATTGTTGTAACCCGCAGTAGCTTGCAAAATACTCGCATCTACTTGTGCTTTTTTGGCTTGCAAATCGGTGTTGTTGATGCTCACCAATAATTGCCCTGCTCCTACTTTTTGTCCCACTTTTACGTGAATTTTGGTCACATAACCCATCATTCGGGTACTTAGATTGGCCGAGTTTTCGGCTTCTATTTTTCCGCTGGCGGTTATAAATCCGCCTTCGGTGTTTTCAGAAACTCCGCTCACTTTCACGGCAATGGCTGCTTCCTTGGTGATTTGTTCTTTTTTGTTTCCACCACAAGAGGTTAATAAAACAGCGGAAATGGAAAGGATGGCTATTATTTTTTTCATATTATTTCTTTTTAATCAATTATTTTTTCGTCTATTTCGTATTTGGTTAATTTACCCCAGCGGGGTTATATATTTATAGAAAAACGTATTTTTATGTATTGGTTCGACCCCGGCTGGGGTCGCATCGCTAACCTCAATTTTTTTTCTATAAATATTTGAACCCGCTGGGTTCTTTATCATTATAGGCTACAATGTTTTGAAAACCTTACAGGAAATCAGAATCCTACTTCGTCAAAAACTGCAAATACTCCTGTGTAAAATCATATTCGAAAACCGCTTGCAATAATTGCAATTCCTTCTGGAACATTTGGGTTTCGGCTTGCAACAAATCGGTGGTTTTTTCTAAACCTTGGGCAAAACGATTGCTTCTGATTCGGTAGGCTTCTTGCGATTGTTCCAAAGCTAATTTTTCTAAATTCACTTTGTTTTCGGCGTCTTTCAACTGGCGATTCGTTTTGTTGAGTTCCAATTGGCTTTGCGATTTGTATTGTTGGTTTTCTGCTGTCGCTTTTTGGAATTCGGCTTTAGCTTTTTCCATTTTTCCTATGGATTTGTAGCCGTCAAAAACTTTCCAGGACAATTGGGCACCCACCAAATAGCCTTGAGCATTGGTTCCAAACAATTTGTCATCATACATTTCGTAGCTTCCAAAAGCATTCAAAGTTGGTAAGAAATTCATCTTGCTCGATTGGTACATTTTGGCGTAAGCTTCAGATGATTTGTCCATTGCCAAAAGGTCTTTTCTGTTGCCGGAAAGTATTGTATTATTACTTGAAATAGAAATCGTATTGTCTAATTCTTCCAATGGTTTATAGATTTTATTAGTGTTGTTTTCATTAAGCAGAAAAGCCAAATAATCCGAAGCGTTTTGCACGTTGCTTTTGGCGTATTGCAATTGGTTTTTGATTTCGTTGACGCGAACTTGCACCGACAATACATCTGTTTTTTGAAGGATGCCTTGCTTGAAATAATTCTCGATTAGTTTCAAATTGGCATCGGCGGTGGCATTGGCTTTTTCCAAAACTTTTACGGCTTTGTAGGCCAATTGCAATTGCATAAACGATTTGTTGACTTCCAAAGCCAAATATTCGCCCGTGCGTTCGGTTTGCAACTGAAACGCTTCCATTTTGGATTGGGCGGCTTGACGACCGTATAAACCATCTACATTGATTAGCGGTTGCAAAACCTCAATTTTGGTGGCGTAGTTTTGGGTGGCCGCAGGATTGTTCAACAAAGCGGGATTAAAATCGGCGGTCGTCAACACTTCCTGATTCAATTTGGAACCAAAAGCCATCAAGGGATTGTTGGTGGAAATGGCGGTGTGCGAAGCCGTAATGCTGGGCAAAAACAAGGCGTTCGATTGACGGTAATCGGCTTGTGCCGATTTGTAAGCTTGATTCGCAATCTGGAGTTGCAGGTTTTTGTCGTTGGCTTTTTGTACAATTTCTTTTTTGGAAATGACCAAGGTGTCTTGCCCAAAACCCAAAGCCGAAATCGAAAGTGTTCCGATAATGATTATAAAATTGATGTTCCTCATACTAATTGTTCTTGATTATGGGGCAAAGATATATGGGTAGGATTTTTTGTTCAGTAACAAGTGTTACATTGATGGATAAAAAATGAATTAGGGGGTATTTTTTACTAAAATTAATTGTAGGATTTGTTTTAGGTGGGGTAAAATGGGTATATTTGGGATTGAAAAAATGCTTGTTTGGCGCCACGCATAAACTGGTGGATCAAGCCAATCCCAACCGGGGCTTGATTTATTTGACGGTCGTTGGCAACATTGCTCTTTACAGTTATGCCGCTACTTATGGCATTAATTGCGTGTATGACAACTCGGAGCCCAAAGTGTACCAAGCCAAAGTTATCGACAAATCCATTAGCCGTGGCAGACGACACACAACGTATTACTTGCGAGTAGAACCTTGGGGACACCATCGCGATGCCGAAAACATTTCGGTGGCACCAAGCCAATACAGCGAAACGACTATCGGACAAACCGTTTCTATTGATTACAAAGAAGGACTTTTGGGTATTCCTTGGTATTATGTTGAATAAGGACGCTCCTTCTCTGCTATTATCTTTATAATTATCGAACTAATAAACTACCACGGTTGTTTATTAATTTTACCGCGGTTGTTTATTAAAACTACCGCGGTTGTTTTGAATACTGATTAGGTTTGGATTTAATTGTTGTAAAGCCGAACTCAAATGCAACTCTTCTCCATAAAGTGTTATTATAAAACAAAGTATTATTTGATACTTATCGCTCTGTGAAGTAACAAATAACAAGAATAAAACTGGGTTTGCAAGAAATTTGAACTGAATCCTAATAAAATAAAAACCACAATGACATACAAATAATTTGTTCTTATTTTATTTTATGGTAATAAATTGCCATATAATCATTAAAAACACTTACATTTATGGGAATCTTTTTTTTTAATTTCATAAAATATGAATGATAAAGTCGCAACATATCAGGAGTTACTTGAAAAAAATAAAAATCAAGAATTAGAAAATTCCCAATTACGTAAACAAATAGAAGCATTGACTAAATTCAAGTTTTTCATTGAAGAGTCAAGTGATTTAGTATGCATTGTGGGAACCGATACTTTTTTTAAAGAAATAAATCCCGCTTTTGTTGCCATGTTGGGCTATTCAAAAGAAGAATAGCTTAACAAATCCTTAATCCCACTTTTGCACCCCGATGATCTTGAAAGGTCGTTAAAAGAAATTGAAAAACTAAGTACAGGAATCCCATCGGTAAATTATGAAAACCGGTTCTTGAAAAGTAATGGTGAATTTGTTACCATTCAATGGACAGCAAACAGCATTTCTTCTGGAAATATTTTTGCCATTGGCAGAGATATTTCCGAAGTAAAAATCATTCAAGAAAAATTGACTCGAAGTGAAAACCTCTTGAACGATGCCCAAAAAAACGCAAAAATGGGCACTTGGGAAATGAATTTCAATACTAAAGAAATACTTTGGTCTAATGAATTGTACTCCCTTTTTGAAATTGAAAAAAAGGAGAATCAAGATTTATTCCAAATCTATTTGAATAATTTCTCAAAAGAAGACAAGGACTTGTTTCAAGAAAAACTGGCTCAATTAATTATTGACAAAAAACCTTTTGAAACAGAACAAAGCGCTTCTTTTTCTAATAAAAAAGTGAAATGGCTCAACCAAACCATTTTCCCTTTATTGGATAATAATGGAAATGTAATAGGAATTAGAGGCAATATCCAAGATGTAAGTTTAAAAAAAGAAATTGAAATTGCCCTCAAAGCAAAAGAAAAGGCAGAACTCGATTATAAACTAAAAGCAATTGAAGAAGAAAGCAATGCCAAGTTTAAGAGTTACATCGAAAATGCACCCGATGGCGTTTTTGTTTTGGACGAAAAAGGGCGTTATTTGAATGTAAATCCTGCGGCCACACAATTGTCTGGTTATACCAAAGAGGAACTATTGACGATGAAATTTGGTGATATGTCCACTGAAGATTCACTGGAAGAATACTACAACGAATTTCTAAATCTTTTGAAGAATGGAATTGCCAAAAAAGAAATTAAGGCAATTCATAAATCAGGAGAAATTAGATGGTGGTCAGTAGAAGCTGTAAAACTGTCCGAAAACAGGTATTTGGGTTTTACAAAAGACATTACCGAAAAAAGAAAATCAGAAGAAATACTGAGACTGGAAAGAGATAAGTTCATTAAAATTGCAGAAACTTCTCCAGGTCTAATTTATTCGATGCGCAGAAACAAAGATGGCTCGTTGTGTTATCCTTATGCGAGTCATGCCGTGGGAGAAATTTACGGTTTCACATATCAAGAAATTGAAAATGATGCCAATGTCATTTTTTCACATATCCATCCCGACGATTTAGAGTATGTTATGCACAGCATAATTGAAACCAAAACCAAATTAATTCCCCTAAAAGGCAAATACCGTTATTTGCATCCAACCAAAGGATTGGTGTGGCATGAAATGAACTCTTTGCCCATAGTCGAACCAGAAGGCACAGTAATTTGTCACGGGATAATTACCGATATCACCGAACGAATTGAATCGGAGAAAAAAATTCTTAAAGCCAATCGACTTTATTTATTTATAAGTCAGATAAATCAAATGATTGTTCGCGCCTCTGATGAGGAAACTCTTTTTAAGGAAGCTTGTGATATTGCAGTCAATTTAGGAAAGTTTAAAATGGCTTGGATTGGCATGAAAGATAAAGATACGAATGAGGTGATTCCTGTCGCAGTTACTGGCGAAGAGAAAAGCTATTTGACAAAAATAATAAAAATCACGACGGATGATCAACCCGAAGGACAAGGACCTACAGGAACTGCCTTTCGAGAAGGACAATATATAATTTGCAATGATATAGAAAATGATTTGAAAATGGTGCCATGGCAAAATGAGGCATTAAAAAGAGGTTTTTTATCTTCGATGTCATTGCCCATCATAAAATTTGGAGACTTAATTGGGGTAATCAATTTTTATGCTGGAGAAAAAGACTTTTTTGATTCCGAAGAAATTGCTTTGCTAGAAGAAGCCACAGGTGACATTGGTTTTGCGTTAGAGAATTTTGAAAAAGACTCTTTGCGTACAAAAGCCGAAGAGGATGTTTTTGAAAGCGAAAAAAGATATCATACACTTACAGAAGTATCGCCCGTGGGCATTTTTAGAACTGACCCAAGTGGTTACACTACTTATGTTAATCCTTATTGGTCTAAAATTTCAGGCATGAGCTATGATCAAGCTTTAGGTAATGGCTGGCTTGATGCCGTGCATATTGATGATAGAAATTTATTGTTTAGAAATTGGGAAAAAGCAACTTCAAATACTGAAATTTCCTTGTCAGAATATAGGTTTGTTCGACCAGATGGTTCGATTAAATGGGTAATGGGACAAGCTATTCCAGAGAAAAATGCAAAAAACCAGATTGTAGGTTACATAGGTACAATCACAGATATAACGGAACGCAAATATGCAGAAGAAAAAATAAAAATCGCCAACGAGCGATTTGAAATGATTTCGCTTGCCACAAATGATGCAGTATTTGAATATGATTTATTAATAGACCAAAGTTGGAATAATCAAGCTTTTATTGATCTTTTTGGTTTTGGAAACAGTGTGCCAAACAGTCAGAGCAACAGTATTATATGGCGATCAAGGGTTCATCCTGATGATAGAAAAAAGGTGATAAAAAAGCTTGAAGATTCTTATTCCGGGACTTCAAATTTTTGGTCAGATGAATTTCGTTTTCAAAAAGCAAATGGTAATTATGGAATATTTTACGTTAGAGGAATAATATCCAGAGATGAATCCGGAAAAGCAATTCGCTTAAATGGAGCAATGATTGAAATCACTGAATTAAAAAATATAAAGGATCAATTAATCAACAGTGAAGAAAAATATAGAAGTCTTGTAGAACAGGCTTCTGATGCCATTTTTATTAATGATGTTTCAGGTAATTTGTTAGAAGTAAATGAAAGCGCATGTACTATGCTTGGTTACACCAAAGAAGAACTTTGCAAAAAAAACCTAACGGATCTTTATACAAATTTTGAGCTTGAAAAAAAGCCAATTATGCGAAAAGAATTGCTAAATGGAGAACGAACTTCAATGGTGCGTAATATGCTGCGCAAGGATAAATCAGTGGTAGCCGTAGAAATTACTGCTAAAATGCTTATTGATGGACGTATTGTAGCAATAGTTAGAGACGTAACTGAACGCAAAAAAGCGGAAAAAGAACTTAAGAAAACCAATAAAAAGATGGAGGCAATTATTAATGCTATTCCAGATTTAATGCTTGAAGTAGGTTTAGACGGCACTGTTTACAACTATCATTTCCATCGAAAAAACCCACTTTTAAGTCTATCAAATCAATTTATCGGCAATAAAATTTCAGACATATTACCTGTTGATGCTTCTAATATATTCTACTCAGCAATCCGTGAAGCAGCGGAAAATGGGTTTTCTACGGGGCGTCAGTATGTGTTGGAAAATAAAACGGAGCTCTATTGGTACGAACTTTCAATAGCTCCAATGAAAGAAAATGACGAACATGACACTCATTTTATTTGTCTTTCTCGCGATATCACCAAGGTTAAGCTCGTGGATGATGAGCTACAAAAAAGTGAGGAAAGATATCGTGGTCTAGTGCAAAATCTTGAAGCCGCGATTGTAGTTCACAAGCCTGATACTTCAATAATAATGAGTAATACGAAAGCATCCGAATTATTAGGTTTAAGTGAGGAGCAAATGATAGGCAAAAAAGTGTTTGATCTGGATTGGCAATTTTTGAATGAAGATAATATTGTGATGCTGATAGAAAACTATCCAGTTAGTCAAATTATTACTACCAGAAAATCAATTAAAAACAGTACCTATGGAGTTTATCGAACTGCAACAAATGATATAGTTTGGCTTTTAGTAAATGGTTTTCCCGTCAAAGACAACAAAGATGAAATTACAGAAATTGTGACTAGTTTTATTGATATCACGGAACGAAAATTGATGGAAATCGAATTGTTAAAATCCAAGGAACAAGCAGAAGCCGCTAATAAAGCCAAAACAGATTTCCTTGCTAATATGAGTCACGAAATTCGAACTCCATTAAACGGAATAATTGGATTTACTCATTTGTTGATGAAATCAAATCTTGAAAAAAATCAGTTGGAATATATGTCTACTGTAAATGATTCCGCGACAACATTAATGCATCTTGTTAATGATGTTCTAGATTTTTCAAAAATTGAATCGGGAAAATTAGAATTGCATATTGAAGAAATTAACCTTTTTAAATTAACGCATCAAGTCATCGATTTATTTAAATACCAAGCTCATCAAAAAAAATTAGAATTGATATTAAATATTGAAAATAATGTTCCAAAATATATTTTAGCCGATTCATTAAGATTAAAACAGATATTAGTAAATCTGTTGAGTAATGCAGTAAAGTTTACATCTTTTGGACAAATTCAGTTGGATATTAACGAAATAGTGGCTTCAGAAAAAAATTGGACTACCCTAAAGTTTTCCGTAAAAGATACAGGAATTGGTATTAAAATTAACAGTAATAAGAAAATATTTAATTCATTCGTGCAAGAAGACAATTCTACTAATCGAAAATTTGGAGGAACGGGTTTAGGTCTAGCTATTTCAAATCAGCTTTTAGGATTAATGGATAGCAAATTGCAACTGATCAGTAAATATGGTGATGGTAGTGATTTTTTCTTTGAGATTAAATTTAAAAAGCAAAAAAACAAAAAAAGTAAAAGTTCAGAAGTAACAGATATTATTAAGGGAGAAAACACTATTCCTTTTGAAATTCTTACTAATAAAAAGTGTTTAATTGTAGAAGATAATAAAATTAATATGTTTCTAGCCAAAACCCTTGTCAAAAGAATAATCTCAAATTGTACAATTATTGAAGCCAAAGACGGGAATGAAGCCATAGATAAATGTAAAAATGAGAAACCAGATTTCATTTTAATGGATATTCAAATGCCAAATAAAAATGGATATGAAGCAACATATGAAATAAGACAATTAAAGGAATATAAAAAAATTCCTATAATTGCATTAACTGCGGGCATAATGATTGGAGATAAAGAAAAATGTTTGGAATCAGGAATGAATGATTATTTATCAAAACCTATTATTCAATCTGAACTGGAAAAAATGTTGTATAAGTGGTTGGATAAGTAAATTATGAAATATAATATTTTAACAAATAAAAACAATACTTGAAATGAAAAATAAAGTTAAGCCCAATTTTAACTATTTTAATCAATAAATTTTTTAGCATTATTTTCCAAAGAGAAAGGAGTACAAATTTGTTTTCTTATAACTCCAAACTGCAATCCAAATTATAGAAAAAATAAAATCAGACCCCGAGAGTAGAATGGATGATGGAGCGTTTTCAATTGGCAACCGAAAATCATTCTAGAAACAAGAATTACCAGTTTTGGCAATATGGCAATAATCCAGAAGAGCGACATACAAATATTCCGCCAACTGTCAACTCCAACTCCCCTAAAAAAACCAGTTTAAAAAAAAGTAAAAACTAAAATTATTTTTTTCAAAAACGTTTTGTAGATTAGCAAAATCAATAATCATTAGATTTAATTCATTATTATACAATGAATTACTGTTTAGCCCCAAATATACTATTGAACCAAAAGAAAGAATGATTTTAGATAGGTTTATCTATCAAAATCAAATACTACAGAAAGTTAGGGAATAATCAAAAGGTCAAATTTATGATAGAAAAGGACAAAAGGATTCAAATTTTTGATATTGCAAAAGGAATTAGTATCATTTTGATGACAGTGGGTCGCTATGATTTTACGGACATTTATCCCTATTTATTGAAGTTCCAAAATGTCGCAGTGCTTTTGAGAATGCCCACTTTTATTTTTATTTCAGGTTATCTCTTTAGCGATCGGTTAAATTTCAAGCTTTTTTTGAGCCATAAAATCGATGGATTAGTCAAACCTTTATTGGGTTTTATTCTAAGTTTAACTTTGCTAAATATAATTTTTGATGCAGTTGCTTTAAATATATTTACTTTCAAAAGTGTTTTCGGACACATTACGAATTTGGCTCGATACTTTTACCACGGCAGTTTTGATGTGATAAATGTTTCGTTCTGGTTCATTGGAGCGCTGTTTTTAGGTCAGGTTGCACTAAAAGGTTTTTTGGAGATTAAAGGATTCAAAAAACCTTTAAATTATCTTTTGCTAACGGCCTTTTTTCTGGTTCTATTTCTCATAAATACAATTAAATTCAAATTTTATTGGTTTGAATATGTTCCCATTTTCTTTACTTATTTATTGATTGGCCACGGTTTTCAAAAAATTAGCACGCGATTTCTTGATGGAACTTCCTTTTTTTACAGTAAGATAATGATTGTATTCCCTCTTTTATTTTTTATGTCAATCTTCCTATTGAATCAATTGGATATTGAAATCAATTTTAACTTAGCGGGACTCGAATTTAATTATCA
>Ga0209480_10000856_pt1 | contig 23333 bp, 32 predicted proteins | sample JI61114C2DNA_FD_187501 | JGI IMG/M metagenome (GOLD analysis project Ga0209480, IMG submission 187501) | Wastewater effluent complex algal communities from Wisconsin, to seasonally profile nutrient transformation and Carbon sequestration -... | ecosystem: Engineered > WWTP > Effluent > Algae... | reverse complement strand
TACAGAAGGAAATTGGACATTCGGAAAAGAAAACATACTATCAAAATCTAAAAATTCGGCTTTCTTAGGACAAAAAATGAAAGGGAAAGCTGTTGGAATTTACAATAATGGGCAATTAATAATGAACAATTAATAATTGATAATTTAAGCATCATGAACGAAATTGAACAAGGAAAAAGCGATATCGAAAAAGGAAAAATTACAGCTATTACTAGTTATATTTTGATTATTGGAGTGTTAATTGCACTTTCAATGAATGCTGAAACAAAAAATAAATTTGCATCGTTTCACATCAAGCAAGCAATAGGATTAAATCTTACTTTTATTTCAATTGGATTACTAATTTCTAACTTTAGTAATACACAAATTTATGTTTCTTTTTGGGTGTTTTTTACTGTATTATGGGTTTTCGGAATTTTATCCGCTATTAAAGGTGAAATAAAACCAATACCATTAGTTGGGAATTTATATCAAAAACTATTCAAATCCTTTTAAACTTTTAAACTCATAAACTTATAACCTTTATCCAAGAATGAATTTACATTATTTAGTACAAGAACCAAAAGTTAAACACGATAAAAATCCATTATTATTACTTTTACACGGTTATGGTAGCAACGAAGAAGATTTATTTTCATTCGCTCCCGAATTACCAGACGATAGTTATGTAATTTCAGTTCGTGCACCTTATGATTTACAACCTTATGGACATGCATGGTATGCCATTCATTTTGATGCGGATGAAAACAAGTTTTCAGATAACGTACAAGCCAAACAATCGGTTGAAATCATAGCGAGTTTTATTGACGAAATCGTAAAACAATATCCAATCGATACTGAAAATGTAACTTTAATTGGTTTTAGTCAAGGTGCAATTTTAAGTTATGCTACTGCCCTAACCTATCCTAAAAAAATATCTAAAGTAGTCGCTCTAAGTGGTTATTTTAATCAGGAAATCCTACCAGAAGTTATCGATACCAAAGCCATTTCTCATTTGAAATTCTTTGTTTCCCATGGTTCGGTTGATCAAGTAATTCCAGTAGATTGGGCAAGAAAAGCCAAACCAGCTTTAGAAAACTTAGGTTTAGAAGTAGAATATCAAGAATACCCTATTGGACATGGCGTTTCTCCAAAAAACTTCTTCGATTTTAAGAATTGGTTACAACGATAAAATAAAAAAGCTCTGAATGTAAGTTCAGAGCTTTTTGTTTAACCAACTATAACTAAACAATCTATTATGAGCTTATGATTTAGGGGTTACCACAGCATCAATAACATGAATAACTCCGTTTTTTTGATTAACATCTGCAATAGTCACTTTAGCACTATTTCCATTTTCATCAGTAATATAAACATCTTTACCTTTCATCCAAGCTGTTAGAGTGCCTCCACTTACCGTTTTAAATGAATACTTCCCATTTCCTTTTTTAATAGCATCAATAATATCTTTTGCGCTCCACTTTCCTGCTGCCACGTGATATTTTAAAATGGTTTGCAACATTTCTTTGTTTTCAGGTTTTAGTAATGTTTCAACCGTTCCTTTTGGTAATTTATCAAACGCTGCATTTGTTGGGGCAAAAACGGTGAATGGTCCATCTGACATTAATACATCTACTAATCCTGCTGCTTGCACAGCTGCAACTAAAGTAGTATGCTCTTTAGAATTTACTGCATTTTCAACAATATTCTTACTTGGGTACATTGGAGCGCCGCCCACTTCAACAGTTTTTTCTTTAGACTGTGCATAAGTATTTGTACTAAAAAATAATACGAATGCAACTAAGCCGGTAGCTAAAATTTTGTAGGTTTTCATTTTTGTGAATTTTTAAGTTATAATTGCATTTACGCAGAAAATAATTTCTTGGTTTTAAAAATTGAAAAATAATTTAATCTTAAGACTTTATTTCTTCAAATTCAATTATATTCTTTAAATTTGTTTTTCAAAAAAAAATCACAAGGTATGGCAACAGTAACATTAGGAGGAAATCCAATTCACACATCAGGTGAATTACCAAAAGTAGGTACAAAAGCAACAGATTTTAATTTAGTTAAAATAGATTTAGAAACTGCATCTTTAGCTGATTTTGCTGGTTCAAGAGTAGTTTTAAATATTTTTCCAAGTGTAGATACTGGAACATGTGCCGCATCTGTGCGCAAATTCAATGAAAAAGCAAGTACTTTGGAAAACACAAAAGTATTATGTATTTCAAGAGATTTACCATTTGCTCAAAAACGTTTTTGTGGTGCTGAAGGATTAGAAAATGTAATTAATCTTTCTGATTTTAAAGAAGGAAGCTTCGGTAAAAATTACGGATTAGAAATTACAGACGGACCTTTAGCTGGTTTACATTCTCGTGCAGTAGTAGTTTTAGATGAAAACGGAACTATCCTTCACACAGAACAAGTGAGCGAAATTGCTGACGAACCTAATTATGAATCTGCTTTAGCTGTATTATAAAAATATGAAATTCGAAAAAGACGAAACACTTTTTACAGGCCGATTAAAAAGTATGGTATTTGCCCTTAAAGGTGCATTCAAGTTAATTACAACCGAACATAGTGTAATGGTTCAATCGTCATTAGCAGTATTAATGACGATTGCTGGTTTTTATTTTGGCATCAATCGAATGGAATGGATGATGCAAATTCTGGTTTTTGGATTGGTATTAGGAATTGAAGGTTTAAATACCGCAGTCGAAAAAATTGCCGATTTTATTCATCCAGATTATCACGAACGCATCGGTTTTATTAAAGATATTGCTGCTGGAGCTGTATTTTTTGCAGCCTTAACTGCAATCACAATAGGATGTATTATTTATTTTCCATATTTGTTTTAAATTAGCTACTTTTGTAAAAATTGTTCCGTTTAAATGGCTAAACAAAACTCAAAAGATTCCGTTAAAACAGCTCCCGAAAATCCTAAAGAAAAATTCTCTTGGAAACTAAACCGTCAGCAAAAATTTGTTGTTGGAGTGTTACTTATTTTCTTTTCTTTAGCTTTATTGCTGTCGTTTATTTCCTATTTTGTAACTGGAAATACCGATCAAAGCGAGATTAGTCAAATAGCCAATAGAAGTGCTAAAACCGATAATTGGTTGGGTAAAATTGGTGCATTTATTGCTGATTTTTTCTTGTATAAAGGATTCGGAGTTACTTCATTCATATTTATTCGAATTGTGTTTTTAGTTGGAGCTTATCTAGTATTAGACATGGCGTTAGCTAAATTGAAAAAAAGCTTCTTTTGGGATTTATTTCTAATCATTATTGGTTCTATCTTACTAGGTTTCTTCTGGAATGTAATACCACAATTGGGAGGAACTGTTGGGTATGAAATGAATTTATTTATTCAGGATTACATCGGAAAAACAGGAACTTTATTAGTTTTACTTTTCGGAATTATAATTTTTTTAGTCTTTAAAATCAAAATATCACCAGACAGCTTTACTTCTATTTTTGAAAAATCAAACAATTCATATAAAGAAGATTTAGTTGACGAAAAAACTAAAGAAAATTCTCTAGCGGATAATCTTCCATCTGAAGAACATTTAGAAGCCGAAAATGATTTACCAATCGTACCAATTTCTTCAAAAGATGACGATTTCATTTTGACTGAAGACGAAGAAGAAATGGGTAATTTTGAATTAAAAACATATCCAAGTTCGTTTGAAATCAACAAAGAAGCTTTAAAACCAACAATTTCAAACGCTTCTGAATTAAGTTTAGAGCCAAAAATAAAAACTGAAACTCCAGAAGTAACTAATTTTTCAATAGAAGATAAAAGCATTCCACAAGAAACCTTTGTTAACGAAGATGCTTTTGTAATTGAAAAAGTAGAAGAAGAAGTTTTAGTAGAAGAAAATTTAGCAGCAAAATTAGTTCAAGATTTTGGTGAATTTGATCCAACATTAGAATTATCGCATTACCAATTTCCACCAATTGATTTATTGAAAGAATATTCTTCGGGCGGAATTACCATTAATCAAGCCGAATTAGAAGAAAATAAAAATAAAATTGTTGATACCTTAAAAAATTACAGCATTGGAATTTCGCAAATTAAAGCAACAGTTGGTCCAACAGTTACTTTATACGAAATTGTTCCCGAAGCAGGAATTCGTATTTCAAAAATTAAAAACTTAGAAGACGATATTGCGCTATCGTTAGCGGCATTAGGTATTCGTATTATTGCTCCTATTCCAGGAAAAGGAACTATTGGTATCGAAGTTCCTAATAATAATCCGACGATGGTTTCGATGAAAAGCGTAATCTCTTCACCAAAATTTCAAACGGCCGAAATGGAATTACCTATTGCTTTAGGAAAAACCATTTCTAACGAAACATTTGTAGTCGATTTAGCAAAAATGCCTCACTTATTAATGGCAGGTGCAACTGGACAAGGAAAATCGGTAGGATTAAATGCAGTGTTAACTTCGTTATTGTACAAAAAACATCCTGCAGAAGTTAAGTTTGTTTTAGTTGACCCAAAGAAAGTAGAATTGACACTTTTTAACAAAATCGAACGTCATTATTTAGCTAAGCTACCTGATGGTGGCGATGCTATTATCACCGATAATACGAAAGTAATCAATACGTTAAATTCATTATGTATTGAAATGGACAACCGTTACTCTTTATTAAAAGATGCAATGGTTAGAAATATCAAAGAATACAACGAAAAATTTAAGCATAGAAAATTAAATCCGCAAAACGGACATCGTTTTTTACCTTACATTGTTTTGGTGGTTGATGAGTTTGCTGATTTAATTATGACTGCAGGAAAAGAAGTAGAAACACCAATTGCACGTTTAGCACAGTTAGCTCGTGCTATCGGAATCCATTTAATTATTGCAACGCAACGTCCTTCTGTAAATGTGATTACAGGTATGATTAAAGCCAACTTCCCAGCTCGTATTGCGTTTAGAGTAACTTCAAAAATTGATTCAAGAACCATTTTGGATTCAGGTGGAGCTGATCAGTTAATTGGACGAGGTGATTTATTATATACACAAGGTAACGAAATCGTCAGAGTACAATGTGCTTTTGTAGACACACCAGAAGTAGATAAGATTTGTGATTTCATCGGTTCGCAAAAAGCATATCCTGAAGCTTACTTACTTCCAGAGTATGTTGGAGAAGAAAGTGGCATAAAACTTGATATAGACATATCCGAAAGAGATTCTTTATTTAGAGATGCTGCCGAAGTTATTGTTACCGCACAACAAGGAAGCGCATCTTTAATCCAAAGAAAACTTAAATTAGGCTACAACAGAGCAGGAAGATTGATTGATCAATTAGAAGCTGCTGGAATTGTAGGCCCTTTTGAAGGAAGCAAAGCCCGTTCAGTTTTAATTCCTGATTTAGTTGCTCTGGAACATTTTTTAAATAATGAACAAAATTAACAACAAAATGAAACGTATTTTAAGTGTCGTATTCGTACTTTTTATAGGATTATCAATGCAAGCACAAGATGCAAAAAAAGCGAAAGAGCTTTTAGACCAAGTATCTGCCAAAGTGAAATCGTATAACAATATTGTAATCGACTTTAAATATTCTTTAAGTAATCCAAAAGAAAAAATCAATCAAGAAAGTAATGGAAATGTTGCACTTCAAGGAAATTTATATCACTTAAATTTCATGGGAGTAACTAAAATATTTGATGGCAAAAAAGTATATACAATTGTTCCCGAAGACGAAGAAATTACGGTTGAAAATTTTGATGCTTCTGATGAAAAAGCTATAACACCAAATAAAATGCTTACTTTTTTTAATACTGGTTATAAATATGCGTGGGATGAACTTCAAAATGTAAAAGGAAGAAAAATTCAGTATATAAAATTAATTCCAAACAGCACAAAAGATTCACGTAAAGAAATTCTCATGGGAATCGATACCCAAACCAAACACATTTATAATGTTATAGAAGTTGGAAAAAACGGTTCAAAAACAACTTTAACTGTTAATTCTTTTAAAACAAATCAGCCATTATCGAAAAATCATTTTACCTTTACCAAATCAAAATATCCTAATTATTACATCAATAAATTAGACTAAAAAAGTTCGGGTGAAAATTTTAGATAAATACATTATTAAATCCTACATGATTACATTTACTACGGTATTTGTAATCTTGTTTTTTATATTCGTTTTACAAGGAATTTGGTTATTCATTGCCGAGTTAGCCGGAAAAGATTTAGACTTATTTACCATTGTAAAATTCTTATCCTTCTATGCTCCTACTATTGTTCCTATGGTTTTACCGCTATCCGTTCTTTTAGCAGCAATTATGACTTTTGGTAGCTTTGCAGAAAACTATGAATTTGCAGCCATGAAATCATCAGGAATTTCTTTGCAAAGAGCCATGAAAATGCTAACCATTACCATTGGGATTTTAGCGTTAGTTTCGTTCTTTTTCGCTAATAATGTAATTCCAGAAGCACAATACAAGTTCATTAACCTTAGAAAAACAATTGTTCAGCAAAAACCGGCTATGGCAATTGCGGAAGGTCAGTTTAATACAATTGGTACTTCAAACATAAAAGTTGATAAAAAATCGGGCGAAAATGGTGAAATCTTAGAAGGTGTTACCATGCATGTGAAAAACATCAATATGGGACTTGGCGCCAATACCATCATCAAAGCAAAACGAGGTTTATTAACAAGTGAAGACGATTCTAATTATTTACAATTAGAACTATACGATGGATATTATTACGAAGATGTACATCCTAAGAAATATGAAGAGCGCAAAAAAGTACCTTTTGCAAAAAGTAGTTTCAAACGATATGTCATTAATATTGATTTAACCAAATTAAATCAAGCAGAAATTGACGACGGAACGGTTACATCTGAAAAAATGCTTACCGTTTCAGAATTAATTTATACCATTGATTCATTAGATGTTGGTTATAAAAAAGATGTAATTTCCTTTGCAGATAATATTATTTCAAGAAATGATAACATCTTTAACAAAGAGCAACCATTAAGAAATTCTATTTCTGCAAAGAAAGAAAACGAAATAAAAGATTTATTAAGCATATTTACACCTGCTGAAAAAATTCAAATTGCCGAAACGGCAAAAAACAATGTTTCGAGTACTGAATTTAGCATCCACAACAGTAAAACAGAATTAGAATACAAGTCAAAAAATATCAATCAGCATTGGTTAGCTATTTATGAAAAATTCATTATTGCCTACTCTTGCTTACTAATGTTTTTTATTGGAGCACCATTAGGAGCCATCATTAGAAAAGGTGGTTTAGGCTTACCAATTGTATTTGCTATGTTAATTTTTATAACATTTCACTTTATAAATACATTTGGTAGAAAATTAGCACAAGAAGACAGTATTCCTGCTATTTTAGGTTCAACACTTTCATCAATAATACTAACACCATTAGCAATTTTCTTAACCTATAGAGCTACAAACGATATTGGTATCATAATTAATTGGGATTGGATTATCGATCCAGTAAAAAAACTATTTAGTAAAAAAATAACTAACGACAACAACTAAACCCCATGTCAAACAAAATACAACTAAACACCATTGAAGAAGCTATAGAAGACATCCGTCAAGGAAAAGTAATCATAGTAGTCGATGATGAAGATAGAGAAAACGAAGGTGATTTTTTGGCTGCAGCCGAAAAAGTAACACCTGAGATGATTAATTTCATGGCAACACACGGAAGAGGATTAATTTGTGCGCCGTTAACCGAAAGTCGTTGCAAAGAATTAGATCTTCATGCTATGGTTCGTAACAATACCGACCACATGGAAACTGCTTTCACGGTTTCGGTAGATTTAAAAGGAAAAGGTGTTAGTACCGGAATTTCTGCTTCAGATAGAGCAAAAACTATTGAAGCCTTGATTGATCCAGAAACCAAACCTTTTGATTTGGCTCGTCCTGGACACATTTTTCCATTAATTGCAAAACAAGGTGGTGTGTTGAGAAGAACTGGTCATACTGAAGCAGCTATTGACTTTGCTCGCTTGGCAGGATTTAAACCAGCTGGAGTAATTGTTGAAATCATGAACGAAGACGGAACAATGGCACGTTTACCACAATTGGTAGAAGTAGCTAAGAAATTCGACTTAAAATTGGTTTCGATTGAAGATTTAGTTGCCTACAGAATGCAACACGACAGTCTAATACAAAAGAAAGAAGATTTTGATATAGAAACACGTTTTGGAACATTTAGAATGCGTGCTTATTTACAAACTACCAACAAACAAGTACACATTGCTTTAACAAAAGGAACTTGGAATGCAGGAGAATCAGTTTTAACCAGAATCAACACAACACAAGTAAACAATGATATTTTAGGCACACTAACCAGCGATAACGATAAAAAGTTAGATAGTGTTTTCCGTTCAATAAACGAAGCAGAAAAAGGTGCTATTGTTTTTATAAATCAAGAAGTAAAATCCTTAGAACTATTAGAACGTATTACAACTTTAAAAACACTACAAAGCCAAGGCGAAATGAGAGCTCCTCAAATTAAAATGGACACCAAAGATTTCGGAATCGGAGCTCAAATCCTCCACGACTTAGATATTACTAAAATCAAATTACTATCTAACAGCTCTGCTCCTACTAAACGAGTAGGAATGATAGGCTACGGATTAGAAATCACCGATTATGTAAATTATTAATAAAAAAACGCTCAAGACAACTTGAGCGTTTTTTGTATATGATTAATGGTGGCTGAGGTACTCGAAGGCAAAAGGTAAACCGTTGCCTAATCGGTTACTGAGCTTGTCGAAGTATCGAAGGCAAAAAGTCATAAAAATTGGTGGCTGAGGCACTCGAAGCAACCAATTTTATCATATCTCATCTAAATCTCTATAAGCCTTTGCTAATAATGGCAACAACTCACTTTTACCTTCAATTAAAGCTTCTTTCTTTTTCCTACTCCAACCCTGAACTTGTTTTTCTCTATAAAATGCCTCATCAATTCTTGAATATTCTTCATAATACAAAAGAGAAACTGGCGACCTCTTTTTTGTATGATTAGCACCTTCACCATTTTGATGCTGTTCCAATCTTCTCACTAAGTCAGTTGTACTTCCGGTGTAATAACTACCATCAGCACAAAGTAAAATGTACATATACCCTTTCATACTATTTATTCATTTATGGTGGCTTCGAGAACCTCAGCCCCCATATCATATTTTCTATAGAACTACTCAAAACCGTTGCCTAGTCGGTTACTGAGCTTGTCGATGTATCGAAGGCAAAAAGTCATAAAAATTGGTGGCTGAGGCACTCGAAGCCACCAATTTTAAATAAACTTCCCTTACAATCAAAGTATTACTTCATCAATTTCTTTAACTTCTTAGTAGGTTTCATGTTGTTTTTCTCATTTTTACAATAAGCAATTAACAACTCAACAACACGATTATGAATCTCACCATTAGATAAATTAGCCCCTTTATTTTCCAAAACAACTTTTGGCAAAGCCATCATATACAATCCAAATAAGTCATTATTTCCTTCGGTTAGCTCCACAGCCTTAGAATCGATAGAAAAAGAATAGTCAGTCCCTTCCATCCATTTCAAAACATATTGCATAGCCGATAAACGGTTTAAGTTATTTGCTTCAAAAGGAGTACTCAAAAGAAAATTAGAACATTCCAAGACTTTTGCTTCGGCCTTTCCATAATCTTCCATTTTTTGCAAAGTACCCGAATCTAAAGACGTATAATCTTGGGCAAACAAATTCAAACTACTAAATACTAAAACCAAACATAAAATTACTTTTCTCATAAATATAAAATTAAAATTAATTATCACTTGTCATTCCGCCAAAATAGAAACGTAAGTTCAGCGTAGCTAAAACTCCTACATCGTAGGCTTCCGCTTTACGCAGTAAAACCCACCTTCCCCATTCATCAATCAAACTATCCAAAACCCATTCATCACTCAACGATAGTTTAAAATCTCATTTCGTATAACATTTAAAATTGCTGTAGGATAATAAAACGTTTTCTTCAAATTGTCAGTTTCATAAGCAACATTTTCAAGCACAATTACACTTGTCTTCGTTTCTGGAAAATAAAAGTTCATCGAAATAAATCCAGGAGCAAAACCAGTCTGTCCAAGTTGCAAAATATCTTCTTTGGTATCAACCGTTATTCCGTATCCATATTCCGTAACTCCAAATATTGGGTGATTACGAACAGCTCCATTTTGTTTGGTCTTTACCATTTTCAGAGTCCTACTTTTTAACAATTTTCCACTATAAAATTTTTCGTTCCAAATAGTTAAATCTTCCGCTGTAGATAAGAAAGAACCAGCAGCAACGTAGTTTTCAAATGTTTCGGTTTCAAATTCAATGATACCATTTTCATTTTCTGTATATCCTTTAACCAAATTAGTATATGCTTTATCGTCAGGATGGAACGTATTTTTCATTCCACATTCCTCAAATAAGTCTTTTGATAGCGTAGCAAATGATTTACCAGAAGTGCTTTCAATAATTTTAGCTAATAAATCATAACCAATTTGTGAATAGGAATATTGAGTCCCAACTGGAAAACTAGTTGGTTTGTCTAATTGAGTAATACCATGCATATGCGTCAACAAATGATGCACAGTAACCGTATCTGCCCAACTTTGAGTCAATTCAGGTAAGTAGTTTCGAATGGGTGTAAATAAGTCAACATTTCCTTTATCAAATTCCCGAAGCACTAAAACTGCTGTAAATTGTTTGCTAATTGAACCTATCACAAACTGATCATTTGGTTGTAAAGGCTCTTTTTTAGCAATGTCCGAATAGCCAAATGTTTTAAAATAGTTAGTTTGCCCTTTTTGTGAAATAAGAATAACACCGTTAAAAGGCTTTGTAGTTGTAGTCAAAATCAAACTATCAATTTGTTTTTCAATAGAATTTTGCTGCCCAAACGTTACAAGGGTAGTTGTAAGAAAAAGTAGTAAAAAAACTAGGTATTTCATTGTTGTGCTTTCTTGTTGCTATATTGTTTTATAATTTTTAAAATTCGGTATTTGCTTATTCAAACACTTCAGAACCGATATACATCACTCATTGCCAGACAGCTTTGCTCGAAGCGTCAAAACATTCAACATTCAACATTCCCTATCCCTTGTCATGCTGAACTCCTTTCCTCTTGTCATGCTGAACTCGTTTCAGCATCTCCTTCACAGTAGGCAATAGCTTTACACAATCAAAGCTGTCATTCCGCCAAAATAGGAATCTCCTACATTGTAGGCTTTTGCTTTACGTAGTTCAAGCCTGTCATTCCGCAGAATAGGAATCTCCTACAAAGTAGGCTTTTGCTTCACGAAGTAGAAGCTGTCATTCCGCCAAAATAGGAATCTCCTAACCTTAGGCACACGCTTCACGTAGTGAAGCCCACCACTTTTCACCCATCACCCATCACCCATCACCTCTCATAAAACACCCCAAAATTCTGAACCGTTTCATACCAACTATCCGACTCTTCAATATACATCGATTCCAGTGGCAAATCCAAACTAAACCCTTTCATACCATCGTTTACATTATCCATTACCGCCAATCGAGCATTTTCAGAATAATTTTCCAATACAAAGGCTAATATAAAAATTGACTCCTGATTGCGAAGCATCACAAAATGATACACCTCTTTTATATTGCTATTTTTACTAAAAGCTTCTAACAATTGACTCTTATTAGCACCATCAATTGGATGTTGCGGAAACCCAACTTGCACTTGTGTTTCTTCTTGCACTGTAGTAGTAGAAATATTTTCTCTGTTACGTTCCAACACAAACATAGTTTCTTGTTCGCTGTCAATAACAATACGACCAAAACTATGCTCTTCAGCCAATTCCAACACAGCATGAGCAGGCATTGCCATAAAAGCAGTTTCCCTATCTGTCCATTTACTCAAAGCAGTTTCAGAGGTAAACACCCCAAAAACCAACATCCCATCTACATTAAAAACAGTCGTAAAACCAATTGAAGTACCTTTTTCAAGTGTTTTCCATTCATTCGATTTCGACTGTTCGCCATCAGTAGGAACCACTAAAAAAGCACGAGGTCCATACAACTCCTCTATCACTTTTTTATAGTTTTCGGGTGTTTCATTTTGATGATACGCTTGTATCAATTGCAATAAAACCGAATTATCTGGTGTAAACTCGGGTTCTTTTTTGCCGAATAGTTTGTTGAATAGACTCATTATATTATTTATTCACCTGCTTAATTAAACTCATAACATACTCAAGATTATCAGTATTACTAACTATCAATTCATAATCCCCATTACCCCAATGCCCTGTTTCTGATACATCTTTAGTCAATCCTTTTGGGTCGTCTAATTGTCCTTTTTTCAAATTGATAAAGATTTTTAACCCTTTTTTCAATAAAACTATATCCGATATGTTTTTATCTTTCTTGAAAGCTATATACAGTTTTTTTGGCACAATTTCTACCTCATCAAACAAGTTCAAAATTGCATTTTTATAAGACTCATATAATTCAACCATTTCATCAGAAGCTCCATTCAAATGGTCTTCTTCTGTATAAACTTTAATTTCAGAAGTTACTGACTTTATTTTTTCATTCTGTTGCGTTACTGGTTTGATACTTTCTGCCGACCTAGTTTTCTTTATTGGATTAATGCTAATAATATCATTTTCAAAACGCTTAATTTCCCATAACTCAATGGCAATGTCTTTGAAGTTAGTAGCCAAACGTTGATTTTCTGTAAAACTTGGCGAAACAAAAACAACTCTAGTTTGAGACCAATCTACTTTACCACTATGTAAGTTCTTGTTCAACGTTTCATTATAAGTCAAAACAAAATCAGCTTTGTTCTCCAACATCAAACTTAAATAAGTAAAACCTTGGTCAACAACACTAACATTTTTATCTCTTTTATATTCTATGATTATAAAAGCATTAGACTGACTATCGTAAGCTAAAGTATCAATACGTTTACCTTTAATACTAAACTCACTTTTAACAAATTCTAATCCAGTTAGCAAGCTTAAGTTTTGCTCAAATAGGTTTTGAATTTCGCGCTCTAGTTTAAAAGGTTTTTCTTTTAAAGTATGTAATTGACTTTTATTGACTTGATATAAATTCATTTTTAAAAAATATTTTCACTTAAAGTTAATATTGGCAAATAATCAATTTGAGTTCTCTCATATTCCTTTTTGTAATCCAGCATCCATTTTTTGATTTGTTTGTTATTTTCTATTCTAAAATCTTGTTTAAAAGTATCCTTTAATTGAATTTCAAAATAATACTCAGTTGCGGAGTTTTCTTTCCCTTTTATTTTAGATTTATGTTTGTGCTGAATCGATTTAATTTCTCCAAAAAAAGAAGTTAAATAAAACGGCTTTGCGCGACCACCTGAATAAATTACTACTTTGTTAGCATTATATAAATCATACGGAAAACCTATTAAGTTATCTTGCTTATCTGTTGAATGAAAATAAAACGTTTTTTGTTTGCCTAGCTTATCTAAATCTTTACTTCTGATATAACCCAATACAACTTTTTCCTTTTCTTTTGGCTCTTCAGTTAAATACAACTCCAATTGCTTTTTCGTTTCAAAACCACTTATTTTCTGTTTGTATAGATTGGCTATCGATACATCTTCTATTTCTAGTTTTCGGTTTTTGCTAATTTCTAAAAACTCAGTTTCCATATCAATACCTAAAAACCTTCTGTTTGTTAAATTGGCTGCAATTCCTGTAGTGGAACTTCCTGCAAATGGATCTAAAATCCATGCGCCTGGTTTGGTAGATGCTAAAATAATACGGGTTAAAACAGACAATGTTTTTGTGTAGGATGTTTGTCACACGATTTTTCTATTTTGCAATGGTCGGTAATTTCCAAATTTTATTTATTGAATCAAATTTTATACATCATATTTATCTATTTCGTAAGTCACAAAATCATTTTCTGATAATATAACTTCTTCTTCTAGATACATTTCTTTTACTTTTGATATTGCCTCATCAACATTTTTTGCCTCAATTTCGACTATTTTTGACAAGAATTCTTTAATTTCAATTTTAAAAGTTTCCATAACTAATCTTTTTGTATTTACCACGACCAACAAACTCAATTATAGCTTTATCACGCAGAATCTGAAGTTGTTGTCTGATTTTATCTTTAATAAAATTATTGTTTGGATATTTTTGTTTTAATTTTTCTTCAAATCTATAGATTTCTTCAAGGGTAAATGTTTCCTTTTTTATTGAATCAACACAATTCATAATATCTAAAATCCATCCTCTACTTTCTTTACTTTTTGATTTTAAAAATTCTGTGCTCCCCCATTTCTGTTGAACAACTTTCTTTGAAATTATTTCTGAATTTTTAATCAAGAAAATTTTTCCACTTTCAGGAACTTTTGAAATATCAATATTGCAACCAATCCAACCAGCTCTTTTTGCTGTTTCACTTAAAGGTTTTCTTTTTTCAATAATTTCAGGTATGAAAAAATGCTTTGGTATAATTAGAAAATTATTTACGAAAAGATTTTTTTTATCATAGTTTAAAAAGAAAAAATTTGGATTATCATCTGAGGTTATTCTATCAATCATTGCTGAGTAAGCTCCATCAACAATTTTATTTCCTACTTTATTTCCATCCTTACTCTTTAATTCATATTGCTCTAAACATATCTTACAAAAAAAGTCTGCTACCGGTTTATTATTTTCAAATTCAGATAATACAGCATTTCCACAACAAGGGCAATAACTATTATTTTTAACCCAATTTTCAGTTAATACTCTCGCAATTTGAGAATTACTCTTATAATTATTAGCTAAATTAATATCAAATTGAAGATTCATATTTATTCATGTAAATTAAAACAAAACAGCACCTCCTCCAACAAAAGGCTCAACATAAGTAAACTTTTGTGAAGTAAATTCTCTTGGTAACGCTTTTTCTATATCGGTGATTAACTGGGTTTTGCCTCCAGCCCATTTTAAAAATGGTTTTGCTCGCATATATTTTTATTTGCTAAATTCTATTTCCCCAAACTTAATTAAAAAAAAGCACCTATACAACCCGTAAAAATACCTGATTTTCAAACCAGGTAAAAATACGGGGTACATTCTCCAGCTAAAGTAAATAAAGGGTTTGAGATAAAAATGTGGAAAACCGTAAACTCAATTATTTTTTATCATAGCCATAATTGATATTAAAATGATCCAAATAATTTTCAATTACGCTAAACTCACCATATTGTTTAGAAAGAAAATAAGGTAAAAACTTTGTTGGAGTTATCTCTCCCTTTAAAACAGCATCCGTATAAGCCATAAAAGAGTGTTTAACCCCTACTTCACCAAACACCTCTAAAGCCTCTTTTATTTTAGCCTTAATATTAGCATTAAAAACCAACGTAGTCTTAGATTTTGCCCTTTTCTGTTTAGAATCTTCATTATACATTTGCAACCTATTATCGTAAGTCAATTGCAAGCCAATAAGATAATTGTCTATAAACTTTTCCTCTTCTACTTTTGTTTGCTCAATAAAATCTAGGGTGTGATGATTCAAATGATTAAACTTAAAAAAACCGCTTAACCTACCCTTATTATTTTGATGAAAATATTTTTCTAAATAAAGCATTAGCTCTTCAATATCGTAAGTACTAAAAGCTTTAATAACATCAACATCACGGTAACTATATTGAGTTGGAGTGAGATTAAATTTTAATTGAAGTAAAGAAAGAGCGTCAGCAAAAATTTTTAATTTTTCATCACTATCTGATAATATATCTTCTTTTTCTTTTTTGATATTGCTTATAGTATTCTTATTAATATTCTTTTCTTGATAGGTTTCAACCAACGGAAGGTAAAATTCTGCTAATAGTTGTCTGAAATCATACAATGGTTGTCCGTTTTCTTCCAATACATAAATCTTAGGTAAATCCTCATGAATTTTAGGATAGTGAACCGTAAAATGTTTCACTTTTGGCATCCCTTTAACCTCAGTGCTAATATAACCCAACTCTTCAAAACGTTTAATAATCGTACTTAAAGAATGTTTTTTGATACCCGTTTCATTAAAAATAGTTTCACTACTATGATAAAACGGTTTGTGTTTAAAAGCATTTCCTTTAACTACCATATATTCAAAAAAAACAACCTCTTCACAGCCAAAATAACTGTAATTATAACGTTGAAGTTTTCGTATATTAATAGCAAGCGGATGCTTATCTTTTTTTGATTTTGAAAACATAAGAATCAATTTAGGAATTAAAAAAAGAAAGCCTACAAATACAAATATCCACCAATATCATTTCGACACAGCGATAAAGTAAAACTCCTATGAATCAAGTAATACAGTTTATCAAAAAAACAACCAATACAGGTACGATAAACAATAAGAAGCCTATACAAAGGCAAATCAGTAAGAAAGAAAAATTTCATAAAACGTGGCGTTGAATTAAACAATAACATTTCGTATCAGGGGGATATACTACACCAACAAAAATAAAACCCAACACTTTGAAAACCAACTAAAGTTATCAACAAAACCAAGCCCTTTTCAACAAATAACACCCCATTCAACACACTCATTCAACACAAACCCATCCCCTCAAACTTGTCATCCCGACATCGGAGGGAACTCACTAGCTATTCACACAACCCATTCACCACAACCCATTCACGCAAACCATTCAATCAACACAATCCCCTCACCACAGTCTTGTCATCCCGACGCAGGAGGGACCTCACTAGCTAATCACACAACCCATTCAACACAATCTTGTCATCCCGACGCAGGAGGGAACTCACTAGCTATTCACACAATCCATTCACCACAACCACACTCACCACAATCCCCCACAATCTTGTCATCCCGACGCAGGAGGGTCCTCACAAGAAACTCACACAACCCACTCAACACAACCCACTCAACACAACCCACTCAACACAACCCACTCAACACAATCCACTCACCACAATCTTGTCATCCCGACGCAGGAGGGAACTCACTAGCTATTCACACAACCCAGTCAACACAATCCCCCACCCACAATCTTGTCATCCCGACACAGGAGGGACCTCACTCGCTAATCACAAAAACCTATCATTCAAAAACTCAAAATTCGAATTAAAACCCCGAATCAAATCAATCTTCTTCTCCCTTCTCCAACCCTTCAATTCCTTTTCTCTAGCAATAGCATCCTGAATCCAAGTAAACTTCTCATAAAAAACCAAATACCCCAATTGATACCTACCCACAAAAGAAGACACATTATTAGCTTGAATAGAATCCAAATGTTGTTGCAATCGAATAGAAAGATTATTAGTAACACCGATGTAGAAAGTGGTGCGATGTTTATTAGTTAGAATATAAACATAATAGGTATGATACCCAGTATCTTGAAGAAAATTTTGCATGGCGTATAAATTATAAAAACAAAAATAATAATTTTTTAAACAAGTGAGACACTTCCTCACGTCAGTGTGACAAAAAAAATCACCACAATCCATTCAGCACAATCCTGTCATCCCGACACAGGAGGGAACTCACTAGCTATTCACACAATCCACTCAACACAACCACACTCACCACATTCCCTACCCACAATCCTGTCATCCCGACAACGGAGGGAACTCACAAGAAACTCACACAACCCACTCAACACAATCCTGTCATCCCGACACAGGAGGGAACCCACTAGCTATTCACCACAATGCATTCACCACAATCCCACTCAACACAAACCCCTACCCACAAACTTGTCATCCCGACAACGGAGGGACCTCACTAGCTTTTCACACAATCCACTCACCACAATCCACTCACCACAATCCCCTACCCACAATCTTGTCATCCCGACATCGGAGGGAACTCACTCGAAACTCACACAATCCACCTCACCACAATCCCCTACCCACAATCCTGTCATCCCGACAACGGAGGGAACCCACTCGAAACTCACACACCCCCACAAAAAAAAACTCCCCACCATCAGCAGGGAGAAAAACCATACATTTTTGAACACTAGATTGGTTTTATCAAATCAAGACAACCAAAAACTACATCACCTCAACAATATTCAGCACATTATACGCCCCATTATTCAAAGCATACTGTTGCCCATTCACCTCCTGAAAAAACTCAATCAGCAAAACCACAAACTCAAAACCAGATCCAACAGGCACACCACTTGGTGACAAAGTAATCGTAGAAACAGCCCCATCAATCGGAAGATTAGAAACAGCACTATAGGCAATATCAGAAGCACCCGTTTCAAAATCCAAATTCACAAACCCACTTTGCAAACTAAAATGCGTAGCACCCTCTGGAAAACGAATTTGCTCAGTCGGTTTCAAATCCGTAATAGTAATAACACCTGTTCCAGAATCCACAGTAATCGGACTAAAAAACACACTACGCATAGTCGCACGATTATTAAAATCAAAGCCCTTTAAATACGATTTACCAGTAGCAGTGGCCAAACCTTCCACCACATTACGTTCTCCCCTTGCCGAAACCAAGTCTTGATTCTTAATATCCGACATAACTTTCATCAAACGACTCGATAGCTTACTATCTTTCGCCTTAAACACAAAGCTACTCACAGCATCACGCAACAGCTTTCCAGAGCTAGTGCCATTTTCCCTTGTTCTCACAAACGCTGGGTCATTCATAATTCTGTTTTTGCTAACACCCCCTTTGGTGCGCACAAAGTACCCATCAGCACTCTTGTAGAAAGTCACATTATCCAGTGTACCTTCAATCTTAAATAAACTACTGTTTTTTGCCATTTTAAGTGGTTTTAAAATTAAACATACACAAAGATAATATACACCTAAACCCCAGTAAAAACAATACTTCCGATTGTGAATAAAAGTGTATAAAACTTCCGTATTTGCACTTTTTTGTTACCAAAAAAACATGTATATTAGTATCGTTCTTTTAAGAAAAATACCAAAAATTAATTGAAACTAAACTCATTTATGAAAACCAAAAAAGTAGTAACAAAAGTAATTTTAAGCCATACAAATGAAGAGAATTTGCATCAACACAACAGACGTGATGTTTATTACAGGTAAAAGCGAAAGACAATCGCGAAACATTATTAACGACATTAAAGACCATTTTGGAAAAGCCAAACACCAAGTCGTTACTATTAAAGAATTTTGCGAGTATTTGGGTTTTAAGGAAGAAGAAATTAAAAGTTACATAAAGTAAATCCCTCCCGTAACTTTCCCACACAAACTAGGTAGATAAAGAGTACATAGTAGGAACAAATAGCAATCAAAAAAAGAGTTCGCAAACAGCGAACCAATTTTTCACACCCTAAATCCAACCCATAAAAAAAACCGATTCATTTCTGAATCGGTTTTACCCTGCGGAGAAAGAGGGATTTTGTAACCTCTCCCAAGCCTTATATTTATTGACTTCACGATTTAATTTCAAAACGAGTGCACCGAAAAGTGCACCTTTAAATTTAGCTCAATTTGGTACCTATATTGATAGTAACAAATTTAAACCTTTTCATTCGCATTTCCAAACCTAACAAGTTTAAAAATTAAATAAGCTAATAATATCTTTTTAATCCAATAAAGCACCTCTCACCTCTTCAATTTTTAATCCAGTATGCTCACAAAATTCTGCTATGCTTACAAGACTATTTTTAGGCTTTCTGAGCGACTTTCTAACCTCATTTAATATTCTTGTGCTTTGTCTGTAACTTTTGCCTGTAACATGCTGTATGTCTTTTGGATAAATACATACTCTTTTTGATGTATGTTTCATACTTTATCTATGGCTTTGATTAGACTTTGCTTACCTCTTGCTAACTATTATACAGAAGTTTATATTGTAAAATTATTGAAAATTTTGATTGGATTAACTTCGGAATAGGATGTGGTAGCGGTTGTTTAGCACTTCTTTGTATTTTTCTTTGTATTCCTCTGATAGGAATGAGTTATCAATCCATTTTAGGGCTAGTTTTTTGTTTTTTATGAATCTTTTTGAGAGGCTGGTTAGCTGTTTTTGGTTGAGTCCTAAACTTAAACCTAAACGTTCGAAGTGCTCCCATTGTATTTTCTTTTTTTTGCCTTCTAAAGTTAAAGCTAATTCTTCTGTATCTTCTGGGTTTACGATGGCTACATTTAACAGGTCATAGGCGGGTGCTAATATCCAACTGTCTTCTTTGTTGATCATGGAGAAGTTTTTTAAATGCATATCGTTGTTTCCTGTTAGAAACGAAAAAATGGCTATTTCTAGAAAGTATAGTTTGTCTAATAAGGTGTTGTCTGAAAATTCATTTAGTGCTTTTCCTACCTTTTCCATGGAGCTTTTGTATTTGTCGAATGCTTCTGTGATTTGGAACATATCGAGCATGTGGATTTTTTCTCCTGTTTCGGTGCGGTCGATGCGTTTTGTGATATAGGATAATTCGCCTGATTGTAAACGAATCAAACTTGATTTCACCACATTAATTCCAAATGCTTCTGCAATACGCATGGTTACATGTTCGTTTTCGGGCATTTCTGGAAAGTGGTTGGATGGCGGTTTGAAAATATAATTTCCACCTAAAGCTCCTACTACAGTCAAACGACCTTTATTGCCGTCTTGCATAGTGTCATTAATAACTGATAATGATAATTTAGGTTGTACTCCTGGAACTGCGACACTTCTTTCCACTACATTTTTAGCAAGCTCCGACATTTGTTGTAAGGAATGTTCGAAAACAGGTTGTTGTTTGGTTCCAAAAAAATCCAAACTGCATTGTTCGTGAAAATCTCCCGATGCGTTTTTATCCAGTAGTTGATAACAATATAAACACTTTTTACTCATTTTCGTTCTGTATTGGTTGCACACTTACGGCTCCTATGCAGTTTTGACAACATGCTAATAACAATCCCATGCGATCATTGGGATTAATTTTCCAACTTTTTGAAGCAATGTCTAATAACCAACCTTCTGGAATTAAACCTTCGAAAAAAGGAAATAATCTTTTATCTGTATAGGGCTTACTACTCACAGGCATGGTTAATGAAATTGACTCTTTTGGATGTTCGGCTATGTATTTTTCATCGTATTGAAAAACATAATCACCATCATCTGTCTCCGTTAGTATTCCAGCTATAACTTCTTTGTAATATATATTGGCTCTCCTCATGCTGCTTACTCGTTATTTTTCGTTAGTTCTCTCGCATTAACTGGAGCTAGTGTGTGACCAAACATTTTAAGTACCTGATTTACCTTTTCTAGATTCAAGTTTTCTTTGCCTTGCTCTATTTTTCGGATAACGGTTAGTGCAACCCCAGCACGTTCTGCAAACTCCTCTTGGGTCAGTTTTACTTCGTTTCTTTTGGTTTTAACAAAATTCGCTAATGTCGTCATGATTATATGCTTTTACATCTATTTTGAGCAAATATAGCAAATTATATGTAAAAACATATAAAATGTATTGCTGTTTATTTTTTATATGTAAATACATATAGTTTGTTCTAATTAGGAATTGAGACAAAATAGGTCAAATGTGTCTAAAAATGCCATTTGGTACACCTCAACGTAAAAACAGTTCTTATACTTCTAAAATTTGCAGTGTAATTATTTCAGAAAGTGTTGCAACCGAGTTTTGAATGATTTGTGAAAGTGAAAAAATGTTGAACTAAAATTTTGAAGTTATGGCTAGACAGAAAGGCATAATTAAGTTAAAAGGTACTATCGGGGATATTACTTTTTATAAGACGCAGGATGGACATTTAGCTCGTGAGAAAGGTGGCATTGAGGCAAGTAGAATTGCTAGTGACCCTGCGTTTCAAAGAACGCGTGAGAACGGTTCTGAATTTGGTAGAGCTGGAAAGGCTGGTAAGCTTTTAAGAACGGCTTTACGTCCATTGTTGTTAAATTCTGCTGATGGTAGAATGGTGAGTCGTTTAACGCAACGTATGGTGAAAGTTATCCAGATGGATGCTGTGAGTGATAGAGGATTACGTAATGTAATTGATGGGGAGATTGAATTGGTTCTAGGCTTCGAATTTAATATTCGTGGGAAATTAGGAACTTCATTGTTTGCTCCTTTTACTACGGATATTGACCGAGTGGCTGGAACTTTGGATGTTAGTATTCCTGCTTTTATTCCTGCGAATATGATTGCTGCTCCTAGTGGAACTACTCACTTTAAAGTGATTTCTGGTGGAGCTGCAATTGACTTTACAGCGGAATCCTATGAAGTGAATACTTCTGAAACTGCAATTTTACCTTGGGATGGTACGGCTACGGCTGTGATTAACTTGAGTAATGCGGTGACTGCGAACTCTACTCACCCACTTGTTTTGGCTCTTGGTGTGGAGTTTTACCAACAAATTAATGGGCAAATGTATCCGTTGAAAAATGGCGCTTTTAACCCGTTATCGATTGTTGCTGTAGACGGAGGCGTGTAAGCTGGAAGTTTATGATACTGTTTTTGACAAGAACTTATTTCCCTGAAGGAACAAATGGAAAATTGGAATGTGAAGGCAAATTGATTAGTTATACTATTGAATTGCCGTGGAAACGAAATGAACGTGGGATTTCCTGTATTCCGGAAGGGAAATATTTTATTAGAAAGCGATATAGTGCGAAATACAAATGGCATTTGGAATTGGTGAATGTACCGAACAGAACGTATATTTTGATACATCCAGCCAATAATGCGAAAAAGGAATTGCGTGGCTGTATTGCTCCTGTTACGAAACTTTCTGGACCTGGTTTAGGTTTGCTATCTCAAAAAGCTTTTACTGTACGTCTTCAAACTAAATTGGACTTTTGCTAAGAGAGTATTTAGTTAATAATTCAAAGATAAAAGATTTTTTTGATTAGTTGTTAATTTTGATTTTTGGTACTCATTTCTTCGGTTTATAATAGCCATTTTCTTTAATCGTTCACGTTCTTTTAAAATTAATTCACCTCTTCCAAAATACACGTCTGCAGGAGTTAAGTTGTTTAATGATTCATGATAGCGTTCATTGTTATAACGATAAACAAACTTTTCTAAAGCAGCTTCTAATTCTTCTGGAGCGAAGTAATTATCAAGTTTTACAACATTTTTCATGGTTCTGTGATAGCGTTCAATTTTTCCTTGTGTTTGCGGATGATTGGGTCTGCCATGTACTTGTTGCATTTGATAATTGTCTTTTAAATACGATTTTAATTCGTTTGCAATGTAGCACGAACCATTGTCGGACAAGAGTTTTGGTTTTTGTTTAGTCATCAATTTTGCTTTCTTAATGGCTGTATCAACAGTTCTTTTTACATCATCGGCTTTCATGTTTGAGCAAAGTTCCCAGTGTACAATGTATCGGCTGTAATCGTCCAAAACCGTACTCAAGTAATACCAACCCCAACCCAATA
>Ga0209480_10000853_pt1 | contig 23424 bp, 26 predicted proteins | sample JI61114C2DNA_FD_187501 | JGI IMG/M metagenome (GOLD analysis project Ga0209480, IMG submission 187501) | Wastewater effluent complex algal communities from Wisconsin, to seasonally profile nutrient transformation and Carbon sequestration -... | ecosystem: Engineered > WWTP > Effluent > Algae... | reverse complement strand
TCCCACACTCCGCATCAGCCGGTCGGAGAGAAAACTGATCCTGGCCATATACCCGCTGTCTTCCAGCAGGGTGATGAGGCCAAAGAGGATCATAATCTGGGGCACGAAGAGGAGAATGCCACTGAGACCGGCAATCACCCCGTTCAGTAAAAGATCGGTCCACCGGGTATCCGGCAGGTTGGCCGACAATAACTGCGTGGTTTTCGAAAATCCGAGATCAATCCAGTCCATCGGGTACTGCGCCAGCCAGAAAACACTCTGAAAAAGCAGGAAAAGAACGCCGAGCAGAATCAGGTAACCCCAGCGGCGGTGCAACAGCAAATTGTCGAGCCGTTCGGTGAAAATGGACTTTTGCAGGGGATCGGGTTCCGATACCGCCTGCTGCATTATCTGCCGGATGCGGCTATATCGTTGCAGAATCTCTTCGGCCTGTGTCTTGGTGGGATTAAACTGGTTGCGGATTTCAATATTTTCAATAGTAGTTTGTTCGGTGGCCGTCAGGTCAAATGTCTCGTGGTTGATGAGATAGTGAATCGCTTTGTAATCACTCAGCTGGGGATAATGCCCTTTTATCTCTTCTATCGGGGCTGTGGCGAGGGCATTATTATCAATAAAATCCCGGACTGGGGTTTTATAGGCCTGCTGGACGGTTAGCTGTATGGCTTTTTTCAGTTCTGCAACACCCTTGTTTTTTCTCGGGTTCACGGCCACCACGGGCACACCCAGTTCTCTTTCGAGGGTACCCAGGTCAATTTTGATTCCTTTTTGGCGGGCCAGGTCCATCATCGTCAGCACCACCACCACCGGCACTTTCAGGTCTATGATCTGGGAACAGAATAACAGATTTCGTTTAAGGTTGCTGGCATCGGCCACGGCCACCACCACATCGGCTTTGATGTCTTTGTCCTGTCCGATCAGCACTTTATAGCTCACCCATTCGTCCAGCCGCTTCGGATACAGGCTGTAGGAGCCGGGCAGGTCAATAATTTCGCCGCTGAAACCGCCAAAATCAGCATGGCCGGTCTTTTTATCAACGGTGACCCCGGGAAAATTCCCCACCTGCTGGTTCAGGCCGGTAAGGCAGTTAAACAGCGAACTTTTTCCGCTGTTAGGGTTGCCGACCAGGGCAATATGGATCCTGTTTTTTTCCACGATAAGTGACAACTATGCAATAAGAACGGCAAAAGTATTGCGGGACAGGGAAACCGCCTTACGAAATACGATTTTTAGTACGGGCAATCCGGAAAAAGATTGACCGAATTCTGGCAATATTCCCCGGGAAAAACGGCCGGGGACAATACCTTTGCAACTTATCAATCATTTTTCTATGTTTTCTTACCGCTCCGGACTTTCATTGGGTTTAGTATTGTTAGTGACCGCCTGTGCTCCTTCTAAAAAAGTGAATAAGGATGAAGTACAGTTGCTGGACAATCTTAAATCACATATCGGCTACCTGGCTGATGATAAACTGGAAGGCCGGCGTACCGGAACCAATGGAGAAAAACTGGCGATGGAATATATCAGCGGCCAGTTCAGCAGCATTGGCTTGCAGGCCAAAGGCAGCAACGGGTTTTACCAGGCGTTTGAAGTAAATGAAGGTAAACAGACAGACCCGTCCACGCAGTTCAGTATTAACGGCAATCCGCTGGAGCCCGGAAAAGATTTTTTCCCGATGGCCTATAGTGCCGGCATCAGTATGGAAGCGTTGCCTTCCATTGCGGTACAGGAAGCGGAGATGCCCTGGTTTGTGGATCTCAAAGACGCCCTCGAGGAAAATAAAAGCAACCCGCATTTTGATGTCAGCAATTATGTATACACCAATTGCAAAAAAGCAAAGGATAAAGGCGCCACTGCGGTTATATTATATAATACATCGGCCACTGACGATAAACTCGCTTTTAACGGAAAAGATAAATCGGAAACCCTGGCCATTCCGGTTCTTTATGTAAAGAAAGAAGCCGCGGCAAAATATTTTAAAGACCCCTCCGCCACACTCAATGTAAAGTTTACCGTTTCCCTGAGTGAAAAGAAAAGAACCGGCTATAATGTGGTGGGTTATTTAGACAATGGTGCGGCCACCACCGTGGTGCTGGGAGCGCACTTTGATCACCTCGGATATGGTGAAGACGGAAACTCAAGACATACAACCACGGAGCCGGCCATTCATAATGGCGCCGATGATAATGCCAGTGGAACAGCCGCATTGATTGAAATCGCGAAGCGGTTAAAAACCTCCGCGGCAAAAAATAACAACTACCTGTTTATTTCCTTCTCCGGTGAGGAACTTGGTTTGTTCGGTTCAAAATATTTTACCGATCATCCGACGATTGATCTGAAGACCGTAAACTATATGATCAATATGGATATGGTGGGCCGGCTGAATGACAGCAGTAAAGTGCTGACCATTGGCGGCTATGGTACGTCCCCTGCCTGGGCCAAAGTAATCAGCAATGGCAATGTTCCGCAAGGAACAGGTAAAAACGTAACTACGGGAATTGTGATCCGCACCGACAGCAGCGGTACCGGTCCCAGTGATCATACTTCTTTTTATCGCAAAGACATTCCGGTGCTGTTTTATTTTACCGGACTGCATACCGATTACCACAAGCCCAGTGATGATGCGGACAGGATCAATTATACCGGCGAAGCCCTGATTATCCGGCATATGCTGGGAGTGATTCAGTCACTGAATGAGGAACCGCGTCTCGCTTTTCTCAAAACCCGTGAAGCGCAAACCACCACTTCGGCGCGCTTCAGTGTATCCATGGGTATTATGCCGGATTATACCTGGTCCGGTACAGGACTCCGTTCCGATGGTGTAAGTGAGGGCAAGCCGGCCCAGAAAGCCGGACTGAAAGCCGGGGACATCATCCTGCAGATCGGGGAGTACAAGATTACCTCCATGGAAAGCTATATGCAGACACTTGGAAAATTCAAGAAGGGAGATACCGTAAAAGTGATTTACCTGCGGGGTAAAGACACGCTGACCACCACGGTTCAGTTCTAAAGTGTAAATTACAGTATGGCCGAAAAAAACAAACTGGTACTCGATACCCGGGAGCTCACCGAAGGGTTCTTTGAAGATACCCGTTTGCTCGGCATCATGGCCCCGATAAAGGATTACCAGTTTTGCTGGCACCTCAACAATTCGATCGGTCTTGATTTCCGGATCAATGATATTGAGATAAAAGTCATCCGCAAGAAGCGCGACTATTTTTTCTCCGTTTATGAATACCGCGTACCCACCGGTTCGCTGGAGCATTTTATTTATGCAAACCAGTTTGACGGAGAGTACCTCCTGCCTGAATTCAAACACTTCGATTTTCTCTGGCTCATGAAAGGCGACGAAGTAAATGATGAAACCCTGCAGGAAACCATCCAGATACTCCGGAGCATTAACAGCGTGCAGCTGGTTACGGAGCTTTCGATAGAGCAGATAAAGAATAAGGAGAATCTTGTGTTTTAATCATAATCGGGCAAACGCTAAGAAAGGATGAGTAATGAGTAATCAGTAATGAGTAGCTGATCGCACATAACTATATTTCTGAACTTCCCGCGTAGAGAAAAGTTCTTACTTTTTATTATTTTCCACAGCTACTCATTACTCATTATTGATTACTCATTTTTAACACCTTGTTCTATGTGGACACATACTGAAAACAAACTCCACCGCAAATTCACATTCGCCAACTTCAGCGAAGCTTTTGCCTTTATGACCCGGGTGGCCATGGAAGCGGAGAAGATGGATCATCATCCATTGTGGACCAACGTGTATAATACGGTCGAGATCTGGCTGAGTACTCATGACGCGGGAGATATCGTTACGGAGAAAGATCATCAGCTGGCGGCAAAGATTGATGGCTTATTATAAATACGGATCTATGTATAAACAACTCCTTTTGCTTTTTGTAGCTGCTTTGATATATTCCTGCAATAACGGAAGTCCGGTTGACGGAGGCCCTTGTCAGTATAAGGAAACAAGGTACCCGGCCCGGTTGATAAAACTCGAAACGCATGACAGCATGCGGTACAATGCCTGGTTAGAGCTGGAAGCCGGCATAACTTTTCCGGATAGAAAAGACACCGTGTTTTCAGAGAGTTTAAATGGCGGTCCGCTTTACGCGGAACAGATCGGCAAGGATTCCATTGCGGTTGGTAAAATATATACGTTAGTAAGAAAGGAAATTACTGAAGGCCATTGTACCCCCCGTGTGGATATGATCCTTTTCGAAATAAAACAATAACAGTGCCTGCAGCCTCCACCATATTAATGATTCGCCCGGCCGCGTTTGGGTATAACGACGAAACCGCGGCCAATAATTTTTTCCAGCACCATCCGGAAATAAACCGGGAAGCGTTGCAGGAAATGGCCCTGGCAGAATTTGATGCCATGGTGGAGATTCTTCGTCAGCAGGAGGTGGATGTACTGGTGTTGCCCGACAGCAAAGACCCCCCCAAGCCCGATGCGGTATTTCCCAATAACTGGCTGAGTACATCGCCGGATGGAAAAATATTTATCTATCCGATGTTTGCGGCCAACCGGCGTACAGAGAAAAGGGATGAATTACTGAAAGAGCTTGCGGATCTGTTTATCGTATCCGATGTACAGGACTGGAGTGAGTATGAAGCGGAGGGGCGATTCCTTGAAGGCACCGGCAGTATGGTCATTGATCATGAACATGAAATGATTTATGCGGCTATATCCGAAAGAACAAGCCTGGCCGTATTGGAGAAATTTGCCTCCGGCAACGGGTTCCAGGCTATTGTATTCCTGGCTACCGATACGGAAGGCAAACCGGTCTATCATACCAATGTGGTGATGGCCCTGGGAGAAAAGTTTGCCGTTCTGTGTGAAGAAGCGATAGAAGAAGAGTGGGAGCTGATTGCCGTTACCCAGTTACTGGAATCCTCGCATCATACAATCATTTCCATTACCCGGGATCAGATGTATGCGTTTGCCGGCAACATGCTGGAGATAAAAAACTGGAAAGGCGAATCGCTGATTGTACTCAGTCAGACTGCCATGGAGGCACTGCGCCCGGATCAGTTGAAACAACTGGAAACATTCGGAAAGCTCATACCCGTCTCCGTTCCCACTATCGAAAAAGTGGAAGGCGGCAGTGTACGTTGTATGATGGCGGAGATATTTTTAAAAAGAAAAAACTAAGGAAGAATCAGTACGGCCTTCTCCGCTTTTGCCGTGATTTGTCCGATCGGAGTGATGAATTCACCCAATCCATTCTTTTCTAATAGCGCGGTTACTTCGTCTTTCGCCGATGCCGCCACGGCAATCAGTAATCCGCCATTGGTCTGCGGGTCCGGTAATAACTTAAAAGCTTCCGCTACCGGTGTTCCTTTTTCAAACTTCACTTTTTCGCCATAGCTGCTCCAGTTGCGCGTGGTGCCATCGGGGAAAACACCCTGTGTGATATACTCTTTAACACCGGGAATGGCGGGGATCTTATCATACCAGACTTCCGCACTCAGCCCGCTGCCTTCAGCCATTTCGATCAGGTGACCCAGGAATCCGAAGCCGGTAACATCGGTCATGGCATGTACGCCTTTTATTTTTCCGAGCTCCTCCCCTGTTTTATTCAGCGTGGTCATTTGCCGGATGATAAAAGCCAGCAGCTCATCTGTAATCAATCCTCTTTTCTGCGCCGTGGATAATATACCCACGCCCAGCGGTTTGGTCAGAAACAACAGGTCGCCTTCATGTGCGGTATTGTTCTGTTTCAGGTTTTCAATGGGAAGAATACCCGTAACGGCCAGGCCAAAGATCGGTTCGGGTGAATCAATACTGTGTCCCCCCGCCAAGGGTATACCGGCTTCCAGGCAGATACTTCTTCCTCCTTCCACTACTTTCTGTGCCACTTCGGCGGGCAGTTTATTTACTGGCCAGCCCAGCACCGCAATAGCCATCAGGGGTTTGCCGCCCATGGCATATACATCGCTGATGGAATTGGCGGCGGCAATCCGGCCGAAGGCATAGGGGTCGTCCACAATCGGCATAAAGAAATCCGTGGTGGAAATAATGGCCGTCCCGTTTCCGAGATCATAAACAGCCGCGTCGTCACGGCTGTGATTGCCCACCAGCAATTTATCATTGTCGGGAAAAGCAACGGATGTCTTCAGGATTTCATCCAGCACTTTGGGTGCGATCTTGCAGCCGCAGCCTGCGCCATGGGAGTATTGTGTAAGACGGATAGCTTCTGTCATATCAATGGTATTGGCTGCAAATCTCGGTATTGTTTGATTAACTTTAGTACGCTTCCGTTAATTCATAAAATAAGCAGATGTATTCAATCCGTAAATGCTGGCCGATTCTTTTATTGCTGGCAACCAGTAACAGTATGGCACAAATAAAAACACCCGGTGTGTTTGTACAGGAAATATCCAAATTTCCTCCTTCGGTGGCGCAGGTGGAAACAGCCATCCCGGCCTTTATCGGGTATACAGAGAAGGCGGATGACAAGCGGCCCGGTGATCTGCGCTTTGTACCGCGCAGAATCAATTCAATGGATGAATTCGAAAAGTATTATGGAAAAGCGGCCCGGCAGGAGATTTCAAAAATTCAGCTGGATGCTGCGCATAACGTGGTTTCTGCAACCATCGCCCCGCCAACCTATTTTTTATATAAGTCGCTGCAGTTGTTTTTCGGGAACGGGGGTAAGGAAATCTATGTGGTTTCCATTGGCGGTTATACCGGTTCTGTCGGTCAGCGTGATTTTGAAAAAGGAATACTGGCTTCCGGAAAAGCCGACGAACCGTCCCTGTTAGTATTTCCGGATGCGGTGAGCTTGCCGGCTGGCGGGTTGTATACGGTACAGCAGGCTTCCTTAGCCCAGGCAGGTCTGAAGGAAGATCGTTTCTGTATACTGGACCTGAAATATGCGGCGGATATACAGCAACTGCAAACAGCCACGGATGAATTCCGGAACGGCATAGGCACACAGCAACTCAGAAACGGAGCCGTATATGCGCCTTTTCTCAAAACGGACTTTCCGTTGGAATTTACAAAGTACCGGTATTGGAAAAATTCCTTGTGGGTGGACAACCGGCAGGTGAGCCCGAAACAACTGACCACCGAACCTTCGGTATGGCAGAAAATAGATGAACTGGATAGCCTGTCGCAGACAGATCCGGCTTATTCATCAAAAGAGTATGAACTCGTGCGTGCTTTTCCCATTTTAAAACAGATTACAGATTGGCTGATCCGGCAACAGGTACAAGTGCCTCCTTCCGGAGCGGTGGCGGGTATTTACTCGGCGGTTGACCGGAAAACAGGTGTCTGGAAAGCGCCGGCGAATATTTCCGTGTTGGGAATCCGCGGTGTATCTGTGGTCATTAAAGACAGGGATCAGGAATCAATGAATGTGGATCCAAGGTCCGGTAAATCGGTAAATGCCATCCGGGAATTTACCGGAAAAGGCTTTCTGGTCTGGGGAGCCCGGACCCTGGCCGGCAATGATAATGAGTGGAAATATGTATCCGTCCGGCGTTTTTTCCTGATGGTGGAGGAGTCGGTTAAGAAAGCCACGCAGCCCTTTGTGTTTGAGCCCAACGATGCCAACACCTGGACGAAAATCAAAGTGATGATCGATAATTATCTTTTCCTGTTATGGAGGAATGGGGCTTTACTGGGAAGCAAACCCGAGCACGCTTATTTTGTCAGTGTGGGTTTGGGTAAGTCTATGACGCAGCAGGATATACTCGAAGGAAAACTGAATGTGGAAGTCGGTATGGCGCCTGTCAGGCCGGCAGAATTTATACTCCTGAAGTTTCAGTTAAAGATGCTGACGAAATAAACCGGTTTATTTCAGGATGGCAAAAATCCGGTCTACAGCCGGTTTGCGGATACTGAAATGGTTGGCGTTCCCGATTTCGTTTTTGGTGATCTTCATTCCGCTGTAATTTCTTTTGCCGACGGTTTCATAAAAACTCCTTGTGGAGAAGAGTACTTTATTCAGGAATTCCAGTCCGCCCACATAAATCGTGATATCCGCTTTCAATGCTTTATTCGATTTCGAAAAGGCTTCTTCTATTTTATCCAGTTCATAGTAGTTGGCCCATACGGAGGGACTGATGGCAAAATGCCGGTCGAACAGTTTGTCTTCTTTAAACAATGTGTAGAGACAGAACAAACCGCCGAAGGAGTGGCCGATAAAGCAGCGGTCCATTTTATTCGGCATACTTTTTTCCACCAGCGGAATCAGTTCTTTTTGCAGAAAGGAATAGAACAGGTTGGCGTTCCCGAAATTTTTTTCAGTATTCCCGCTGATATCGCTTGGTATCAGGTCCCGTGGCCGCTGATCGTGCCAGTTGCCCGTATGGGAGATGGCGATAATCACGCAGTTTGAAGGAACCGTTGCCGCCCAGGAAGCCGACCGTCCAAATACATAATCCCCGATACCGATACTGCCATCGGTCATATACACATGGTGGTATTTTTTCTTTGCGCTGTACTCCGCCGGTATCCGCACTGTAATTATGTATTTGTCTTTTACCTCTTTGGAGTAGAGGGTATCATTCGTAACAATCTGTCCGCGGACTGCGAGCGTGGTAAAGAGGAGGAAGATGGAGAGGAAATGTTTCATGAGAGCAGGTTATGAGTAATCATTAATGAGTGATGAGTAATGAGTAACCCGGGAAAAGGCTGAACGGGCAGGTGCAGTTGGTTTGTTGTTGCCGGGGTGTATTTTGATGAGGGCCAATTGTTTTGATGTGGATTGTACAAATTCCAATTGTCTATTGCTAAAGAATTGACTGTATAAAATCCTTTACTATTCTGCCTTATTATCTTTCTGGTATGTGTTTATACTCTCAACGGCCGCATGGAATTTCGCTACAAAGCCATCGTCTGCGCCATACTCGCTGAATTTCTTAACAGCCCAATCAAAAACCGTTATTCCCATACCTGTTTCCTTATGAACGATGATGGAGTGGTAATACGGGTGAGAGTAAAGCCAGTCATACCCGTCCAGCTGTCTGAATAACTGGCCGAGCAAAATACCATATTCGCAAACGGTTACTAAGTAATTATTTGAAAAATCAGCCGGGTCACTTTCCTTTATGAGTTCAGCAATTCTGGCTCTGTTATAATAGCGGTCAACGGCATCTAACAGTGCAAAGTCTATTTTGTCTGATTTTAGTATAAAGGAAAAGTCTGCTAAGGCCGCCTTTGTCATTGTTTCATTAATGAGCGCCCGGACTTTTATCAAGTACTCCGGGGTCAAATATTGTATTTCGTCTAAATCAAGCGGACTGCCTTCGTAAGCAGCAATCTGATACAAATCGGGTCGGGTCATCGCAGGCCTGTCGTCATCATCATACCAGGGGCTTAGGAATTTGACAAATAACGCATCACAATCAGGAAGTTTCTTTTTGAATAGTCCGAACATTATAATTTTTTTCAGTTGTTGAAGAGCATTGGTTTTATTTTCCAAGTAAGGATATGGCTCTTCGGCTTACTGTTACTCATCTATTGGTAAACCATCGCTGACCTAAAAATATTTTCAAAAGGATATAAAATATTCTGCCCGGTATTATTCGTTTGCAAGTATAACAGCAACCCCATTTTTTACACAACCGGCATTCATAAATGTACTATAATCCAATTGTAGAATTATTCATTATTTGTATCAATCACACGCACTTTTAAGCTGCCTGCCGGAGCCGGTGTCCATTTTGACCCCTTTTTTAGCGCACGCACAATTTCTGCACCCATTCCATAACCGGGATCGGACAAACAGCGGATATCAGAAATAGTCCCGTCTTTGGATATTACAAAAGCAACCGAAACAGTGTATTTTCCTTTTTTGGCGCCATTCCGATACGGGAGTGATTGGGTAAGTCTTGATTCAAGCGAAGCGACCCAGACTGAATCGCCGCCGGGAAACGCCGCCGTAATTTTCACTGTTGCATAAATCCTTTTCGGCCCTTTCTGTTTCGTTATTTCCACTTCTATTTTGCCAATACTCCTGGTGCCGGTCTGTCCATAGCTTGTAGCCGGCCAGGTATAGCAGAATGCAGCAAACAGCAAAACGCGGAGTGCAATAATGCCGAAGGGGGAGTGAATGACAGAATGCATATTTTGAAAGGACATACAGGGTTGCTGCTTCTGTAAAGGGATTTATGCTATTGCCGATCCGGACAGTCGCCGGTCAATGGCTAATGTATAATTGTTCTGATAACGGGAGCGCAAACCCAGATGTTAAAAAGCGGTTTATTTTATTCATTTAAGTTCTGAAAGAATTATTTTTTTCTGCTTAAATGTATTCTTCATGGCCTTTTCTCTGATGGCGGGAACTTCGCTGTTTATGAGGTCAAAATATTCAACGGGCACAACCTGCCATGATAAGCCGTATTTATCTTTGCACCAGCCACAGGATCCTTCTTCTCCCCCGTTTGTGGTCAGTGCGTTCCAATAGTAATCTACTTCCGCCTGGTCTTTGCAATTAATAACAAACGAAACCGATTCATTAAACTTGAAGTATGGCCCCGCGGCCAGTATGCTGAATTCAATATCACCAATTTCCATAATCGCCGTTTCAAAGCTGTCCTGACCGCCCTGACCATTTTCCTGGGGCGGATTTTTATATTGGCGAAACTCTTTCATTTTGCCGTCTTTGAAGATGGAAAGGTAATAGTCCACTACGGCTTTTGCGTCTTTATCAACCCAAAGGCAAGGGGTAATTTTATGCGAAACCGAAAAGGTTTTTTTTGTTATCGTATCATCGGTTGTTGAACCCTTTTTACTGTTGTTGGAAGGCTCTTGGGAATTTCCACAACCCGTCAGTGTTGCTATCAGTAATACGGCCCAGCAGTTGACTATTGTTCTTTTCATTTTCGTGGTTTTGTTTCAAAAATTAAGAATTTCGGTTTGAAAAGGCTGATTAATATTTTTGCCAGCTTGACAAACTGGCAGCGAGCCCCGCTTTTTAATATCCTGGTTTAAAGTCACTGTTTACCCGCCTTTTCCGGGCTGGCTGAAAGGAGGAAACGGCATAAAAGCCACACATTGTTTTCATATTCAGCCGGTTATTCTGAATATTTTTTAATGTTTCAATATTCTTCGTTCGCTCATAAACCACTTATGAAACACACATGAACCACTGATTCCGGGTATCATGAGTATACGAAGAGTATACGAAGAGTATACGAAGAGTGAACGAAGAGTGAATCAAGAGTGAACGAAGAGTGGACGAAGAGAGAAGGCGGGATCTTTCTTTTCCCGGAATGGGTTGACAAGCTGGCAGTTTACCCGGTGCTTATGAAAACGGCGCCTGGCTAACAGGTGTTCCAGCCGGGAAGGGTCCGGGTATACCCTGTAGTAAACGGACGTTGAACCGGAGGGTCCTGATCAGCACTATTGGTTTATCATTTTCCTTAGTAAGGAAATTTGCCCCAGATGATAATAGCTGTGTTCAATCACAGCTTCAATATTTCGTTGAAAAGTCCCATATTTTTCGTCAATAAACGGCTGGTCAAAAACACGGTCTTCCATTTGTTCCACGCTGTCTGCAAACTTCACTGAATTGCTTAGAAAATCATTCACCAGCTTGTTCCACTCCGGTTCAGATTGAATTGGCGGAAGATCAAAGCTGAATTGGTCGCGGATATCAAGCTTTCCTGTTTCGAAAGCGCGTAACAGTCCGGCTAAGTAATAATTTATATGATAGGTTAAAGAGGCAATTGTATTCAGGTTGCCCGTTTTTTGAGTTGCCTGCTGCCAGTCAACAGAAAGTAGTTGCTCTTTAAAATTTGTGTTGGCAATCCAGCGTCCGTTAAGCAATACTTCCCGGAGCCGGTCTGCGAGAATCAGATTTCTTGACATGGTTTCGGTTAGATTAAATACGCTTTATTGAATGAACTGTCGCCCGGGTTTATCAGTAAGAGGATTTGTATGCTGATGGGAAGTGATGATTAACCATAGTGGCCAGCAGATTTATTTCCACTTCCGATTTAAATCTTCAATGAAATTTATTTCATTGTTTTTACAAATTTTTTTAGCTCCTCTCTTAATTCAGAAACAGCAGGGACTTTTGATTTTGGGATATTTAAATACCCGCCGGATTTCAGACTTGTAAAGAAATATTCACCCGTTTCAAAAACATTTTCAAGGTCGTTGTCGGTAAAATGAATAGTAGCGATTTGCCCAAATCTGTTTTTATAATTTTCCTCTATAAACCTGGCATAGTGATTTTTATATTGTTGTTTTTTCGGTTAAACCCGTGCTACATTAATATATGGGTGTTGTAAAAGTGCTATCGGTAAATATCTTAACTGATATTCTGTACTTCTTCAGCAGAACTATGACATCGCTATTTGAAGGAGGCTCTTCTTCTACCCCAACACATGAATAATAAACAATCCCTCCTTTACCAGAAAAGTCCAAAAATCTTTTATCTAATTCTTTTACAGATATCGGATTTCCGTTTAGTTTAATTTTTTTAGTGGGGTATTCATAGATATGAAGTATGGCTGATCTGTCTGATGATGGGCTTTTGGTGTTTCCATTCTTTCTTATATCGCATCCGGTAAAGAGAAGAAAAAGTAATGTATATAGTTTAAATAATTTCATTCTGATTCATGATTTTATCCTTTTATACATTCATGTCAATAGGGTCGCAACCCGGTATTGGTAAAATATTGGGCTTTTTGTGACAGCCAAATCTCTCCCGACTGCCTACGAAATACTACCTGCCGGCCTGAATCTTTACAGGGTTTTAATATGACAAGGAGAATCAAGGCTGAAAACCAGTGCATACAACCCAAGGTTGGAAGCGGCTATCCCGGCATTCTTGGAATATAACTTTCTTTCTCAATCTTCCCTGTTTCTGCATTTATTTCTAAAATGGCAGTATGACCACCATCCCAAATTTGAAAAAAAGACCACAAATATTTGATCTTAATAAATACGTTTCCCGTTTTCGTTAAAATGATATTGTTCTCAATTTCACATTGTAGAAATGGTTTGGCCCAAAATCCTTTTTGCTTACCCAGGGTTAAAGCATCTGTATAGGTAAAATTAAACAATTTGTCAAATTGCTTTTTAAAACCAATTATTAATTCAGGGTGATTATATAAATCGGAACCAGAATCATTCTTTATTGGTTGCCCGTTTTTGTCTACGAACAAGTTAAAATACCCGATAGTATCTGATTTATCAATCGCATAATATTGAAATTCATAGCAAGTGTCTTGGCCAAGCCTTTCAAGTTGGTTTATGTTTTTTGAAGTACGCTGAATGCCGCTCTGCCTGGACTCACAATAATCAAACCGAAAGTTTTTAAGATAGTTTTCACCAATGATCGCTTTTATATAATTTTCGGCACCAACTAGAGCCGTCCTTACTTTATTGTCGGTTAGATCTAACTTATAAAATTGGTCTGAACAAATTAGTGTATCTATTTTGAGGGTTTCTGTTTTCTGTGCGTAAGCAACAGAAACGGAAGTTGTCATTAAGAGCAGCATCGCAAGTTTTCGATTTATCATATAAAGTGGGAAAAACGAGTGCAGGGTTTTTATTCCGAATAGAAAAATACAGGCCAAAGACCAATGCTCTACATCCGAAGTTATTTACATGTACGATTCACAAGGCTTTGATGATGCCAAATCTCCTATATTGTTAATTATTCGGTTTTTGGGACGAGGTTAGCTTTAATTCGATTTGTCGCCCAAAACCAGGCTAGAAATAATGAAAAAGCTGTTTTCATAAATAATGGAATGTAATTTGAAGTGAGCTGTATCTTCCAATCAGCAAAATCTATAGATTCCTGCCTTATTAAGGACAAGGCTATTGCGTAAAAGCATATCGCCAGCGATATTAGCGGAACATATTTAAGCATTACTATCAATACATTCTTCCTCTGAATAATAATTTCTTTTCCAGCTTTTCCGCCAAACAAATATGTTAAACCAAAAAGAATTGTCAGAATAAATAATGCATGGATATTCACCAAGCCGTTAATAAAAAACAACAGCCCATTTGCAAAATCGCCTTTACATTCCTCAATTAAAAGCAGAAGCAATAGAATAACCAATACAACCAATGTTGATTTAAATGTTTTATTTCTGCCGATTCTCTGTGCCTTTGTTATTGTCATATATTTACCGTTACTGTATGGGGCTTTGTGTGGTACCCGGGCTGTCGCCTGGATTTACTCTGTCAAAGAGTAGATACCCTGACGGCCATTGAGCAGAAAACAATGCTGGAAGCACTACATTAGGCATCTCCAAGTGAATTAATTTGTCTGAGAGCCGCTTCTTCTTTTACCTTACTCATTAGTTTATCAATCCAATATATAATCAGAATGGCTACTATATTCAGGCTAATTTGAAATTGGTCCTGATCATTATTAATGTAAAATTTAAAACTGGATAGTCCAAACCCGACAGAAACATTGATAGAGTTTGTAAAATCAAGATTGATTGTCATGTAAACGCCCGCGATATAGTTATACGCATATCCTGCAATCGAAAACCCTAAAACCTGCAGTAGTTGGTTAGCTAAAGAATGAGGTAAAGCACTTTTCCTTTTCAATAAGCACATTAATCCGCAATAGATCGAATAGCTGAAGAACAGTAATATTAAAGAATATAACAGAATTGATAATAATGTTGTTTCGAAATTATTAAATATGCCCCAAAGCATAATTAGTATTCCAACTGAACCGCCAATTACCTGATAAATACCAAGTTTTGAAAAGTTTGATTCCGTTTCTTTTGAAAGTAAATTCCTCATATTTATAATATTGACCGGGGTTTTGATGCCCAAGGTCAAGGTTTTACATTCGGCATGTTAGCTGGAATACATTCAGCTCTGAAAGAGTCTGTTACCCGTCAGCGTCATATGTCCTTAAACTGCTGCCGGTATAAAGATATTGAAGTTGAGAATTGATTTGTTTGCTGACCCGGGCTTTTGTCAGCCGGTAATGAAATTGAAAATACTCTGATGATTTATACTTTATCTCCTGATGAAGAAAGCCGAATCCTGGCCGTGCTTTTACTCTTGCAACCTGTTTTTCAGATCCATTTGAGCATGTAAAATGCGGATAATTTCAATTTTTCCCACACCAGGTATTCTATAGAATAAAATGTGTTGACCAGCCTTAAACCCTAAAACTCCGGTATTAATTTCCGGATATTTTTTTCCGGAAACCATCCCCTCTGCTAAATCCTGGCAAGATTCTAAAAGCATGAAGTAATACTTATCAGCCTGTCTCACAGACCAGGAGTCAGCTGTGTATTGCCAAATTGCTGATAAATCCAGAACAGCTTTGTTTGAAAGGGTATAACTAGCCATTTTTCTTCCTGGCAGCTTTTAGTTTTTCAAGATGCTTTTTGGGATCAAAATTTTTGGCTACACCGCTATCCAGGCCTTCGTTTATTGCTTTTTTGAGTACCAACACTTTAGCTTCTTCTTCTTCAAGAAGGCGAAGACCAGCCCGTATTACTTCACTGGCATTCTTAAATCTTCCTGTTGAAACCTTGTCATCAACAAAATCTTCAAAGTGATTGCCTAATGAGATGGAGGTGTTGCGTCCCATGGATCTAAATTTGAATAAAGTTACCAAATATTGGTAATTTTCCAACAATGCTGATGTTAAATAAGCATAGGAAGTCGTTGTGGACACCTCCGGTCAGATATATGCAGGGGATAATTTTTTTCTCAGCAACCGTCTTTGCGGGGAAGGCGCTTGTAAATTATTTTACTGTCCCGTTCTACATAGTCGCCCATTACGATTGGGTAAGCATATTTTGGCGCGTAGGAAACAAAATGGCTTCTGATAATCAGTTTGTCGTTCACTTTCAGGCTATGCAGTTCCTGTAATTCGTCAGCGTTTAAGCTCCCGAAATTGAGAATGTAATCGTCCTCATTAATCCTGACCATTACCCCGAAACCCAGGCGAGAGCCCGGCGGAAGAGAAAGAGCCGTTACAACAGCTTCCATATCGGAGGAGTCGCTGACCTGCCGGCTTATTTTAGCAGCACCGTCAAGCACTTTTTGGCCTTCGGGAGAAGACTCCCAGTTTTTGAACTTTATACCTTCCGGGCTGGCCTCCCATTTTTTCAGTTCGGTATTCTTTTCAGCTGCGGTGAGCGGCTTTTGGGTTGACTTTTCAGCCGTTTCACTTTTAAATCCGCGATTGGCAAGTACCAGTCCGCTTGCCACAACCAGCAGTACGATCAGCGTATAAAGGACTTTTTTCATGGTTTTTGTAGTTTTTTAGTAACACGAAACTGTTTTCCGGATGCTGTTTCTATTTACAGCGGGCACATCAAAAATACGCTGAGCGTCTACATACTGCGAAGTCCGGCATGTAAATATTGGTGTAAACGATGTAAAATTATCCGGTCAGGCTGTAATTAACACGAAACCGACTCTCGGTCAACCGATTGTGCTGTGGGGCCAGTCGCTATTCGGGTATAATTCTGTATGCGGCCGGGCTTTCAGCAGGTCCTGGCTTGTTTTCCCCGGAACTTCAGTTTTTGTTTCTGATATCCTTTTTGTAATTCCTGACCATTTTTCCGAATTCTTTATCTTTTTTCCGTCTTTCAGCAACCGTAGATTCAAAATGCGCTTTCTCTCTTTCCAGTTTCAGGTAATTTTCATATGAAGCCCGGTCTAATTCTCCTTTTTCAACAGATTCAATTACAGCACAACCGGTCTCGCCTGTATGAGTACAATCTTTGAACTTACATTGCTGAGAAAGCCTGATAATGAAATCAAAGGTAGTTTCTAATCCGCTTGCAGAATCGGCGATGCCTACTTCTCTCATGCCCGGATTATCAACTAATATTCCGCCATTTTCAAGAATAATTAATTCTCTGTGACTTGTAACGTGTTTCCCCTTTTTTGTACTATGACTAATGGCATCTGTTGCCATTATTGATTTGCCTGAAAGGTTGTTCAACAGCGTGGATTTTCCCACACCGGAAGAACCAAGCATGCAATATGTTTTGCCTTTTTTTATTACGGCTTTAATTTTATCATAACCCTCTTGTGATTCATTACTTATCGCAATAACCGGTACAGTTGCAATCCGGGGGCTAATTTTCTTCAGCATCTCAATGGTCGCGTGTTCATCAATTAAATCTGTTTTGGTGAGCACTATAACGGGGCTAATTTTTGAAGAATGGCAAATGGTCAGATATCTTTCCAGTCTGTTAATGTTGAAATCCCTGTCAGCGGCCTGCACCAATAATGCATAGTCAATATTTGTCGCGATTATTTGTTTCTCTCCGAATTTACCAACCGCCTGCCTGGCAATAGCAGAGAATCTCGGTAATACGCTGTGAATAATTGAAAAATCCGAATCATGAATGGTTATTGCAACCCAATCGCCAACGGCTGGAAAATTTTCACGAGTTTTTGATGAATATCGTAATGTTCCCGTTACCTCAGCTTCAAATTCTCCTTTTTCAGTCTTTACAATATATCTTTCTTTATGTTCCGATATAACTCTTCCAATCTCAAACCCTTTCAGAGTATTTGCATTCCATAATTTTTCAAGCCTGTCGTTATATCCTAAATCTTCTAATTTCATTTCAACGTAAAATTACTTAACGTATTCAATACGCACAGTCACTTTGACCAGCCCGATTGGCTGGGGGGGATTTCTGCCGGCGAAGAGTTTTAATCCTGTTGTCCCGTGCAGAAAACCCGGGTTTAGCTGAATTTGCTGAGTTGGGATTCTATCATGTCAAATCTTTCAGCTAGTTCCAAATACTTTTCGCTCCAGTTATTCTGCATGGAAAGTTCCTGATAACCCGAAGCAGGAGCAAAGTGTATCCTGATTTCGCTTAATGGGCCAGGGTTGCCACGCTCCAATTCCGCTATGTATTTATCAATTTCCGTATGAACCTCTTGTGGAGACTGGTAATAAGACCAGGTACAATCGGATTCGTTACCAACATTGGCTTTAACCGTTTTTAAAATCCCGATTAAGTCGTTGAGCAGATTAACGGGCAGTTTATTTTCCGGCATCTGGTGATTTTGATAATGGATGAATTTCAGCTATCGCATATCGGTTTTGTGAACGGGAGTGGTTCGGAGCAAAGCGTTTCAGCGTGGTTCTGAAATTACAGGAAGCTGATAACTTAAAGAAGGCACATCAGACCGCCCGCCGCAAACCCCGATTATTACTCGTTTTTATCCGGCTTCGTTGCGTCCAAAATCGGAAATTCTGTTACCATTTATTTTGAATCCATAAATTACGGAAGACTCTTGACACCATTCCTCTGGAAATTCATTATAAATAACAAGAAGAAAGCTGCATGTTTTTTTATCGAAGGTAATGGAAATCGCGTCTTTGCATTCTTTGGAGTCGGTGTACTTAGGTGGAGCAATACCAAAGTAATATTCTTTTTTGAATTTGCCGGTTTTTGAAAACTCGCTTTTATTCAGGTCCCTTAGAAATCTGTCAAGTAGTGCTGGTGTAAGATCGACAAAAATCGCCTTGTCCTGGTCGTTTTGGGGATACTGAACTTTTCTAATTGAGTCGAGCTGATGGAAAAAATCAGTTTGAATATTTTTGTTCGCCAGTTTTAAAAAATCTAAAGCTGTTTTGTCGCATGCTGTTATGTCTGTTTTAGTTTCTAAATGTTCTTCTTTAAGATTTTTATCAGGCCCGGGAGTTAATTCAAGTCTGTCAGATGCGATGGGTGACGGTTTTTTTTGATTGTCCAGGCAACTCAGGAGAACGAATACTGCCGATATGATGATTAAGTGTCTCATTTTAAATGGGGCCAACGGGTAATTATTTGAGAAGGCCGGGAGTGTAATGTTTGTCCAGTCCCGCTTTTTCAAATACGTTTGTTGGGCGTTTTTTATAAAGGCACAACTTTTACAACCATCGTTCCATTCTTATTATATCTGTCGAGCCAGCGTTTTAAAGCCGACTGTGCTTTTTCCATTGAATCATAAAAATTAAAATCGCCGGTGCTTCCGGATTCATTTCTGCATTCTTCCCTGATGCGCAAGCCAAGCGGTTTGGAAATTTTGGACAATTCAGCCTGAGTGCAGGTAACCTGTCCGATCTCAGAGTGTACAATCATCTTGTTTTGGGTAGAGCCAATATCAGCCAAGGGGCGGGAAAAGAAGAAGTAATAGTATGTTTTTGCTACCGGCTTTTCGTCGTTTGTGGTTTGTAATTCATCGGTTTTAATATTGAGTGCCGCAACAATATGTTGAAAGCTGTTGTCGGAATTCAGGTACCGGTCGGAAAGGCGATCGTATGTTGTTTTATTATTCACAACTTTTTTCAGCGTTTGTTCAAAAAAGGCATAGTTGGTAAGTATTGTCGGAGATAACAGTAACGATTTCATCCATTCCCACATTTTCTCTTCCCCTATTTCCTTTTCAATGGCTGAAAAAAGAAGGGGAGCGTAATAGTATACGTAAAGTTCGCGGTTGGAGTAGTCGGCTTTTGAGCGGATCTTTGCAACGGGCACAGGTACCAGGTTGCGCATGGCGCGTACTTTGGATTGCATGCTTTTCTGGTAGAGGCTGTCGCTGATCAACCGCCGGGTTATATGCAGTGACAAAAACTCTGCAAAGCCCTCGGATATCATATCGCCGGTGGCTGAATTGAACGAGCGGACGTTTCCAAAATAATAATGGGCAAGTTCGTGTGCCATATACTGCAAGAAGCCCGCCCCTTTTTCTTTACTGGCAAAGGATTTCATGCCCTCGTCCCAGCCTACTTTTACGATAGTGGGGTAGGACGCGAACAACCATGAATTATTTTTGGATACCGGCGTGGTTTGAATGTACGTAGTGCTCCCTTTATAAGGGACGGTTAATTTATTTTCGAAATAACGCTGGTATGAATGAAGGGTTTTGTTCAGCCCGGTAAGTTGCTGAACATCTGCATCGGGGTTCAGGAAATAGTCCCCATCTATGGACACCGACTTAAAATCGCCGGCAAACAGCGTCAGGTCCTGTGATTTAGTACTTGACAAATTAGCCTGTGTTCCGGATACAGGTTGGCTGCCATTCAGGTAGATCACATTACAGTCTTCACAGGTAACAGCAAGATCATAGGTTACCTTTTCGTATCGGGTATCCGTTTTCACATCGTACAGTATCGGACACCAGGCGCTTTGGATACCGTCTGCGCGTAGTGTAGTGCCGTTGAACGCAATGTTTCCTCTCCAGTCGGCCACACTGGTAGTATCGGTAATAACCGGGAACATGCCTACATAATTAAAGCGGATAGCATGTGGAAGATATTTGCCGGATTCGGTCCATGCGGGAATATAGTAAGCGGAGGACTCTCCTGAAGACAAGGTATCCTGCAGAGAACGCTCATATTGAAGCGGCAACATGAACGGCTCGGCGTTTTTAATATAGCGGATATTCATGCCGGAGTTAAGCCGCAGGTAATAATCACTGAGTCGTGGCATATTTGACAAAGTGAGATCACACTCAATCGTACCTTTTTTAACGGAAATGGTCACCGTTCCTTTAAGATGCGGGATGGTGTCCTGTGCAGCGGTTGTCAATGCTGTAAGTAAGGAAAATAATATGCCGGCAATAAGTAGTTTCATAAATAAAGGTTTTGAATGAGGGGGTGTAAGACCGTATTCTATGTGCAGACACTATTGTAGCAGAAAGGTTTTTATTTCACGGATATAGACTTCATGCTGTTCGACATTTATGAAGTGTCCCGCATTTGGTATTAATACAAATTTGTGATTTGGAAATAGATTCAGATATTCATTAGTAGCGCCCCATGGTTGATTATCACATTGTCCTTTCAAAATTAATACTGGCAGATTTATGCCTTTAATTATCTCTCTGAAATCTTTCATGAGTATAATACTTTTATATGTCAATATGCTTGCGAAAAATCCATTGCCACCCCGATCTGCAAGGTTTATGGAAGTGTCACACAATGCCGATTTATAAGCTTTGGAATCAAGAAAATCGGCGTATTCGTCAACTTCTTTATCAGAAGCTATTTTAGTACCAAAGCGGGTAGCGAAAAATGTAATAGCTTTAATCCGGATATTTGTTGAAGATTCAGTTGCTGCTTTATTTGTATATAAAGGGGCCCGTAAGCCGAAGCTATCTGGAGCAGGAATATTTATTTCCGCATTATTTATCGGATAAATAGGCCCCGGGCTGGTAAAAATTATCTTAGCAATCTTTTCGGGGTGTTTTGATAAGTATACAGCAGCCAATACAGAGCCCCACGACTGCCCAATTAAAATAACTTTATCTGAATTGATTTTTGTGATTATTTCATCTAAGTCATCTGCGTGTCTTTGGACAGTATATCCGGAAATATCACTTAATCTGCCCGATGACCCGCTTCCAACCTGATCATAAAAGTATAAATCAAAGCCATCGTCAGTGAGTGGTTTCAGATCGTCAATAACTCGCCTGGAAACAGCGCCACCTGGTCCGCCATGCAAATAAATGACCGGATATGCCTGCCTTTCTTTTGAAGTGGAAGACAGGTAAGTATACCCAATAACAGATCCTGTTGATAATTGCCAGAATGTGCTGTTAATTTGCTTTTTTCCCGGCTGTACATTATAGTGCCTGGGCCAGAAAACAGTATACAAAAAGACAATAAATAAAGTAAGAAATGTCCACCGTATAATCCTTGCGACTTTCTTGTTCTTGTGCATCTGAAATTGGTGTTTTGATATGTGTTCTAGCAATGCAGGAGGCTTTGAATAGCGTCGGATCCTGACACGCCTGCCGAAGTCAAGTATCCTGGCAGCCGAACCGTAAAAAGCTGTTCCTGGGGTAAGGTTTTTTAGTAGATCTAATTTCTGAGAGGCCGTACCAGCCCGATATGGTGATTGGTTTTATACTGTTAATGAGAAAATAATATGAGGGCCATTACACAAAACCCGATAATGCACGCTTTCGGTTATAACATTCTGCCCATTGATTAACAATCCTGATTAGAATCCACTCATCCTTTTCGTTTCGCTTATAAATATAGTAAGCGCCACCGACTGAGTTTGATTTAATAATTATAGCAAAACGTTTGTCAAACGAGAAAAGCGGAAGTGAATATCGCCAATAACCCCATTTGGGTTGTCGCTTCCGTGTTACGGGTCGTTTTTTGTTATATTCAAGTCTATCTATAAATACCGAGTTAGATAAAGGAGATTTCCAGGTTGTATCACTAGTCATAGCCTGGATTTGCGCTGCGAAATAGTCAATATCAGCCCTTGTGAAAATTGTGTCCAGGTGGTTAGTCAATATCTTGTCACCATAATTGAGCCGGGAAAAAAGAAACTGATTGTTTCGTCGACTAATAGAATCTATATCTTTAGCATTTTCATAATAAAAGTCATCAAGGATCAATCTGAAACGTTCTCTGAATATGTGATGCTTTACTTTGACACTATCACGGAGAATGTCTTTATTGACAAAGTCATAGTATTCTTCATCAGCTATAATCCTGCTATAGGTTTGGCAATAAGCAAGTGAATTTATTAGAACAAAGATCAGGATTAATATCGAGGTCGTATATCTCTTCATTGCAGAAGTTTCCGGATGAGTACTACAAAAGGGGAATTATGAGGTGGCCGATAAGTGCCTGCAGAGAATGGCGACGGGGTTTATTTTAGCGATGAAAATATTTTCTGACATGTCATTATAAAAAACTCTATGTTGTTAATTTTCAATCTGGCTCTTCAGTAACCGGTACTGACCTGGATTTGAAATATTCAAATAAGTTACGGAGAATGATTCCGGCAAGCAAGGCTATAAGCATATGCAATGTGGTTGGAACGATCATATATATAAATAATGCCGTTGCAATTACAGCCGGGATTCCTATGCCTAAGTTTATCATTCCGGAAAACCGTTTTTCAATTCGGGAGAATTTTTGCCTTGTTTGTTCTGGTTCGGATACATCTTGTTTGTTTTCAATTATACCATAGATACCTACTGATAAAATAAAGAGAAACCCAACAACAAGTAATATCCATATCAATGGTGTCTGGAGCTCTTCTGTCAGGTTATATCTGTTCAGTATATATTTCAGGGAACTAAACAGAACAATAATAAATATCTGAAAAGGTGTAATCCTGAATATCGTTTTAATGAATTGTTTCATCTATAAATTAAAAAGCCACTACAAGATATTACAAAACAGGCATATATGGCCGATGGTAGTGAGTATACTATTCGTTAAGACACGAACCTCAGTACCCCGAAGCTTTGGGGCTGATTGTTCCAAAATATACCTCCGGTATTGGTAATACCAGAGTCGTCTTATTTTTTAGTATTGGAATTTTTTTAGCAAATATTTTCCGCTTGTTACCTTTATTACCTGCCCCGTATTTTTATTTATTGCGTCAAACGAAAACGTACCTTCTATGAAAGGAATTTGTCCGCCAACTGCTTGAAAATTACCACTTTTTATTGTCAGTGTTCCGACGTTTACA